>Ga0209228_1000300_pt1 | contig 26049 bp, 20 predicted proteins | sample METZYME_3_150m_FD_187547 | JGI IMG/M metagenome (GOLD analysis project Ga0209228, IMG submission 187547) | Marine microbial communities from oxygen minimum zone in mesopelagic equatorial Pacific - METZYME_3_150m (SPAdes) (version 2) | ecosystem: Environmental > Aquatic > Marine > Oceanic...
AACAATGGTGATTCAAGAAATATTGTCAGTGATTCGGTCTATCAGGAATTGGTTAATGGCCAAAACTTCGCACTCATGGGTGCCCATATTTTCAATATGCATATGGAAACGGGAATTGGTGACGCAGTGATTGCTGCCATGGATTCTTTTGCGGTCTTGGCCCAGCATGATGAAATATCCTTCATTCCTTTCTTTATTAATGGGTATTCCTGGGGCGGTCAGTTCGGCTATCATTTTACCAAGTGGATTCCGGAGCGTATTCTGGGTTTCATTACCCAAAAAGGTGGTTATCATGACACAACAGATGCAGGCGTTGCCATTGAAGTACCAGGACTCATGTTTGTTGCTGAGAATGATCTACCGTACCGAATTGAGAATCTTACGGGCATATTTTTAAACCATCGCCCACTGGGTGCAAAATGGATCTTAGCCATGGAGCAGGGTGTGGGTCATACGCTGGTTACCGATTACCCTTTTTTAAACTCATTCTTCAATACGGTTGCTGATCTTCGACTTCCGGATGCTATGAATGTATTTCAACCCATTACACTGAATACACTGCCCGATAGCATAGGCTGGCTGGGTAACCAGGATACCTGGACCATCGGTTCGTGGGACTGTTATGATGGAAATTTTGATTCATCATCCTGGTTCCCATCGAAAGATGTGGGCGAACACTGGCAGACTTTTGTATCCGAAAACTGGGTTTACGACACCAGTGCCTGTGATCCCGTTTTTGATAGCAGCTATGTTTTTTTTACCGTTGGAATTCATGGATCAGAGGATGAGTCAAATTATATAATTATAACAAATAATGATGATCTGATCAATCAATGTCGGTCACAACTGGATCTCCCTGAAGATGAACGCATGCTTCATATCAATGGTTATCTAGACTATGGTGATGGAGGGTTTAACGATCCCTGGAGTTGGCATATTATCCCTAATGAATGGTTGCTGGCAGAAATGTCTATTGGCCTTTGTAACGGTGACCCGGAAGATGTTGAGAATGATCTGGATTACTGGATTAATACAGTGGGCCAGTTATGCAATTGGTCCAGTTTTATTAAGGAAGAAATCAGTAATGAAATCGAAGGCCCCTGGGCCTGGATAAATGATGGTTATCTATCAGGTATACATATGCCAGGTGACACGGTACACATCTGGTCCGATCTTGATCCAATCACAATGACATTTCAGATGTGGACCGGTGACACATTATTACTGACGGATAACGATGAATGGCATACTTCTTTCATTATGCCAGATAATGACGTGTATTTCTATGCTCAGCAGGATTCCATTGGTCCTATTGGATTTGAATACGAGATTATTCAAGGGCTGGAAAATCCAAAAAATGTATATTACAAATTCCCAGAAAATTCCACAGGTACGATTTTCTTATTTCATGGTGGGAGTGGTAATGCAGAAGGTTTTGCCGATAGAGTCGAAATAATACAATTTGCCCAAGATGCATTGCAGAAAGGATATGGCATTATTATCACTGAATCTGAAAATGCAACATTAAACACTGGCCTTAATCGCTGGTTTCTTGAAACATGGACTATTGAAGAGAATATTGATGTTGCAAATATCCAGGCATTGATAGACACTTTTACCGTTCGCGGAAATATAAATGCGCAAGATCCGGTTTATTCTGCTGGTGCTTCCAATGGTGGGAATTTTTCATCCGTTGTGGCCCATGCCTTGAATTTCAACGCGGCTGTGATGTATTCTGCCCAGGGAAATCCACCGGAACTTTACCAGGTTACTGAAACCCCAACTGTTTTTTGTCCTGCAAAATATGATCCTGCCCTCGGCGGAGGAAACTGGGCAGCTCACATGAATTTTGATACCCTTCAGAGCCGGGACATTCCCAGCGCATTCTATGAACTTGACCGTTCCCCGGCTTACCCCCAGCGCTTTGCCCGAATCCCAGGAATCGATCTCAGTTTATCTAATGACCTGTTTAACGAATTCCAGTCCATGGGATTCATAGACAACGATCATTATTTCACTGTCCTGGATGATTCTATCCAGTATCTTTATATGACCAATCCAGATAGCTTTTCGATCCTAGGCACATTAAACATACCAACGGTTCGCCATGTATTGGATCAAATCAAGGTTATGACCGCAGATCACTCCTTTTTTGCTGATTATAATAAGCGGGTTCTGGAGTTTTTCAGTGAACATAGTACCGGACCTGATTTCTGGTTGCAGGAGGAGATCCCCCAGGGCTACAAATATATCGTGGGTTCAGCGCCAGATGGACATGTGATGGTTGCTGGAACTAACCTGGATGATGATATGCCTGCTTTGTATTATTCCTTTGACAATGGATCATCCTGGGACAGCTTAAACGGACTCAATAACCCGGCAGCCATGTTCAAGGATGTTATCATCAGCGGGGATGGGCGAATTTATCTACCAGATTTTGCCTACGGAGTTTTTTACAGCGATGATTTCGGGCAGACCTGGACTGGCATCGGTGAGTTCACGCAGGAAGGCTGCGCCGCGTTCGGTCTGCACCCATCCGGAGTTCTTTTTGCAGGATTGACCTATACCGGTATCGGGTTTATTCATCGTTCAGAGAATAATGGGGCAACCTGGGAAGCCATTCCCCTGCCCAATTACAACTCCAATTATGCTGTGGAGCACATTCATTTCAACTCCCAGGGCCATGTGTTTTTAGGGACCATCAACGGCATATACCGTTCCACGGACATGGGCATCACCTGGGAACAGGTCAACTATGGCCTAAATGGTGTGCAAGTTTATTCGATGACTATCGATGACCAGAATTATATTTATGTTTTAACCACGCAGCCGGGATTATTTGACGGCTACTATCGCAGTATGGATAACGGCAGTACCTGGGAAACACTGGACTGGGTTCAGGATATCAATTACGCCCTCGATATTGTTGCCGTGGATGATCGTATTTACGCCATTAACGACCAGACCATTTTCATAACAGACGATGACGGACAAACCTGGTTGGAATTGACAAATGGACTTAACCAAGATGAAGCATTTTACCTGGGTGCAGATTTGGAACTGACTCCTTCCGGCTACCTTTATGCGTCCGGGAAATATGTACACCGTTCTTCTCAAACGGTTTCATCACTTACCATGGGTGTGGAACCACCCCGTGTACCCAAACAATTTTCGTTCAAACTTTTTTCTGCTTATCCCAACCCATTCAATCCAACGACGACCATCCGATTTGATCTTGATGAAACGTTGAATCCGATATCTCTACAGATTTATGATATTACCGGTCGGATCATGGAAACATTGATATATGAGAAATTTGAATCAGGGCATCATGAAGTACAATGGGATGCATCTGCTTCAGCCAGCGGTGTATATTTCGTAGAATTGGTTTCAGATAAAAACAGATCCGTACAAAAATTAATCTTATTAAAGTAGTATCATAACTGACTGATTTATATTATGTCTGATCAAGATCAATTAAGAAAAACGCTTTCCAGCATCGATGGCCGCGGCTACAAGGCCTATAAGCAGATCAGGGGTTCGTATCTTTTTCCCTTATTTACACTATGTATCGACCATGTCCAGGGAGATCCGTTTGCTCTGCCATCCAAAATTCGTATTCGTATAAATCAAGACATATCCCAATTACCCCGGGACCTTTGGGAAAAGCCTATTCGGAAAATAGCCCTAGAAGATTTTATTGCTCGTTCTGTCCGTAGATCGATTAAACAGGTCGTAACACCCAAAAAAGGAACCGGAAAGAGCGGCCTTATCTTTATCGATGCAGGGAGACAGGAAGTGCTGGAGCGTACTGCTGCCATTATATCAAAGGATTGGGTTGAAGTAAGGATGCAGGTTGGCCTTCCTGCAGCTGGTAGGACCATACTTGGTAATGAAGCGTTCATAATGCTGTGCCAAGAGATACCGGAGATCATAGAGCAGGCTCTGTTATGGGAAAACATTGATCAGGGAGCCTGCACACAATTTGTGGAATGCGTGGAAAACCAGGAATCAATCAAAAGTCAGTTGGATACATCTGAAATTGCTGCTTTTGTGGCCAATGGCTCTATTTTACCCAGACAATCAGGCATTAGTGACCTGCCCTTAACTGGTACTAATGTAGTTTCATTTCAAACGCCAGAATCACTTTTAACTTCCTTTGAAGTACCAAACCCCTTAATTAACGGTGAAACCGTGATACACGGCATGGGTATTCCCAAAGGCATCACCCTTATTGTGGGTGGCGGCTACCATGGAAAATCAACAGTGTTGAAAGCATTGGAACGGGGGGTGTACTATCATATCCCAGGTGACGGACGGGAATATGTGGTAACAAACAGTAATTCGGTGAAGATCAGGGCAGAGGATGGCCGCAGGATTGAAAACGTAAATATTACCCCATTTATAACTAATCTTCCCCAAAACACTCCCACGGATTCATTTTGTACTGAAGACGCCAGCGGCAGCACCAGCCAGGCTGCCAATATTATGGAAGCCCTGGAAGTGGGAGCTGAAGTATTATTACTGGATGAAGATACATCCGCTACCAATTTTATGGTTCGAGACGCCCGTATGCAGCAGCTAGTCCAAAAAAACCAGGAACCCATTACTCCTTTCGTAGATCGGATCTGGGAAGTATACGATAGAATAGATGTGTCCACAATTTTGGTCATGGGCGGATCTGGAGATTATTTCGATGTAGCTGACACAGCAATTAAGATGCAGGATTACCTGCCCTATGATGTACATGATCAAGTACAGGACATTATAACAAAGTTTCCCACCCAACGGCAGGCAGAAAACCCAGAACCAATTACCAGAAATAATGGTCGCATACCTAAATCATCAAGCTTCGATTCATCCAGGGGTCGAAAAAGTGTAAAGATTGATGTGCAGACACACGACATGTTGATCTACGGCACCAATAGAATTGACCTTCGTTATCTGGATCAACTGGTTGAAAAAAGCCAGACCCGTGCAGTAGGCCATGCGATCTATTACGCTGCTCAATCGCTAATGAACCCTTCTTCAACCTTAAAGGATGTTGTTGAAGCATTGGAAGATTTTTTTGATAAAAATGGATTGGATCAGTTAGACCCTTTTTACAAAAAAGAGAATCACCCTGGGAACTTTTCCCGGCCTCGAAAATTCGAAATTGCTGCAACAATCAATCGTATACGTTCCTTAAAAACAATCCCGATTTAGTGTGTTAAAATATGGCAGATTGTGGGGATCATAATAGGTAGGGTTATCTTTGCTGCAAACAATATTTGATCCAGCAAATTGAAATCCTGTGATTTATCTATAAATTAATCCAGGTGGGACCATCACCCCCTTCAGGAGGAACCCAGTCAATGATTTGGTATGGATCCATTATATCACAGGTTTTACAATGTACACAATTTGAAAAATTGATCTGTAGCCGTTGACTTTCGCCATCAGGCACCATTTCATACACGTCTGCCGGACAGAAATTGTTACAAGGATTACCATACTCTTCAGTACACTTCGTAATGCATATATCCGGTTCATTTACATGCAGGTGTGGCACCTGATCTTCTTCATGAGCAGTAGCAGAATGATACACGTCAGTTACTTTATCGAATAAATAGGTCCCATCAAATTGCAGATCCTGGTAACGATCTATTTTCAGCCCTTTTTCCATCTGCAAATGGCCAGCTTTACTGGTAAGACGATCTTTAAATCCCCATCCGCGTCCACCGGTCAAAAGTCCGATTCCTGCGTTCGTTAAACCCCCCAATAGACCGTGGTCAAAGCCCTGGTGAAAGTTTCTCACTTTCCACAACTCATCTCTTATCCAACTCGATTTCATACGATCTTCATAATCTTTAAGTTTTGTTTCAGTAAAATTATTCTCTTCCAAAGCTTGGGAAATTGTTTCGGCAGCTAGCATCCCTGATTTCATTGCCAGGTGGATACCTTTCAGCCTTTGTCCATTTAAAAACCCAGCAGAATCACCTATTAACATCGCACCGCTCGCAGTGAGTTTCGGAATAGAATACCAACCGCCTTCTGGTAGCGATTTTGCACCGTAAGCGATCATTTTACCTTCTTTTAATAAAGAATGAATCCAAGGATGAGTTTTTAATCTCTGTAGCTCATGCTGGGAATCCACTCCTGGATTTTTATAATCTAAGCCCACCACCAGCCCCAGATCCCATATATCGTTCTTCATTCCATAAAGGAAGGCACCACCAAAAACGTCATGACCCAGGGGGAAGCCCATAGTATGGGCTACATATCCGGGCTGAACTGAACCTGATGGCATTTGCCATAATTCTTTCACACCAACAGCCCAAACCTGTGGATTACGCTGATCCATAAGTTTGTGGTGCTGTAAAAATATTTTGGTCAAACTTCCCCGAGTTCCTTCACCCAAGACAACAACCTTGGCATGGATATCCGCACCCGGTTCAAATTGTGGCTTTTGTGTTCCATTCTTATCGATACCCCTATCACCCGTGCGAACGCCAATTACCTGATCTCCATCGTAAAGCAGTTCCGTTCCTGCAAAGCCACAAAAAATATCCACTCCATCTTTTTCACAGGCTTCCCCTAACCAGCGTGTAAGCTTTCCCAGAGATGCGACAAAACATCCGTGGTGTTTCATAGATGGAGGAATAAACGGAAAGGGAATTTTCCTATTTCCCGTTAAATAATAAAGATGTTCTTCCCATACTTCAGCTTCAAAAGGAAAATCTTGATCATTCTTATCCGGGAAAAGTTCTCTTAGGGCACGGGGATCAACAATGGCTCCTGATAGAGAATGGGCACCTACTTCACCCGCTTTTTCTAAAACACCTACACTGGCATCCTTGCCTGTTTCTCGCAAAAGCTGACGAAGGCGAATCGCACCAGCAAGGCTTGCGGGCCCAGCACCTACAAATAGAATATCAACTTCCAGAACTTCACGTTCAAACATAAATCTTATTCAGTTTGTAATGCTTCTATCAGCTTCGGAACTATTTCAAGAAGATCTCCAACCACAGCATAATCAGCTAATTCAAAAATAGGAGCGTCAGGATCCTTATTAACTGCAATGATATTCTTGGATCCTTTCATACCAACCACATGTTGAATGGCACCTGAAATGCCCAGGGAAAAATAGAGTTTTGGGCTGACATTCTGTCCAGAACTGCCTACCTGGCGGAAGGATTCAACCCAGCCTGAATCCACTACAGGACGGCTAGCAGAGACTTCCGCTCCCAATACTTCTGCCAGTTCAAAGGCCAATGGGACATTCTCTTCCTTTTCTATTCCCCTGCCAACAGAGACAATAAGGTCTGCACTTTCCAGATCCACATCCCCAGCTGCTTCCTGGAAAGGCTCTTCAGATTGAGAGCGTACGACAGATGAATCTAGATCTACATCAAAGGAACGAGGAGCACATTCACCCGAAACTATATCATCTTCACTAAATGCTGCTGACTGAAAACTTAGAATCATTTGTCCTGATCCCGTAGTAACCGATGCATTAAGTTTTGCATTTAAAACTTGTTTCACAAATCCGTCATCCATGGAAATAATATCTGGAATAAATGGAATATCCAGTTTCGCACTGACACGCGGCATAAAATCCCGTGTTTGGTAAGAATGCCCTGCAACGATGGTTTTTGGTCCTTCAGTCTCTACCACTTGTTTCACGACTTCTGCATAACCGTCAGCATTATAAGATGAAACCAAATCATGGTTAACGGTAATCACTTCTGTTAAATCTGTACCGCTAAGTTCAGCCGCTAAAGATTCTGCATTCGATCCGATGGCAAGTGCTGAGACCGATCCACCCATTTTTTGGGCACCGGCAATGGCTTCTTTGCTCATGCGGTGGAGGGAACCGTGATTATCTTCTAATACAATTAAAATTTCCATAATCTACAAAATTTTAATTTCTGATTTTAAAATTTCAACAATACGCGTGACTGCTGCATCTGCATCCCCTTCTATGACTTCAGTCTGTTTCGTGGTTTGTGGGACAAATACTTTATCAATGGATTGGGATTTGGATGCGGTCTGATGTTCCCCTGATGATACAACTTTCACTTCTTTTTTCTTGGCACCCATTATTCCTTTCAATGAAGGATAGCGTGGTGTATTCAACCCGGATTGAATACTGATAGAAGCCGGTAAAGGCATTTTAACCCATTGGAACCACCCTGACTCCAATTCTCTTTTGACACGAATTGAACCATTCTGAACATCTGTTTCCATAGCCAGCGTTGCAGTGGACATACCTAAAAGTTCACCAATGAGAATACCGGTTTGCCCCATGCCCATATCATCCGATTGAAGTCCAGTCAGGATAAGATCAAAGTTTTCTTCTTTTAAAACAGATGAAAAACGTTTGGCTATGGATAAAGGATCTGTTTCAATTCGGCCATCTTCTTCTAAATGGATACCTCTGTCCGCTCCCTTAGCTAATCCTTCCCGAATGACTTTTTGAACCCGGGCTGGCCCCATACTGACAATGACCACTTCCCCGTCACCTTCGGTTTCATTGATAAGGAGTGCTTCTTCAAGAGCAAAATTGTCCGGGGGATTCATAACGAATGATACCATATGTTCATCAATCCAGGTCTGTTCACCTGAAATGGGCAGAGCAGACTCAGAACCAGGGACTTGTTTAACCAGTACGGCGATTTTCATTAATGATTATAAAATAAAATATTTTAGTTAATTTCTGGTCTGAATTTAAAAGGCAGATGAAGAGTCACCAACCATCATGAAAGATTATCGGACTTGGATAACACTGGAGCTCATATTCATACTGGGCAGTATTATTTTTATGTATTGCCTGTGGATTCTTTGGGCAAAATGGAGTATTAAAAAAAGCCGAAAGGATAAATAGCCATTTTTCGAAATGTCTTTGAATCTTACCATCTGTTGTTATAGTTTTCCCTGTTCGTTCTTAAGAGAAGTACGTTAAACAATCCAAAATAAATCCTACTTACTAACAAGGAGTTCTTTTATGATAAAATCGATAAAATTATTTATCCCAATGATCTTGGTTTCGGGAATGTTGTTTTCCCAGACTATCCAGGGAAACTGGGATTTGAATGCTGCAATTGTCGAATGGACTTATGAAGTTCGTGAATTTGACAGCCCAGAGGATACAGCAAATGGATCCTATGCAGTGACTGCATCCTGGCCCAGTTCAGCTGCTGCTGCTGCTGGTATGGGGTATACTCACACATTGTTAGAATACGACATTGGAGATACCATCACGGTTTCTCTTGTTCCATTAATTAATGAAACACTATTGGGAATGTTTGGGGTTGCCATGGATGTTGATTTGAATGATGATGGTACTTTTACCATCAATGATGGCAGTACGTACCCAACCACTGATACGGAAAACTGCTCTACCTATGCGACAGTGCCAAGTGTTGCCGAAAATGGCACATGGTCAGGTGGCTCTGGCTTCACCCATCCGGATGATGAAAACGCATACTCAATGGGATGGGGGATTTCTTTATCATCTGTTTTTGCGCAGTTTGGTGCCGCGGATCTAGCAAATGGTCAGTATGGCGTAGATTACGGCGTTGGCACGGATATGGAAAACTGGGGTATGGTCACGATCGATTATGAAGATGCGGACCATACATCTCCCACAGACCTGGAAATCTACTGGGAAGCTCATGATGGTACCGCAAGCGGTCTGGGTGTGAATGATGCAGGCCAGTTAAATGGTTTTACGGGCGTACCCGTTTCTCCAGGCGATACTGTAACAATTAGCAATACGGAAGCGTACTTAGCGTATGTACACTCTGATACCATGCTTTGGTATATGTTAGGTTGGACGGGTAGTGAAGAACCCTTTTCCATACCCATCTTAGGTGGTACAGGCCATCCAGTTGACCCAACGAACCCAGACAGCTATACAATTGATCCCTTGACAGGAGATACTCTTTCTGCTGGTACAGTGACTACAAACCATGGTTATCTGTTCGACCCCGCTGCTGGAGATGGTATCCCTTTCAGTGGAGATGAACCTCTTGCGCCAACGGGGTTTTTCTTTACCTACAATTTTATGGAAGCAGCAGGTGTGTTTCCTGCAGTAATGAATGCTCATCTAGCCGCTGGGGCAGGGCTTGAAGATGCACTGGCCGCTGCATCAGATTCGGTTGCTTTTATATACGTCGATGCAGAAACAGCTGCTGCAATCGGTGCATCAGTTGCTAGTTCTTTGTATGCAGATTACGTTGCGTGCCTGGGTACAGGCGCGTCAGCAGATGTTTGTGCTGCAGTTCTTGAAGCTGGCCCAACAATGACACTGATTGGTGTTCAGCAAGCGTGCGACTATGATTGTGGAGTGGATGATTCCGGTTGGGATTATGATCCAGAATACGAAACTGGACGCTTGGTTTTCGAAGTGGATAACAGTTGTATCCCGGATAACACAACCCAGAGGGTCAATACATTCTGGACCTATGATGGTGCAGCTGCAGAACTGGATGAAGATGCCCCACTCGCAGAAAAATTCGAACTGTATGGGAACTTTCCAAATCCATTTAACCCATCCACAAAGATCAGGTTTGCAACTGAGAAATTCTCTGATGTGAAGGTAACAATTTATTCCATTCTGGGTGAAGAAGTTGCTGTATCACATGATGGGGAACTCTCCGCAGGAACTTATGACATCACCTGGTATGGTCACGACCATAATGGCAATAAAGTACCCAGCGGTGTTTACTTCTATGAAGTACGTTCCGATAATCGGATTCAAAAAGGAAAAATGTTGTTGCTGAAATAATTTTTTCACAATATTAAAACAAATAGATGTACTAAGCAGCCTCGTTTTAACGGGGCTGCTTAGTTTATAGAGAAAATATCATGAGAAAATATTTTTTATGGTGCATCCTAGCCTCTTCTATACCCTGTGCTCAGCAGGGAACTATCACTGGGAGAGTGTTAGATACAACCAATAAATCCCCGCTGATCGGTGCAAATGTAGTTCTAGAAGGGACTACCCAGGGGACAGCTACTGATGCTGATGGGAAATACGCCATCTTTCAGGTTGATCCCGGCATGTATACCATCATGGTTTCTTATATCGGGTATCAAGTTTATAAAAAAGATATAACGGTGGTTGATGGCAAAACCATCTCTTTAGATCTCAGTCTTGAACCGGAAGCGATCGAAATGGAAACATATGTAGTTACAGCATCACGACGTAGGGAACGTGTAGAAGATGCACCTGCGGCCATTTCAGTGATCTCTAAGGCAGAGATCCGGCGAGAGAGTAATACAAATCTCGGGGATTATCTGAAAGGAACAAAAGGAATTGATTTTACTCAGTCCGGGATCGATAGTTATAACATGACAGCTCGGGGGTTTAATTCATCCTTTAGTTCCCGGCTCCTTACTCTGACAGATGGCCGGATGGCAAATGTCCCTTCTCTCAGGCTGACAGCATATAACGTTATCCCTGTATCCTTTGAAGATGTTGAACAGATCGAAGTGGTCCTGGGCCCTGCATCTGCTCTTTATGGCCCAAATGCACACAGCGGTGTATTGAATATTATTACATCGTCCCCAATTAGAACTACGGGGACCAGCATCAATATCCAGGGTGGTCTTTTAAGTCAAACCGATACGGACCTCCTAAAAAAATTGACATTTAGAACTGCCCATAAATTTGGTGATTTTGGATTTAAGATCTCCGGTGTGGCTCTCGCGGGTCAGGACTGGACCCATTTTAACCCAGATGAACATGAAGGCCATGATCCCGTTTTCATTGGACGATCAAATTTGAAGCATGATAGATTAGACAGAGGCGGTAGACTTTCAACAGAAACCAGTAATCCCATATTTACAGAAGCCATGATTAACCATGTGGATGGTGCTGACGAATCCTGGGTAGGGTTTTATTGGGCAGATGGTATAGCGTCAGTTGGCGGGGAAGACGGATCACCTGTTATCAGCCAGGAAATGATTAATGAAGCTGCCAATGATGAATTTAATCGGTATACATTGGAAAGTGGGAAAGTACTTTGGTTCGTTACAGCAGAAAAACTTGGTTATTATTATGCGGATGGGATCGATAACGATGGAAATGGATACATTGATGAGCAAATTGATATAGGAATCGATGATGAAGAAGAAGCCTGGGTAGACGGTGTTGATAATGATGGTGATGGCCTTATAGATGAAAGTGATGAACTAGGTAGTGCATGGTTAGATCGATTTGGGAGTACAACTGACTTGGTTAATTTGGAACCAACCACCACCAATTACTCATCTCCTGATTCTACGTGGAGCGTTTTAGACTCAACACATAAATTTGGGTTTGGTAATTACAGGTATGACTCCGAAGGTAATATTGTATTTGATACAAATGGGAATGGAATCTACAATGATGATTGGGGTGAAAATGGAATTGATGATGATAATGATTGGGGACTCTATAAGGATGCATTAGGAAACGCCTATGATATACCTTTTGAACCTTTCGTAGACTTAAATGGGAATGGAATGTATGATGCCGATGTTGGGGAAGGGTATGCAGATATTTTTGGCACCCTGGTTTTGTTAGATTTTGGTCTGGATGGAATCCCTGCCGAGGATGTAAATGGTGATGGCGATTATGATGATGATGGCGATATTCCACCTGATTATGGAGAAGGAAACGGTATATGGGATGGGGAAACATTTGAAAATCTGAATGGCAACACAGAAATAATTGATGGAGAGAGTGTCCCGATCTGGGATATTTTTAGTAATAATGATTTGGATGGAGATGGTCAGCCCAGCCCAGGGGAAAATGGAGTGGATGAGTTTGATGAAAAGGATTTTGGAGTGAACTATGGTGGCCTCAGTAATATTTATAAAGATGCCAATGATGATGGTATCAATGATTATCCAGAGTTCAAGGTTAGAAATTATCGGTATGATCTCCGTCTGGACTGGGAACCAAACCCTGACCTGGTGGTAAGCATGTCCCACGGGTTTGCCTGGGCACGAAATATTAACATTACAGGGATCGCCCGATATTTGGCAGATGGCTGGATCTATCGCTACTACCAGGGAAAGGCTCGATATAAAAATTTCTTTTTCCAAAGCTACCTGAATTCCAGTTACTCTGGAGATCCAAACCATCCTACCCGAAATCTTGCAACAGGAAGCATCATTTATGACCGATCCAAGAAATTCAGTGCCCAGCTTCAGCATGTAAATGAATGGAAAAACGGTGACATACGTTTTGTATGGGGTGTGGATTATTTCTTGACCATGCCTGATACGCGTGGCACCATCTTATCCGATAAAAATTATACAGATAGGCGGGATAACAATGGAGATGGGGAAGCCGGATCACCCTACATTTTTGATGATAAAAATGATAACACCTGGTACGACGATGGCGAAGGGTACACCCGATGGGACACAGATGATCTGTCACAATTTTCAGAGCCTTTAGATTCTGCTGGAATTGATGCTGTTTTAGGTGCTATTGCTGATGGATTGGATAATGATGGTGACAGTGATGATTTTGATGACATCAACGGTAATGGAATGCCCGATTATGTAGATTCTGATGGAAGTGGTCAATTTGAGCGAGGTGAAATGATTGAGCCAGGGGTGCAATGGCTTGGGGGACAACAATTTTTTGTGTATGCGGATGGAAAAGATAATGATGGCGATGGCAAGATCGACGAGAACATTGATGAAGGGATTGATGAAGCCGCTGAAGATAACCGTTACACTGTAAATGAACTGGGTGCTTATTACCAGGTTAATTGGAAAATGAATAAAAATTGGGAATTTATCCAGGCTACCCGGTTTGATATCCATGATCGTCTTTCAGACATGATTCAGTTTAACAATCAGGGTTATGGAACAGGATACAGTCCATTTGATTGGAAATTCAATTTTGACAAAACTGATGGGATCCAACTTTCACCAAAGGTTGGACTGGTATATCGTCCAAAAGAAAACCAGAATTTCAGGTTAACATGGGCCACGGCCTTCAACACTCCATCAAACCAGGCTTTATTCCTTGATATTTTTGTGACCCGTGTTTCTGTCTTTAAAGTGTATGCGCGAGGGGCTGATGGTGGGTATGTTTTTCCAAGAGATCCATTGGGAAATCCCTACTATTATAAACCATATGAAGGCGCATATGTGCCGGTAGATACAAGCGAGACCATATTCTTTTATCCATCCACTGATCCAAAAATCGAAGGGTTCTACGGAAAAACGGTTAATGACTTACCTGAGATTGTACCTGAAATTGTTAAATCCTGGGAACTGGGGTATAAAGGTAGACTAAATGATCGCATATTTGGAACTCTGGATCTATATACAAGCCATTACAGCAGTTTTGTAAGTCCCGTGACCTTTATTACGCCTATTGTTATTGAAAAATCAGTTCTTGAGACAGATTATGATGGAGATAGCCTTATGAATACGATCGGGGATATCGCCAATAATATTATCGTTGATCAGGAAGATTATGACGAGTCATTTAACCACTGGCGTGGAGCCATAGAAGGTGTAATTGCCATGGATACGATTCCAGGTTACACCCCACCCGTGGTGGTTGGATACATCAATTATGGCGAAGTAGACATGTGGGGATTTGATGCAAGCATAACAGCTCTTATAGACCTGGAGTGGTCGCTGGACCTGACTTATTCTCACCTGGGCATGACAGAATTTTTTAATCCTATCACAAATTCTGAAGATCCCATTAATGCACCTCGGCATAAAGCCGGAATGAAATTCCAATATAACCCAAGGCGCTGGCCTGCCACCGCTTCATTGAATGCACGATATGTAGATGGGTTTAAATGGTCATCAGGCATCTATTTTGGAAATATAAATCCCTATACAATATTTGACATTCATTTAGGCTATGAACTCAATAAATACCTAAAGATGAATTTCACTGTTGCAAACCTGTTAGACCACAAACACACTGAGATTATTGGCGGTCCATCCCTGGGCCGGATCATGATTTTAAGATTACAAACAAAATTCTAATTCAGAATATTTAAAAAGGTCTCAAAAATCTGGATTTAAAAAAAGCTTTCAGAAATGAAGGTTTTTTTATGATTAATTTGTCACTTGTATCCTAGATGGAATGGGTTAATTACTAATACCAATGTTTATATTTTCGAATGAATGATTTGAATTCAGGTTCCAGCCGTCCTGCAGACGTAGGACCCACTATAACGTCCAAGGTGGGAGTTTTAGGCTCAGGGCTCATGGGTCATGGAATTACCTATGTGACTGCATTGGCAGGTATGGACGTAGTAATGACTGATGCCACCCAAGAAAATGCAGATAAAGGTTTAGCTCGTATTAAATCGATTTTAGAAGATGGTTTAAAGCGCGGGTTGGTTACTCCGGAAAAAATAGACCAAACCTTAGACCGAATCACCCCTACGGATAATTACAGAAAACTTGACAGCTGTGACCTTATCATTGAAGCTGTATTTGAAGACCGTGAATTAAAAAGCAAGGTAACTGGGCAGGCGGAATCTTTCATGGATCCTAATGGCGTATTTGCTTCTAATACATCCACTATTCCCATCACCTCCCTGGCCAAGAAATCATCTAGGCCTGAAAGATTTATAGGTATGCATTTCTTTTCTCCTGTACATAAGATGAAACTTGTTGAAATTATCAAAGGTGAAAAGACTAGCCCTGAAACACTGGCCAAAGCTTTTGATTTTGTTTTAAAAATTAAAAAGAGCCCAATTGTTGTCAATGATAGCCGCGGATTTTATACATCTCGTGTGTTTGATCGCTATATATGCGAAGGAATGGCACTGTTGTCAGAAGGGAATAACCCGAAAACGATTGAAGAAGCAGGCAAGCAGGCTGGATATCCTGTTGGTCCTCTGGCAGTGATTGATGAAATCAATATCGGACTGGCAGCACACATACGGGACCAAACCTGGAGAGACTTGGAAACCGAAGGAAAAGAATGTACAACAGGCCCCTGGGACCCGGTCATAGATTTTATGACAAAAGAAGCAAAACGGACCGGCCGAGCAGGCGGTGGTGGATTTTATGAATATCCTGAAAACGAGAAAAAATATCTATGGCCTGATCTTGAAAAACACTTCCCTCCTTCTAAAAACCAGGTTTCAAAAGATGAAATAATGGACCGGTTTTATTTTTCTCAGGCAGTGGAAACAATCCGCTGCTATGAAGAAGGTGTACTTACATCCGTGGCTGATGCCAATATTGGGAGTATTTTGGGATGGGGTTTCCCATCTTTTAAAGGCGGTACACTGCAGTTTGTCAAGGATTATGGTATTGTTCCTTTTCGAGACCGTGCTCAGGAACTGGCAGAAAAATACGGCAACCGTTTTGCTCCACCAAAACTGCTTCTTGATATGGCAGAATCAGGAGAAAACTTTTAGCCGATGAACAGCACATGCTTAATAGAGCATTAATTGGTAAAAAATATCCTCCTGTAGTATTTAATGTGGAGAAACAGCGCCTGAAGTTTTTTGCAAAAGCTACGGGGCAGACAGATCCCTTATACTTTGATGAAGCTTATGCCGTGGATCAGGGGCATCCATCACTTCTTGCCCCTCCAACATTTCTCACTACGGTCTCTATGGAGCAGGAAAAACCTTACCAATATCTGGAAGACCTGAACATTAAAATGGGGCGATTACTCCATGCCAGACAAATGTACAGCTATCACGCACCCGTCTATGCTGGTGATACGATAACCATGGAGAGTAAGATTGCAGATATGTACGATAAGAAGGAAGGAACATTGCAGTTCGTAGTTTTTGAATCCCATTTCAAAAATCAGAAACAAAACAAGGTCGCAAAAGCATCGTCTACCCTGGTGGTACAATAAAACTATGGAAAACTGGAACTATAATACCGTAAAAGTTGGGGACAGAATCCCTCATCTTACCTTGGAACCCATATCCCGTACAACACTGGCTCTTTACGCTGGAGCGTCTGGTGATCATAATCCGATTCATATTGATTTGGATTTTGCAAAGAAATCTGGCCTTCCCGATGTTATTGCTCATGGTATGCTAGTCATGGCTTATTTAGGCCGCGCACTAACTAATATCATACAACAGACCGTAATCCAGGAATTTAGCGTACAGTTTTCTTCCATGACCCAGATCGGAGATACACTCACTTGTTCAGGAGTTGTCATTGAACAAATAAATAATGATGAACTAAAATCTATAACATTAGACCTCGTAGTTTCCGATTCTAAAGGTGATAAAAAATTATCGGGTCATGCTATAATCAAACTAAAGAAATCATGAACAGTTCTATCAAGATACACACCCGCCTTATGGAACATGCAGGAGTTGAATTCCCCATTATCTGTGGTGCCATGTATCCCTGCTCCAATCCGGAACTTGTGGCAGCTGCCGCAAATGGTGGTGGAATGTCCATTATACAGCCAGTTAGCCTTACTTATGTTCATGGCTGGGATTTACGCGAAGGGATTCAATATATTAAAACTCTTACGGATAAACCCATTGGCTTCAATGCTTTGATCGAAAAGGGAAGCAAAAAATATCTGGACCGTATGTCGGCCTGGATTGACATAGCATTAGAAGAAGGGATTCGGTTTTTTGTGACTTCCCTGGGAAAGCCCGATTGGGTATGCGAACGCGTTCACCCGGTTGGCGGGGTTGTATATCATGATGTTACAAACCGTCACTGGGCCCAAAAGGGACTCGACTGCGGTGTAGACGGGCTGATCTGCGTTAATAATCGCGCAGGAGGTCACTTGGGGCCTACATCTATGGAGGGCATGTATGATGAACTCTATGATTTGGACCTTCCACTCATCTGTGCAGGTGGAATTGGAAGCGAGAAAGAATTGGCTAGAGCTATGGAAGTAGGCTACGATGGTGTTCAAATGGGTACCCGGTTCATTGCAACCACCGAGTGCAATACACCGGAAGACTATAAAAAGGCCATAGTTAAAGCTTCCGAGACAGACATCGTATCCACCAATCGCATGACGGGTGTCCCTATTTCAGTAATCAAATCAAAATACTTCCGTCAAAAAAATTCCTGGCCTTTTCAAATGCTGTTAAACAGCAGGTTCAAACATACAGCACGGATGTTGTTGAATCTTAATTCATTCATCCGTCTTAAGTACATTTCCAGGAATAATAAATCAAAAAATAGTGAAAAAATGAAACAGTACTATTCTGCTGGAAAAAGTGTGGAAACAGTCTACGGCATTGAGCCAGCGTCTATCATTATGCAAAGATTGGGAGAATCATTATTTACTTTACCGAGATTTAAAGAAAAAATAATTTAAAAAGGATCATGCCATGGTAAAAATTCCTCAAACAGAATCTATAATTACTAACTTGGAAAACAGTTGGCTAACTATCTCATTCAATCGACCAGAAAAACGAAACGCACTCTCAAGACAATTAATTATGGATATTTTTCAAATACTTGAAACAGTACGTGATGACCGATCTATTCGTGGAATTACTTTTCGTGGTCAGGGTGGCACATTTTGTGCCGGAGCCGATTTGAAGGAATTTCAGGAAATATTATCTGATGGTGATAAGGCTAAGAAAATGGCCGATGCAGCCAGCAGTTTAGTAGGCCAACTTTTCAAAACAATTAGCGCATGCCCCCAAGTCACCGTATCCGTAGTAGAAGGAGCAGCTATGGCCGGTGGCTTTGGAATTGCATGTTCTACAGATTTACTAATTACTACATCCAATGCCCGATATGCTCTAACGGAAACACAAATCGGACTGACACCCGCTCAAATTGCCCCCTATGTGATTAATCGACTTGGTTTTGCCAAAGGTAGGAAGATGATGCTTCTGGGAGATCATATTGATGGGAACGACGCCCTGGAAATTGGTCTGGCTGATTACGTCGCTGATGATACAGAAAAGTTGTCAGAGGTACTGGAAAATATCCAACAGCAAGTTATGAAATGTGCCCCAGGTGCTATAGCAGTTACAAAAGAAATCATTGAAAATTGTAATACAATAAATACAGTAATGGCGGCCGATTTATTTTCCGATTGCCTTGTGGGAGAAGAGGGGCAAGAAGGGTTTAGTTCATTTTTTGAGAAACGAAAGCCTTACTGGGCTATCTCAACCTAATTAAGGTATATAGAACCAAATGACTTAGAAAGAATTATGAACGATGTAAGTTTCAAAGCAATTGTAATTGAGGAAATAGCTACAGGAAATTTTTCACGTAGTGTTCAAGAAAGATCAATAGGTGATCTTCCAGAAGGAGATCTAACTATTCGTGTAGAATATTCTTCTCTTAATTATAAAGACGCACTTTCAGCTACAGGGAATAAAGGAGTGACCCGGGAGTACCCCCATACACCAGGCATTGATGCGACAGGAGTGGTAAAAGAATCATCCAGCCCTGATTTTCCAGAAAATACACCCGTAATAATCAGTGGCTATGATCTAGGAATGAACACAGCTGGCGGTTTTGGAGAATATATACGAGTGCCTGTAGGTTGGGCTGTAAAACGCCCGGGAAACCTTACAGCGAAAGAATCCATGATCCTTGGGACCGCAGGATTCACGGCCGGGTTATGTGTCAAAGCACTGGAAGAAAAATCAGGTGTAAAAAGATTGAAAGCCGTAGTCAGTGGTGCCACAGGCGGGGTTGGCTGTATAGCCGTGAAACTTTTGTCCCACCTCGGAGCAGAAGTAACTGCACTAACAGGGAAAAATAATGCAGACAATTTTTTAAGGAATATTGGAGCGGTTGAAATCTTATCAAGAACCGAATTCACTGAATCCATCCGAGGACCTATGGGAAAAGGAATGTGGGATATTGCAGTTGATGTTGCGGGTGGAAATATTTTATCCGCTATACTGGGCAGCATGAAATATGACGGGACCGTTACCTGCTGTGGATTGGTGGACAATCCCAGTTTTAAAGCATCAGTCTTTCCGTTTATCCTAAGAGGGAATAGCCTGATTGGTATTGATTCAGCAGAAAAGCCAGTGCAGGAAAAAGCAGAGATCTGGGAGCGGTTTTCCAAAGATTGGAAAATGGATGGGCTGGATGATATATGTCATACAGTTAACCTGGATGGAATGCTTCCAGAAATTGATAAAATCCTTGCTGGTAGACAAACTGGCCGAGTGGTGTTAGAGTTATAAAGGTCAGATCATTAACCCAATGCTTCAAGGTCTTCAAAATTTAGATAAAACGATTCTGCTCTGGATTCATAAGTATTTATCCAATGACGTTTTTGATTGGTTAATGCCATTAATCACAGAACAAGATAACTGGATCCTACCTATCCTGGCCCTGATTATTTATTTAGGATTTAAAGCAGAAAAGCGGGGTAAAATAACCTTAGTATTACTGATTTTAACAATTATACTTACTGATTCGATTTGTGCACAAATTCTGAAACCATTTTTTGAAAGAATCAGACCATCGCACATCAACATGGAAGGACTAAATTTGTTGGTTTCAAAGGGTGGGAAATGGAGCATGCCGTCTAACCATGCAGCAAACATATTTTCTTTTGCAGTGATTCTTTCTTATTTCTATGAAAAAGCAAAGTTTCCTCTATTCAGTTTATCTTTTTTGGTTTCTTTTTCACGTATTTATGTTGGTGTACACTACCCAGGCGATGTAATTGTTGGGTCAATATTAGGATATGGGATTGCATGGACTATCCTGACCCTCTGGGTCATCTTAAAAATGAGAGAATTAAAACGAGGGGAAACCTGGGTCTGGTATGAAAGCAGCCCACCCGTATTCAAATATTAGTTGGGCAGAACATCCTTTGGTGGCTTAACACCAAAAGATGAGAATCCTTCATCACGGCTTGGCATTTTTATTTCGCCATGCTTGGTTTCAAACTTTTTTATATTATCGTTTAACGCACCCAGAAATGCTTTCGCGTGTTGGGGTGCCATTATAATTCTGGAGTGTACTTTTGCCTTGGGTACCCCTGGAAGTATCCGAGTAAAATCCATGACAAATTCTGCTGGTGAATGGGTTACGACAACAAAATTTGCATATTCACCTGAACTTACCTTTTCGTCTAACTCAATATTGATCTGTTGTATGTTTTTCTTTTCTTTATCCATTGTAATACCTATGAGCTCTTTTTAGCAGAAAAATCACGTTCATTGAACTCTTCCCAGTCATCATTAATACCATCGAACTGGGTATAATCCTTAATCCCTTCATTCTCTTCTACATTTTTTGGATGAAGTTCATTTTCATATATATTGAAAAGATCTTTTTTCTTTTCAAATTCGCTGGGGTCGCCCTCTTCTTCTTTGGTCTGGTCCAAATCATCTACATCATCACTGTACACCTCTTGATCAAAGAAGTCCAAATTTTCAACAATTCCATTAGCCATAAGAAACTCAAGGAAATCAAGAAATTTTCTATTTTTTAGATCAATGGCACAATTTGTGCATTTCAAAGATTCTTTAAGATCGATCTCATCAATTGTGTTTTCACATATAGGGCAAATTAAGCCTTCAAGCATTTGTTTTTCTCTCTAAAACGGGCGGATAATATAATTGAGCATATATCCGGTGGCAATACTTTTACCGACTTAAAAAAGGAAGAAGATTATCATTTCATCCAAGTCCTAGTACTTTTTCAATTGTTTCATAATTTTTTTCTAAAAACCCGGTTTGAGATGGTTCTATGACCATAGAATAGAGTCGATCAGAAAGGGGGGATTGAAAACCAACTTTTACCGGTATATCCAATTCCAGGCATAGCAACGATAGAGTCTGGTCCACAGATTGGTTTAAATCAACCAGGGCATCATATTGCACCGAATTGATCCGATCAATGATTGGCATAGATGCTAATGCCCCTAGCCAGTTCAAATCATTATCAGTATAATAAATAATGTGGGACTTTAAATCTTCTATATAATATTGCAGTGCATCCTTATGAACCACATAATTAATTTTCAAAGAATCATTTTTACGGTCTCTTTTCACGAAATGAGATGCAATCTGGGCATGTTCTTTTTCAGAAGGCAGTAAAAAAAGGATACTGTTTACACCTTCCCCGGCTTTGCCAATCTTGATCAGATTTTCATTCTTAGCTTTTGGACGAAAGAGCGCATACCACCAGAGAAGAATTTTAATTCGCCACGAGATTTTCATACGGGAATATAAGGATAGCGACCACCCCTTAAAACCGCTGTGAAGTGGTATTCTTTAACAGATTAATTTCTAAATTTGGTATAGTAATATCAGAATATTATACACTTAGGAATTCATGTCTTTTAATAAAAAGTTATTATGGGGAGGTCTTGGTTGGGTTATGGGTGGCCCTATTGGGGCTATACTTGGATACGCTTTCGCTTCCATGAACGAGAATCAATCATCCCCAAGGGTAGGATCAGGTCAACAAAGCAGATTCCATTCTTCCACAAAACCTGCTGACTTTGTCATTTCTATTCTGGTTCTATTTGCAAAGGTAATGAAGGCTGATGGCCAATTATTAAAGTCGGAACTGGATTATGTAAAGCGGTTCTTGAAACAGCAGTTTGGCATCCATCAGACACGTGAACTTATGACCGTTTTTAAAGACATTTTAGAGCAGGACTATCCCCTAAGAGATGTGTGCCGCCAGATTCAGCGATCTATGGACCATTCAAGCCGTTTGGAGCTGGTACATGTATTATTTGGTTTATCGGCAGCGGATGGTCATACTCATCCAGACGAGGTTCGTGTCATCCAGACCATTGCCAATTACCTGAATATTAATCGAAACGATTATGAATCAATTAAAGCAATGTTTGCAAAAGATGAAAAAGCCGCATATAGAATATTGGATGTTTCCCCTTCAGTTTCGAACGATGAATTAAAACGTGCATTCAGAAAAATGGCCAACAAATTCCATCCGGACAAAGTAGCCCATCTTGGTGTGGAAATGCAGAAACTGGCTGAAGAAAAATTCAAAGCAGTGAATGATGCTTATCAGCAGATTAAAAAGGACCGAGGCATTTCATGAAAAAAGAAAAACCGGGACAGTTTCCTTTTACCCGTGGTCTGTATGAAAATATGTACAAAGAAAAACTTTGGACCATGCGTCAATATGCCGGCTACACTTCAGCAGAAGAATCCAATAAACGCTACCGGTATCTATTAGAAAATGGTGTAATGGGTTTATCGGTGGCATTTGACCTGCCAACTCAAATTGGTTACGATTCAGATCATCCCATTTCTCAAGGCGAAGTTGGAAAAGTGGGCGTACCCATATGCAATCTTCAAAATATGGAAACATTATTCCAAGACATACCGCTGGATAAAGTATCTACTTCAATGACCATTAATGCTACAGCACCGATTCTTTTGGCATTTTATATTGCAGCCGCTGAAAAACAGGGCGTCAATCCCAAGAGCCTTCAAGGGACAGTTCAAAATGATATCCTAAAAGAATATGTGGCAAGAGGCACCTATATTTTTCCCCCTTCTTCTTCACTAAGGCTGGTAACCGATGTTTTTCAATTTTGTTCAGAACACCTACCTAAATGGAATATGATATCCGTTTCAGGGTACCACATCCGTGAAGCAGGCAGCACGGCTGAGCAGGAGCTGGCCTTCACTTTCGCAAATGGGATTGCTTACGTTCAGGCCGCAGTTGAACAAGGATTAGACCCAAATAAATTTGGAGAGCGCATCTCCTTCTTCCTGAATTCTCACAATGGTTTTCTGGAAGAAATAGCCAAGTTCCGTTCCGCAAGACAGATTTGGGCATCGCTCATGAAAGATAGATTTAATGTAACAAATAAAAAAGCAATGATGTTTCGATTCCACACCCAGACAGGGGGATCCACTCTTTCAGCGTCACAGATAGATAACAATGTTGTTCGAACAACAATACAGGCCTTATCAGCGATATTAGGTGGCACCCAGTCACTTCATACAAATAGCCGGGATGAAGCCTTGGCACTCCCTTCAGATGGAGCGGCAAAACTGGCACTGCGTACTCAGCAGATCATTGCCTATGAAAGCGGAATTCCAAATCATCCCGACCCATTTGGCGGCAGTTTCATTATTGAAGAAATGACGAAAAATCTTGTTGAAGGAACCATGAAAATAATTGAAAAAATAGATTCAATGGGTGGTGCTGTTGCTGCCATAGAAAACGGATATATGGCAAATGAGATATCTCGCAGTTCATACGAGTACCAAAAAGAAATTGAAAGTAATAAAAAGATCGTTGTCGGGGTAAATAAATTTGAAGATCAAAAAGAAATTGAACCAAATTTACTGGAGATTGATCCGGTGAGAGTGAAAAGCCAGATTGATTCATTAACAACTCTCAAATCATCGCGAAATAACGACCAGGTCCAAACAGTATTAGATGAATTAAAGTCGGTTGCTGTCAATGAAGAAAATGTAATGCCGGCAATTATTAAATGCGTAAAAAATGACTGCACTCTGGGTGAGATCTCAGATACGTTGCGCAGTGTTTTTGGCGAGTATTAAACCCTATCTTGCAAAAGTTAGCATCTATTACATCCTTACTGCTTCACCCTATGGTGGTTGCACCCTTCACATTTGCCCTGTTGACCTATACAGGCGAAGAACATAGTTCAAACCACCTAATTTTTTTCACAGCTTTCTTTTTTTCAACACTGCTCTCAACCATAACTGTTATCTATCTTAAACGATCAGGAAAGATTACAGACCTTGATGCTTCCATCCGTGAACAGCGAGTCCAGCCACTCGTTCTGGGGGCTATTTATCATGGAATTGGGTTTTTGATATTATGGTATCTAAATGCTGCACCAATCATCCAGGGACTTATGTTTTGTTATGCCGTAAATACTTCAATTGTTTGGCTCATTACCATGCAATGGAAAATATCGATCCACGCTATCGGATTGGGAGGCCCATTGGTTGCGCTCTGGTTCCATGGTATTCAGTATCCCTTTGGCATGGCTGCAAGCCTGGCACTGGTCTGTATGTCACGAATTATCCTGAAAGCCCATACACCTCTACAGGTTCTGACGGGTGCGGGACTTGCTATGAGTTTAGCCTATATTGAACTAAGCTTACTTTTTCTTTAGTTATGATTTTCACGAACCTGATCCAAACCAATCTCCGAACCAGATGTTTTGGAAAAGAAATTGAATACTATCAGCGTTTAGGGTCTACCAACTTAGAAGCCTGGAACCTGATTGAGAATAATGAAGCCAGTCATGGCATGATAGTTATTACAGATAATCAATTTCAAGGTAAAGGACGAAATGGGAATTCGTGGTTCATGAGCCCCAGTAAAGGTTTGGCAATGTCATTGGTCATGTTGGAGCCATTATCCCTTAAAAAAGCTGAATTGATCTCCATTGCAGCAGGAGTTGCAGTCGCAAAAGCCCTAAAAAATCGTGGCGGGGAACCAAAATTGAAGTGGCCTAACGATATTTTATTGGGAAATAAAAAATGTGGTGGAATACTCTGTGAAAGTCGAATCTCCGGTCAAACGGTAAACTCCATGGTAATTGGGATTGGGTTAAATATCAATGAAACTGAAAATGATTTCCCGGAAAAGTTAACCCAATCTGCGACTTCACTTTCTATCGAGACTCAGCATTCCAACCAGCGTGAGCTGGTTTGCGCAATGGTTTTAACTTTCTTTGAACGGCTACTGGACGATTTGGATTCAGTAACAAATGAATGGACAAAGTATTGTGCACATTTAAACGAAATAACATCTTTTAACCACAACGGGGTTTCTCAGCACGGATTGTTTAAAGGTATCAATGATAGAGGGCAAGCCCAAATCAAAATAGAAGAAGAGGTTCAGTTATTCCATTCCATCATTTTAAATTAATATCCACTGTGCTTAGTTGGATAATCATTATCCCTATTTTAGGAATTTTGTATTCACAGGAATTACCGTATGGTAAGCCTAAATATTTTGATATTGGCATAAATGAGCCCATTCACCAAATCAAAATTCAACCCCCATCTTCTTTCCCAGAAAATATTTTCGACTCGATTAAACCTATCGAATATAAAAACAAAGATATTTATCTATTAAAGCTGATATTAGATGAACCAGAACCTGTTCATTTCA
>Ga0209228_1000301_pt1 | contig 25916 bp, 25 predicted proteins | sample METZYME_3_150m_FD_187547 | JGI IMG/M metagenome (GOLD analysis project Ga0209228, IMG submission 187547) | Marine microbial communities from oxygen minimum zone in mesopelagic equatorial Pacific - METZYME_3_150m (SPAdes) (version 2) | ecosystem: Environmental > Aquatic > Marine > Oceanic...
TGCTAAAAACAAAATTTTTATTCGATTTTCAGACGATGGGACAGGGATACCAATCAATGATCGAGATAAGTTATTTCTTCCCCATTTTACAACAAAAAAAAGAGGCACTGGCCTTGGCTTGGCAATTGTTAACAGAATAGTAGTTGATCATAGTGGGACAATAACAGTAAGAAATAACCAACCTAAAGGAACGACTTTTGAAATTCAGATTCCACGGACTCATGTCGCTTTTAATGGAGATTTCACACCTCCTAAAATAAAGAAAAAAGCTATTTCACCATTTTAGCATCGTGTTCAACCTTTATTATTTTGATTCTACAGTTACAATTTCCTTGTTGGCTTTTTTTTGCTAAGTTTACAACCTTTAAATTTACAAATTCATGAATCAACTAAAATTAAATCTTGATAAACATACTTATCAGCAACTAAAAACTAAGTTTAACGGAAATATTGAAGCTATGGAAGATTTTGCAAAAAAAATTATTACCAAAGAAATTGAAAGATCAAATCCTGACTTGGGGAAAGAAGAAAAAAAAAACAATAAAGACAATCTAGAAAGCTATTTAAAGTCAAGCAAGTCTGGCTCTCGTTCTTATGGCATCAAAGGCCAAGGTTGGTAATTGATACCATTAGTAATATGTCAAGTATGAATAAAACTTATGAAATTTTAATTGGGAAGGAGCTGACAAAAGGAAGTACCACAATTCCTGTAATCAATCCATTCACAGGCGAACCTTTTGCAAAGGTATGCCTTGCTGATTCTCATACCATAGAAAAAGCTATAATTCTCGCCGAAAAAGCTTTTACAAAAACACGTGTCCTAGCGGCCTACCAACGTAGCCAAATATGTTCTGAAGTTGCTACTGGTATCCAAAAACGATCGGATGAGTTTGCCAGAATTATTGCACAAGAATCAGGAAAGCCTCTTATTTTTGCTAGGGGAGAAGTAGCGAGATCTATTTCAACTTTTGAAATTGCTAGTCAAGAGGCACTTCGACTTGATGGGGAAATGTTGACACTAGATATCACAGAATCTGCTCAAGGAAAAGCTGGACTTACTAGGCGTTTTCCTATTGGACCTATTGCAGGTATCAGTCCTTTCAATTTTCCTTTAAATCTCGTCGCTCATAAGGTAGCACCAGCCCTTGCTTGTGGTAATCCAATTATTCTTAAGCCCTCATCTTCAACTCCATTAACTGCTTTGTTACTTGGAGAAATCGTTCAAAACACTCAAGCAGTAGAAGGAAGTCTTAGTGTACTACCGTGCACTAGTAAAGACGCAACTCCCCTTGTAGAGGATTCACGCTTAAAAATGATCACATTTACTGGAAGTCCTGATGTCGGCTGGGATATAAAAAAACGGGCTGGCCGCAAAAAGGTGGTTCTTGAATTAGGTGGAAATGCAGGTGTAATCGTTGAACCCGACGCTGAAATTAATTTGGCAGCAAAAAAAATAGCCTTTGGAGCTTTTGTTTATTCGGGACAAGTTTGTATCTCAATACAACGTGCTTATATTCATTCCTCAAAATATGATGATTTCCTAGAAAGCTTAATTAATGCAACAAAAGAACTTATATCAGGCGACCCACTTGACGAAAATATCACAATGGGACCAATGATAGATCAGGACAATGCAGAAAGAATTGAACTATGGGTCAATGAAGCTGTTGCTAAAGGTGCAAATATTCTAATTGGTGGCAATCGTGATAAAAATTATTATCCCCCCACAATCCTTACCAATGTAAACCCAAAAATTCCTGTTGCTTGCAGTGAGGCTTTTGGCCCAATCTTAATCATTAATTCATACACCAACTTTAATGATGCGATCAAAGGTGTGAATAATACAGATTTTGGACTTCAAGCCGGTGTATTTACCAATAATATGAACAAAGCACTTGGTGCATTTAATCAATTGGATGTAGGTGGTGTTGTTATTAACGATATCCCTACCTTTAGAGTCGATAACATGCCATATGGTGGTGTAAAAGATTCCGGATTTGGGCGCGAAGGAATAAAATACAGCTTACGTGAAATGACAGAAATAAAACTTCTTGTTTATAATCATCTTTTAGAAAATAAAAACATAACATGACTGATAGCAAAAGGTTCACAGATAATGGGAACGAAACTATAACCGATCTGAAAATGAAACTAATCTGGAAAAAAACTGATTCATTTCAAGATACAAAAAAGTGGCAAAATTGGTTTAAATGCCAAGATTATACTGAAATTACTAACATACAAAGATTTGCCGGTTCAGAAGAGTGGAGATATCCAAATGAGGCAGAGGCATGGAGCCTGTTTGACCTTAGTAATAAAAATATAGATAAATATGGCGATGAAATTTATCTACATCCCGTATTTGGACCAGGATCTGGCGGAACAACATGGACCAGCGAAGAGAAAGACTCTTCAGCTCTTATCATACAATACGAGGATGGCGTAAAGGTATGGCCTTCTAAATATGCAAATATGAATATGTGTGTACGCTTAGTACGAAACATTACATAGTTTAATGAGTATTTCCCAGCGGGTTTGCTGGAAAAGATACACGAATTTGTGGTCGCTTTGGTCCAATATAAGAAAACCACGGTTGAAGAATAAACCTAGCTCCAGTTCTTTCAGACACAAAACTTTTAAAGTTAATTGGGTGAGTTCGTCTCGCCATCAATTCTATTCTTAAAATTTTTCCTTGTGGAATCTCAAAATTGCGAACGGAACTTTTCTTTAAGTTGATCCTAACAGAGCCATTTCCCCCTTTCCCCCAAAAAGAAGAACCTTCAGCTAGAAGTTCCACTCCCTCCCCTTCCAAAAATATTTTCCATACATATTCAGTTTCAAATCCTCGAACATACCCGGCCGAAAGAACAGGATCAACAAACTGAATAAAGTCACTATCACCGTCCTGATAAAAATAAAGGTTAGAGGGAGCCCATTTTGAAAGTTGTTTTTCAAAAGTATCACGAGCATAACGCAAGCATTGAGGGTCTTTTAAAACTTCTTTTACAGAAATTCGACCAGCTCGAATTAAATTTTTTCTCAGGTCAAGGCCTTCTGGTTGCATTAAATAGCATGTAGCAAGACCAAGTGTTCTATCTTTTTGATGAGAAACAGTCATTGTTCCAAGAGTTTTTTTTATACGATTAATAATTTTCTTCTCGAAACTAGGAAAGTATCCTCGACTTAATTCAACTAAAATAGCGCTAACATCACTCCATGCACCGCTATTAAGTGCTTTTTCTAAATCAGAGTTAACTTTTTCTTCAAAACCATTTACGTTAGGATCATTGAAAAAATATTCTTTACCATCAAATACATTTTTTTTAAGAAATTTATATCTCGCCGGATGGGTGTAACGAAAATACGGGTAATGTATATACGCTGTCACTGAATTCGCAAAATCTTCCTGGGGGTTTTGTCGTGAATAGGTAGAAATATTTCGTCTAGCTATTGGGGCATAATTATTAATATTAGGATCATTAACTAAAGCATATAAAGAATCACTATCTTGAACACCATCTAAGGCAAAAATATGAACCACCTTAAACTTTGTTAGAGAAATCCACTCATCAGAAAAGCTCAAAAAACCTCTAGATAAGTCAAAAGCATGGGCCATCTCATGCTGAATAATATTAATTAGATCTATCCTATCTTCTTGAAATAATGGATTGTAAAGTTCAACTCGGAGTTCCTGTTTCTCGACAAAAACTCTATATGACTGTGATATATTTTCAAAAATGGTGGTAAATGATGGATGAGTTGCCGCTGGGATATTATCCCTTGGAGTATTTTCAGAATTCGAAACAATATTTTCGAGACGATACAAATTTTTCAAACCCGATATCCTGTGAAACCCGGAGGGAAGCTGATCAAAAGCATCATAAACAACATCAAGCTCAACTGGGGACCAATTTCGTCCCATATCAATTAAATTGTAACCAAATTTACTTTTAAACTTAGATTTTTTAGACGCAACTTCTTCGCCATAGTTTCCCTTGTATTCATAAAACGGGCGCTTAGAGCTATCGTTACCATGCGCGTAAATATCACCAAAACTAAAGAACAAAAAAAATAATGAACAGTAAAGAAGTCTCAGATTTAACATCATAAAATAAGTCGTTAAAAAGGTTAAATTAAGATAAAAGAATAGCAGATGTGCATTTTGATTGCGACTAAACCAAAATTAAATATTATTAATTCAATATGGTTTTAGTACAAAAAAGATTAGTAAATTGTTAAAAAAATGATACTTTATTAAACCAGTCTCATTACTAGACTTTATCTATATTCTAAAATATCGAGGAGGTAGTTTTATGGCACAGTTGCCAGGAGTAGATGTAAAATTAATTAGACTTAACCCTGAATGGAGTGTTGAAAAAGCAGCATCAACACCTTTAGAGCAAAACCTTTCTATAAAAGATTTTAGTGGAAAACGACTTATTATCACTCTTCCGGGCGCTGGTGGTTTTTGTAATAAGGAGTTTGACCAAGTAAAAGAAAATATGGACAAATTCAAAGCGGCTGGTGTTGATGAAGTAATCGTTGTCGTGGGGACTGACATTTTAAGCAACTCTGGTCGTGGCATCTCAAACTTATTCCAAGATCCGGACTTGGAGTTTGCAAAGGCCAACAACCTAAACCTAGATGGAGTTCGTAGTCGATACTTAAACAGATCTGTAATTGCAGTCGACGCAAGTAATAATGAGGTGGCGCGAGAAGATGCCGATCTTCTTGGATGCCGCACTATTGAGGCTTTGATTGGAGTAGCTCAAAAAGCCTTTGGTTAATTAAAAGCGGATTCAAGAAACTCTTCCCTTAACTTTGAGGGAAGAGTTTTAAGCCCACTTTTATATTTAGAAACTCATTCGCTCTTTAAAAGTTGAAGAATAGATTCAAGATCAGCGATTATGTCTCTCTTCTGCTCTATAAAAGACTCACGATCAAATCCTAATGAGAGTTGGGCACTTTTCTTATTATTCTCCCTCATTTTTATTTTGGCGCCAGCAATAGTGTATCTTTCTAAATACAATAGTCTCTGGATTTTAAGGATTAGTTCAACATCTTTTTTTTCATAAAAACGTTGACCAGATTTATTTTTTTTAGGTCGAAGGCCTTCAAACTCGTCTTCCCAATAGCGAAGAACGTGTTGTTCCACCCCTGCTAGCTTAGCAGCCTCACCAATTTTAAAAAACAACTTATCTGGTATCTTTGAATTCATCCGACAATCGATTAGTGGAAATTAAAAGTTGTTTACTTGGCTTAAAAGTTAAAACTCTTCTAGCTCGAATACGAACCGGCTCACCGCTACGTGGGTTTCTTGCAGTTCTAGCATTTTTCTCTCTTAAATGAAATCCTGCAAATCCAGAGATTCGAACATCTTCACCTCTTGCAAGGACTATTTTAATTTCATTTAAAATAATTTCAACTGCTTCCATTGCTTCCTGGCGAGTAAACCCTACTTTTTCATATACTCTTTCAACCAGATCTGCTTTTACAACCGTTTCATATTCATATGACTCACTAGTTTTCAAAATTTAACGCCTAAAAAATAAATTAAAAAAAATCATCCAAGAACTTTAGTTCCCTTTTTTAAATCGCTTTGATTCCCTTCGATAATATTTATCTTTAAGTGTTCTGGCACATCTTCATAATGGTCAAATTCCATAGTAAATATTCCTTTACCACTTGTCATAGAATTCAGATCAGCCGAATAATTTAGCACCTCAGACATGGGAACTTCTGCACTAATATTTTGATGGTTATCCTCCGCATCGATTCCTAAAACTTTTCCGCGCTTTGAATTTAAATCTCCCATAATATCGCCAACAAATTCGCTCGGAACAGCAACATTGATTATCATAATCGGCTCTAAAAGAACTGGTCGACAGTCAATCACTCCTTTTTTAAAACCTATTGACCCTGCAATTTTAAAAGCTATTTCTGATGAATCAACATCATGATAAGAACCATCATACAATCTTATTTTTATATCAACCATCGGATACCCAGCAACAACTCCTTGCTCCATCGACTCTTTCACACCTTTTTCGACAGCAGGAATATATGTTTTAGGTATAGCTCCACCCACAATATTATCTTCAAAAACAAATCCGCCACCTTTTTTTAGCGGAGAAATTTCTATCCAAATATCACCAAACTGCCCACGTCCTCCACTCTGTTTTTTATGCCTACCCTGAACCTTTATCGTCCCTCGAATAGTTTCTCGATAAGGTACTTTGGGCGTCTTAACATCAACTTCAATTCCAAATCTACGCTTCATCCTATCTAAAGTAACATCAAGGTGAACCTGACCCATTGCTGATATTAAAAGTTCATGGCTTTCTAAATTACGCGCAACAATAAGAGTGGGATCTTCCTCACAAAGTCGCTTTAAAGCATTACTAATTTTTTCCTCGTCAGCTCTTGTTTTTGGAAGAAGAGCTTTAGTTAAAACTGGTTTTGGAAAGGAAATCGTGTCAAATTCTATGAGGTTGTTTTCTGATGACAAAGAATCGCTTGTTGTTGTAACCTTCATCTTGGCAACCGTACCAATATCTCCCGCACAAACTTGAGGGACAGGGATCTGTTTTTTACCTTGTAAAAAGTACATCTGCCCCACTCTTTCTGAGGTTTCTTGAGTAACATTATAAACAGAGGAGTCCGACTTAAGAATTCCAGAAAAAACTCTAAATAGAGTTAGTTTCCCTGCATATGGATCAGCTACCGTCTTAAATACAAACGCAGCGAGAGGAGATTTATGGTCAGGATCACATACCTTATCCGAACCATCTTTGGGATTTTTCCCTATTATCATCTTCCTCTGAGCCGGTGAGGGTAAATAGTCTATAATACCGCTCATCAAAAGATCAACGCCAATATTTTGAGTAGCCGATCCCACAAATACTGGCAACAGCTTATTCTCTTTCAGCCCCTTTTTAAATCCAACATCAAACTCTTTCTCAGAAAGCTCTCCATTTTCAAGGTAATTTTCAGTTAACTCATCATCAACATCAGCAATCAATTCGGTGAGTTCACCATAAGACAAGTTTACATCTTCAATCATTTCATTAGGAATAACATCACACTTATTTATTCCAGAACCATCTTTTTGATATGAATATAGTTTCTTGGTTAAAACATCTACCATTCCGGTAAATTTTTCACCCATACCAACATTAGTATGGACACAAAAAGGACTTACTTTAAACTTTCTTTTTATTGAATCTAAAGTCCCTTTTATATCTGCTTGTTCATTATCGACTTTATTAATAAAAATAACTTTTGGAATAGATTGCTCAGTAGCCCAATTCCACACCTTTTCAGTGTAAAACTGTACACCATCTGTAGCGCTTATTACTAATACTATCCCATCAATAACCCGCAAGCAGGCCGGCGTATCAGCTACAAAGTTGCTATTTCCCGGAATGTCAATGAGGTTGACCTTTTTTCCCTTCCACTCGTAGAATGCAATAGAAGCACTAAGAGAATGTCCTCGGTCTACTTCATCAAGGTCATAATCCATGATTGATGAAGTATCGCCAACTTTACCCAAACGATCATTTACACCGGATAAAAATAGCATTCCCTCTGCAACGGAAGTTTTTCCTACACCACCATGACCAACGATCGCCACATTTCTAATATCTTTAAGACTATACTGTTTCATCGCAGGCCCCTCCAAAAAAAGGATTAAGAGCGTACAAATAAAAATCAACACTAGTCAGCGGAGATAAAACAAAGTAATTCTGAAAGAAAATTAATAAATATACTCTGGCAATACAATTTTATTGGAAAAAGTACGTTTCGCAAACCTTATTTTATTGGAAGGCAATAGCTGATAATAAAGTCGCGTAATAAGAGGCTGCAATGATGGGTTAAGCTATTGATGTAGAAAGATTTTTATGAAATTTTGCATATAGTTGTTTTTATGTTTTTTATATTAACGCAATATATTCATATAAACTAACCCAATTGCAATAAAAATTAATTATCTCCATTTATTAAAAACTAAATTGTTTAAATTTAATTTATTTTTTCTTTCCCGAAAAAAGTAATTTAACCGGTGTTCCAGAAAGCCCAAAACTTTTTCTTAAACTATTGGCCAAATACCTTTTGTAAGAGAAGTGAATTGCTTCCGGATAATTAACAAAACACCTTAAAGTAGGTGGGCAGCTTTTTATTTGAGTTGTATATTGAACTTTTACAAATTTCCCACGATAACTTGGTATTGGGTTTCTCTCTATCGCTTTTTCAATACAATCGTTTAACTTACCGGTTGATATTTTTTTCTTATATTCTTCATAAACCAACTCTACTTGAGGTAACAAAAATTCGACTCCATGCCCCGATAGCGCGGATAAAACAATAACTGGAGCAAAGTCTAGAAATTTGCATTTCTCCCTAATTTGCTCTTCAATAGAATCTTTCGTCACATCAAGTGATGGTGCCAAGTCCCATTTATTGACAACGAACAGGCATCCCCTTCCCCTTTCAAAAGCGTAACCGGCAATAGTTGCATCTTGATCGGTAATACCTACGGAAATATCAACAAGAATCACTGCTATATCACAACGATCTAAAGCTTTTAAAGCCATGATTGCACTAAATTTATCCAATACCTCCCGCGTTCTTCCTTTTCTTTTAATTCCTGCAGTATCAATTAGTAAAAAGTTTTTACCTCTCTCCTTAAGAATAGTATCTACCGCATCCCTTGTGGTACCTGGAATATCAGACACAATACAGCGGGTCGAAGCCAACAATCTGTTGACTAATGATGATTTCCCAACATTGGGACGTCCTACAATAGCTATGCGTAAGGTATTTTCGGGAAGGAGGAGATCTTCTACCTCTGGTAGTTCTGCCACAAGGTCATCGAGCATATCTGCTACACCATATCCATGTTCAGCTGAAACTGGATATATGTTTTCAATGCCAATTGAAGAAAAATCAGAAAGCTCTTTTTCATGCTTAGCCTCATCAACCTTGTTAACAATAAAAAAAAATGGTTTCCCGGATTTTCTTAACCGGTCAACCACTTTTCTATCTTCAGGAGTAAGCCCTAAATTTTTATCTGCAACAAAAATCAAAATATCGGCTTCATTTTGTGCTAATAAAGCCTGGTCAACTATCTGATTCTCTATATCATTTACTCCATCAACGTCTACTCCCCCTGTATCAACTACTACAAAAGAATGTCCCAACCAACCGGATTGACCATATATTCGATCACGAGTAACTCCCGGAGTATTATTTACAATTGACTTACGTTTCTGTATAAGTCGGTTAAATAGTGTAGACTTTCCGACATTAGCTCTGCCGATAATAGCCACGAGGGGTAATGCAGCCATGTTTTTAATCTCTCTAAATCATCGGATCAAAATCCTGAACAAACTTAGCGACTCCTTTTGCTATCGAGGACGCAAGCCTATCTAGGTAAGGACTTTGTTTTAATCGATTCTCTTCTTTTCCATTTGTAAGAAATCCAACTTCAACAAGAACACTTGCCATATTGGTGTCATGTAAAACAAAAAAAGGCCCTTCTTTTACCCCTAAATTTTTCACACCCGAGTATTTTTTCCGCATGGATTGATACAGTTGATTTTGAATATTGCCGGCCAAGCGAGAGGATTTATTTATTTTTGTTGTGCTTATCATACTTGCTAAAATCTCTTGAGTTTGGTCATCTTTGACAGATTTGACCAATTTTCCATTTTCACGGGCAGCTGTGGCTTTTGCCTCTTCATTATGACCCTGCCCAAGATAATAAGTTTCAATACCATGCGCAGCCCGTCGATGAGCTGCATTAGCATGCACTGAAATAAAAATATCCGCATTATTATCATTGGCAATTTTACCACGTCCTTGGAGTGGGATAAAAATATCCTCTGATCTGGTAAGGATGACACGATACTTGTAACGCGACTTCAAAATATCTTTTAAACGTAAAGCAATATCCAGGTTAACATCCTTCTCGCGAACACCTCGATGCCCAACTGCTCCTAAGTCCTTACCTCCATGTCCAGCATCGACCACAATTAGAGGTGATTTTTTATTAACCGCCAGTGGAGGACGTTTTTTTGATACCTTGACAACTGTCTTTCTAGGTTCTTTATGGCGCTTAATTTTTGTATCAATAGCAACAACATCATTAGTTACAGAAGGTGTCTTTTGTTTAGAAACCACTTTTACCTGTTGAAGTTTTGCATTACTTATTTCTATATATAACTTAGCCCCTTCAGACCAAACACCTATTTTAAGATTGTTTGATTCATTCAAATCAACTACCAAACGGGTATTTTTCTTATCAAATTGACTCAATCGCAGTCCTTTTAAAAAACGACTTCCAATTTTTATGTCTTTAGATACTCTGTCAGCCAATTGAGTTTCATTGAAATTTATATATACACGTTCTGGACCAGATAAACGGCCTTGGGAAAAAGTTACAGCTTCACTTGTATGAACCACAATTCGAAAAGAATCTGATCCAACCGTATAATCAATTTTATCTAGAATTATCTTTTTGCTATCGGCTAGGCTGGAGGTTTTTCCTGTGAGAGATACCTTTTTTATTTGTTTTGAAGGTACTTTTTTTAATCGATCATTTTTCGCAATAATGTGTCTAACACTGGAAATTCGAGACCTTGCTTTTAAAACCACATCCCCTTTTGGAGTTAATTTTGATACTTTCTCAAAAAAATTCAATGCATCAGCATATCCCTTTCGGCCAAAATAAATTTCCCCCTGACGGTAAAGAGCATCATCTGTCAAACGACCTGGTTTAAATTTATTTACAGTTTTTTGATAAGCATCCAACGCCGCATCAAGGTCCCTATCTCTCCTAGAAATCGCAAAAAGCTGCTCGTACAAATCTCCAATTGTGAATACAGCTTTGTATGCTTCGTTACTTGGAAAGTGGTTATTATAAACTGACTCAAATTTTTGAATAATTAATATCCATTGGTCTCTCCTATGCATTTTTTTCTTAGATTGAAAAAAACTTTGATAAGAAACGCGGGCTTTTTCATAAGCGATTGAAGCGGGAGAGGAATCAGCAAATGCTAACTGCCCAAAAACTATCTGAATAGATAGGAAGAACAATAGAAAAAATTTTGAAAAAGACTTATGTAAAAATAAATGCATAAAACACCCTCAAACTTTTAGCATAATTAGTTACCAACGCTAAAATAATATGACTGGCAAATAAAATAATTCTAAATTTTAAACTTTATTACTGTTTCAAATGCTATCACCTTTAATAAATCAGGTCAACAGCCTTAATATTTGATTTTATTGTAGTTATTGCCCAAAGTTCAATCGATCTGCAAGCATAGAGGGGAGACCTGAAGCTATTATTTTTTGCTGAGTTGAGGCAGAGTCATAAGAAAAGCGATGAAACTCTAAAACATAACTGACTGAGTCGTATGTGACAAAGACGGGGTTTGGGTTTCCATCCCTCGGTTGTCCAAGACTACCAACATTAATGATATAACGAGATTCAGGATCAAGTGTCATTTTAGAAAAATCGTGTGAACGCACCTCATTATTTTTATTTTTCTCAAAAATAGCTGGCAGATGAGAATGCCCTAAAAAGCAAATATTCTGTTTAAAAAAATTGAAGTTTTTATCTGCACTTTTTATTGTAGAAATGTAATGCCACTTCTTTGGCTCGAAAGGAGAGGAATGGACCCAATAAAAATAATCATCCCCACTTTCAATGGGCAAGGCATCTAAAAAGCTTAAATTACTTTTAGTTAGATTCCTTCGGGTCCAAGCGCATGCTTGGTATGCTGCGGGATTTAGATAGTTGGATTTTTTTGGATTTAAAACACACCAATCGTGATTTCCAGCTAATACAAGATCGACTTCATCTTTGACCCACTCAACAACAGGATTGGGATCAGCATTGTATCCGACAATATCACCAAGGCAAACCTTCTTATCATGAGGAAAGCCATCTATTTTAAGACTAAAAGACTTTACTGCCTCGAGGTTGCTATGTATATCGGAAAAAATTATAAATTTCATTCACCCCTAACTGAATCGAGAGGATAAAACCTCAACTTGAAAAAGGAAGTGGACCTTTCTGCCCAATTTCTTTAAAAACTTTATCCAAAACTCCATTAATAAATTCAGGGGAATCTTCATTGCCGTATTTTTTAGCTATATCAATAGCCTCGTTAATAACAACTTTAGGAGGGGTTGAAAAATCAAATAGTAATTCACAGACTCCCATTCGCAAAATATTTCGATCGATCACAGTCATTCGATCGAGAACCCAGTGATCACTATACTTTTGAATAACCTCATCAATCTCTTTCACTTTATCAAGGAGAGAAAAGACCAAGCCTCTCATAAAACTTTCAACGTCGTCCTTGGATGAGTTTTGCTTTAAAAATAATTTTATCTGTTCATCCAACTCCCCTCCAGTTAGCTCAAATTGATAAAGAAACTTGAGTGCCAACTCTCTAGACAACCTTCTTTTTCCCATAGCAAAAGTAGAGATTAAAGTTTTTTAAAAAGCGTGGCCATCTCGATAGCAGCAAGGGCAGTCTCTGCACCCTTATTACCACATTTTCCACCTGACCTATCTTTCGCTTGTTCTAAGCTATCTGTAGTTAGCACGCCAAACATAACGGGAATGTCTGCATCTCTAGCAATTGACGCCACTCCACGGGCAGCTTCTCCGGCGACATAATCAAAGTGTGGCGTTCCTCCTCGAATTACCGCACCTAAACAAATAATTACATCTTTTCCTCTCGAGCAAATTTTTTTCGCCGCAATAGGAATCTCAAAAGCACCTGGAACTCTAATTACTTCAATCTCGTTTTCGTCAACTCCATGACTTACTAGTTCATTGATGGCACCGGCCAACAAGTCATCTGTAATTAAAGCGTTAAAACGACTAACCACAATACCTACTTTCAAACCAGAAGCCTTCAAATCTCCTTCTATAAACTTTGCCATTTAGAAAAAATTCATCATGAAATGTTTTTAATCATATGCCCAAGTTTCTTTTGCTTCGTTCTGAGATATTTAAGATTATCCTTCTTAGGACTCACTTCGATTGGAACGCGTTCAACCACTTGCAAGCCGTACCCTTCCAACCCTACTATTTTTCTGGGGTTATTAGTCAACAGTCGAAGTTTTCCCAAGCCAATTTTTTTTAAGATCTGTGCGCCAACACCATATTCTCTTAAGTCTGGTTTAAATCCTAGCGAGGCATTTGCTTCTACAGTATCTTGACCTTCATCTTGCAAAGCATAGGCCTTTAATTTGTTTATAATACCGATCCCTCTTCCCTCCTGATAAAGATAAAGCAATACGCCCTTTCCATCATCAGCAATCATTTCCATAGATTTCTTCAATTGCTCACCACAATCACAACGAAATGAGCCAAACACATCTCCAGTTAGGCACTGAGAGTGAACACGAACTAGCGTGGGAACTTCAGAATTGATCTCTCCTTTAATTAGAGCAATATAAATTTGATCATCTAAAATATTTCGAAAAGTTACTGAATTGAAAATACCAACTTCAGTAGGGAGTGTCGTGGATACGACTTCTTCAACAAGTGTTTCCTGTTGCAAACGATATTCCGCAAGATCTTTAGTCGTTATCATTTTAAGATCGTGTTTACGTGTAAACTTTATAAGGCTTGGCAATCGGGCCATGGTTCCATCATCATCCATAATTTCGCAAATAACTCCTGAAGGGTATAATCCAGCTATTCGAGCTATATCTACTGATGCTTCAGTTTGTCCCATACGAACAAGAACTCCGCCCCTACAGGCTCTAAGAGGAAATATGTGCCCCGGTTTAACTAGGTCAGTTTTTTCTGTCTCAGAATTAATTGCAGTTTGAATTGTTATAGACCTATCACTAGCGGAAATTCCCGTAGTTATTCCTTCTCTAGCATCTATAGAAACCGTAAAAGGAGTTTCAAAGGCTGATTCATTATCTTCAACCATCATTGACAATCCTAATTCATGAGTCCGCTCTTCAGTCAACGCAAGACATATTAAACCGCGGCCGTACTTAGCCATAAAGTTGATAGCTTCGGGTGTGATTTTTTCAGAGGCGATCATCAAATCTCCCTCGTTTTCACGATCTTCATCGTCAACAATAACAATCATTTTTCCTTGACGAACATCTTCCATTGCATCTTCAATAGGACTAAATTTGTTTTGCTGAATTTCTAAATGTTCACTCATTGCTATACTTTCAGTTTTTCCCGCATAATTGCTTAGTCGTAAATAGCAAACGGGAGTTTTTATTTTAAAATGCCCTGCCTTCGAAGCATCTCTAACGAAATCTTCTTACCAGCGTCACTAGATAATAAAATTGTTTCACAAGCTTTATATATGTATTTCCCAATCATATCATATTCAATATTAACAACATCCCCCGTTTTTCTGAAAGCAAGATTCGTATGAGAAAATGTAAATGGGATAATAGCTACGGAAAACCCATTATCAACACAGGAAAAAGCAGTCAGGCTAATCCCATCTATTGCGACAGACCCTTTTTCGATAATATATGGAGCGTATTCAACTGGGTATTTAAAACAGAAAACTATTTCACCGCTCTTATGATCAACAGAAGTAATATGTCCAACACAATCTACATGACCACTGACAAAATGGCCGCTAACTTTATCAGAAGGTGTAAGGGAACGCTCAAGGTTAACACGAGTTAGATTTTCAATACCTTTAAAACAAGTTCGACTAAGAGTTTCAGCGCTTAAGTCCACGGTAAAAGATTCTTTCGAACTGTCTCTAACTGTGAGACATACACCATTCACCGCAATACTTTCTCCTAACTCAAACTCTTTAAAGTCGTCCCCGCCGGATACTGTAAGCGTAGCGCCTTCGTTTTTTCGGACAATCTTATCAACTGTTCCGACATTGGTAATAATACCGCTAAACATAGACCTCCCTCAACTTAAAGTTCCTTCAATCACTAGGTCATCACCTAGTTTATCGACGGACATATTTTTAATTTCCATAAAATCTTTAAGATGCTTCACCCCTTCCCCTCCAACAGGACTAGGAGATTTTCTACCACCAATAATTTTAGGTGCTATAAAGTAAATCACTTTGTCGCAAAGTTTTTCTTTAAAAATACTCCCACTAATTTCTGATCCTCCTTCAATCATTATAGAAGTAATTTTCATTTTCCCTAGTTTGTCCATTAACAAAGACAGGTTTACCCTCCCTCTTTTCTGCTTTATTAAAAGTACTTCCACTCCCATTTTCTCCAATCTTATTTTTCTGCTTGATGAAAAGTCATTAGTAACAGCGTAAATAACTCGTTCCTTATGAGAATTATTAAAAACTTTTGCTGAGATAGGAACAGTTTTTTTCCCTGCCACAATAATACGAATTGGATTACGCGTACTATTCTTTTCTAATCGAGAGGTTAGACGTGGATTATCAGAAAATACTGTTCCAGCACCAACAAGAACAGCATCAACTCTACTTCTAAGCTGATGAGCATAATCTCTGGCTTTGGACCCTGTTATCCATTTGGAATTTCCTGTTCGAGTTGCGATCTTCCCATCTAAAGTTAATGCACTCTTAAGAATTAAAAATGGTCTACCTGTCTTAATATACTTTAAAAATGATTCATTTAATGCTTCACATTCTTTCTTTAAAATCCCTGTAACGACATCTATACCATTTTTTCTGAGGAGACGAACACCTTTACCATTTATAAGATGATTAGGATCTCGAACTCCAATTACTACCCTTTTGATCCGAGCTTCAATAATAGCATCAATACATGGTGGCGTTCTTCCGTGATGACAACAAGGCTCTAAGTTTACGTAAAGATCGGCCCCTATTGACCTACGGCCGGCTTGACGTAATGCAACTATCTCCGCATGAGGAAGGCCCGCCCTTTTATGAAAGCCTCTAGCAACTACTTTACCCGATTTAATAACTACTGCACCAACAAGGGGATTTGGACTGGTTTTTCCTTCAGCTTTAAGAGCAAGGTTGAGTGCAAGCCTCATATAGTTTTCATCTAATTCGCGAGCCAAAGAGAACCTCTCTTAATAAGTTAAGTACTCAAAGATTCTATTATATTCAAAATTCGTCTTCATCATCGTATTCATCAACTTCTGTGTGCTGAAGAGAAACACAACGAAACCCGGCCGCAGGATAAAGCTCATCTGGGTCAAAGGTATTTCTATAGGTACATTTCGAATGAACCATATAGTTTAGCCAAGACCCTCCCCTCGCAACTCTCTGGGTGACATGCCCTTTAGAATAAAGCTGAACACACCATTCCCATACATTACCGGCCATATCAAAGCATCCAAATGGCGATATTCCTTGTTCAAACTCAGTCACCGAGGAAGTTTTTCCAATAACAAAGTCACAGGTATTGGCATAGTCATTCTGATAACCCATCGCTTCTCCCCAAGGATAATCCCTTCCATCAACACCGCGGGCAGATTTTTCCCATTCCTTTTCTATCGGAAGTCTCCTGCCTAGCCAAAGCGCACAAATAAGAGCTTCATAAAAGTTAACACCTACAACAGGGTGGTCGTCCAAATAAGAATATTTAGGAAAACGTAATATATGATTAGGATCAAACTCTTTATATAAAGCATTAGTAACCGGAAATTTCATGATCGAATATTCTTTTAAAAAAATATGGTCTTCTTTGTCTTTTTCATCTTGATAAATAAACTTACCCGCTGGGATTGTCACCATCTCACCCCAACGCTTAACCTTTGGCATGTCAACCATCTCTGCATTAGAAGTTTCATTTAAAAAGTCATCTAACTCTTCGACGGCTTTCAAGGAATCAAATTCCTGGCGATCAACCAATTCAGACCAGTCAATTTTTCTCACCCCTAAAAGTAGTTCTATTACTGAGTAAAGAATCCGTCCATCCCTATTTTCTCTTTTCAACAATCTTTTTAAAAGAATCAATAAAGTTGATGTTTCGTTGGCCGCCACAACATCTTCAACCTTAATCAAACGACATCGAGAAAACTGTGGAAAAGATTCTCGACATTGGTATTTAAGTAACTGTGCGATCAATAGACGCCTTTTTTCGGACAGTTCATTCGCTTCACAAACCGAATTTCCTGCTAGGAACAAGGCCCCTTGGTCCATAAAAATTTCAAAAACATCATCAGCCACAACCATTCCTGAAAAAAACTTTAACATTTCTTCCCAACGTTTATCACGACATTTTAAAGCAACTATTTTCTTCCAGTCTTTATTTTTAGCCAATCTTCTAGCTGCAAAATATTCTTGAAATGAAGGGTGCCTAAACTGCCAACGGCCGGGGTTTTGTTGAAGAATTTTTTCTAATTCAGAAGGAATGGTTTCATTACGTATCAGAGTTTCAAATCCTCCTTCTATTAAACGGTCTTTAGAATAACCTGTTTCGATATCATCGATACGCTGAGAAAATCCATCATCAAGCAACTGAAGTGCCACCTCTTCAAGTTGATCAAAAATTCTTTCAGAAGAATCACTTTCTAAATGATGATTGAAATAAGCTAAATAAATCTCACCGCGAGAAGTAATGCCGCTCAGTTTATCTGAATCTGATAAAATACGTAGCATCTTCAAGATCAAAGGTACTTCCATTAATTCAGGCGAATACTTACCCAAGCTTGCGACTTCTTTATTTTTTTGTGCTTCTCCTAAAAATATGTTGCGTTTCTTCTCGTCTATTTTTTCAAAAGCCACATGAAATGCCGCATCTTTTCCTCTCTGAATTATGGAGTCTGTGGCAAGGGGACCGAAACGAAACTTTCGAGTAGCAAGAATCAATCTATTACTACGAAAAGTCTTGTCTTCGACAAAAGTTTCTAAATAAACTTGAAAACGGTCTTCAGCGGACAGTTGATCCAAAGCATCCAGCATAAAAAGAATTCTTCCTTCTCTTTCTAGAGCCTTGATAGTTTCAAGAAGGCACTCTTCATCAAGAACAAGTTGGGAGTTCTCCTTACATTCGGTTAAAATAATATCCAACATTTCTTGATGAACCGACTCCATAAAATGCTTAATCCCATCACCTTCTGACAAGTTACCAAGATTAAAGTAAACTGGTAGTGGGTAGACAGGGTGTGGTGTCTGCTGCAGTAATTGCTCCTGATAGTATTTTAAAAAAGTTGTTTTCCCCATTCCACAACCTGCCTCTAGCATGATTTTCATGTGATCCGTCATCAGTAAATCTTCATGAATTATTCTTGGTGCAGGGAAAACTTGTTCCTGAATGCTTTGACGATGTCGAATCGGATTAGTGTCAAGCAAAACCGGAAGCACATAAGACTTATCACGCGATCCTTCACCAAGCACATTATCCAACCAACTGGATGTTTGAGCCTGCTGATGCTTACGGTAAGTATTTATTACCCATTCACGCGATTCCTCCAACTTAGAACCAACAAGAGCTGATCCATCGTCGTCGGGAAGAGGCACTGGCAATTCATTTGTTTCATCCACTTAAAAGGCCCTATAATTATATTGATAGTTTATTTTATCATAATAGCGTTATTCAAGATGACTTCTACTATATGTTAATTCCTCTAAAAGATGAAAACCCAACTAAAAACTTTCCTCTCTTTACTATTATTCTTATTGCATCAAACACACTTATTTTTCTTTACCAAATAAGCCAGCCTATGGCAATAGCTTCAACATTTAACACATTTGGGCTTATTCCCGTAAATCTAATCGAATCACCTATAAGTACCTATCCGACTATTTATTCATCGATGTTTCTCCATTCAGGAATAGCCCATCTAGCAGGAAACATGCTTTATCTCTGGATCTTTGGGAATAATATTGAAGACATTCTTGGAAAATTTAGGTTTGTTATTTTTTATCTGGTTTGCGGCACACTTGCTTCCTTAGGACACATCCTTACAGACCTTCAGTCTGAGATCCCAATGGTAGGAGCTAGCGGAGCAATCTCAGGAATACTAGGTGCTTACCTAGTTTTATTTCCTTTTGCACGGGTAAAAACCTTAGTATTCTTAGGCTTTTTTATCACTATTATCCGTATACCATCTATCATTCTACTAATAATTTGGATCATGTTTCAGGTGTTCAGTGGTGTGGTCTTTGGTGATGGTGATGTAGCATGGTTTGCCCATATAGGGGGATTTGTCGCAGGAATGCTGCTAATACTACCCTTTCAAGATTTAAAAAACGATAGTCTTTCTTACTGAGCGTAATAGGAGACCATCAACCCGAAACAGAGTATGACAAAGAAAATCCAAAAAAACATAATAATTCCTGGACCTTTAAAACGAGGATAGTTGGGAATCCTAGTATTTTTGGATTTTTTACAATTGGGACAAATAGTAATCTCATTATTATACTCCTGTCCACAATTCCAACATTTAATTTGACTCATCAGGCTATTTCTTTCATGTGAGATTCAGTAACCATTGACGAAGTAACTCAAGCGCAGCTTGGGCTGATCTTTCTTTATTACGGCTTCGATCGCTATGAAAATGAAAACTTTTACAATCTGATTTATTTTCGTCACTAATTCCTATAAACACTGTCCCCATAGGTTTATTATTAGTAGCACCCGGACCGGCAACTCCCGTAACAGATAAACCAATGTCGGAATCCGACGTTTGACGTATACCCTCTGCCATCGCAAGTGCTACCTCCTTACTTACAGCTCCATATTTTTCGATCAGAGTCGATGGAACTTGCAAACGACTTACCTTAGCTTCATTGCTATAAGCCACTACTCCTCCCAAAAAGTAATCTGAACTTCCTGGTTCCTGAGTCAGTCTGTGACCAATCAATCCACCAGTGCAAGATTCAGCAATCGCTAAGGTTCGCCCCTTTTCTTTTAGCAACTCCCCAAGCTTCCCTTCTAAAGTCTCATCATCATTTCCATAAACCCACTTCCCAACTGATGCCATAACCATACATTCAGCTTCAGTTAATCTATTTTGAACTTCTTCTGAACTTTCTGCGCAATAAGACAATCGGATCTTAACTCCTAAGTATGAAGGAAGAGATGCGACCGTAACCAATTTTTCTAATGGGTCAACCGACCCAAACTTTTCCCAAAGAGAAGCTTCTGTCAAGCCTACCGTTTTAATAATACGATGACCAATCACACCTTTTTGCATTTTTTTTAAATCGGGACGAATATATGTCTCAAACAAGTGTTCCATCTCTAAAGGAACACCTGGGAGAGAAAATAGTTTTTTCTCGTCACGTTTGAAAAGAAAGCCAGGAGCTGTCCCTTTCTCATTATATAAAACCGTAGCCTCTTCTGGCACGAGATATTGGCTATGCACTGTTGTAGGAATTTCTTGACAACGCTTCTTAAAATTTGTCTCGAGCATTTTTTTCACTTTATTATCAAGAATAATTTTAGAACTGAAGATCTGTGCCAGCACATCTTTTGTAATATCATCATGTGTTGCCCCTAAACCACCGGTAATTATAACTATATCGACCCTATCTAAAGCACCTTCTACAACATTAGAAATAGAATTCTTATCATCACCCACTGCCGTGATTCGCAAAACATTAATCCCGAGTAAATGTAGCTGTTTACTTAAATACCTACCATTTGTATCTTGAATAAGGCCACTAATAACCTCATTTCCAATGGCTATAATTTCTGCTTGCAGCAAAACCTGTTTATCATTAAACATTGCTTAGAATTAACCCTCTTAATATTACGCTTCAATTAATCTTTCTAGATCATCATGTCGAATTAGGTTAACCTAATCTGATCAACATTTTAACACCCAACTTTATTTTAAACTTCTAAAGCAAGCGAATAAACGGTTTTTAGTAGTTTTTCGACCTTACGTTTATTGCTATTAATAATGGTTAAAAAAATAACCTGCTTGCAAAAGAGGTAGAAATCGCAAATGTCTTTAGAGTACTCATCTTTAACAACCTCTGAAATCCATAAAACAACCTATAAGTATGACCTATGGCGTGGCTTTTTTGAGGGTGTAATGAGTTCCGGCATACAAACTTTTGCTCTTTTTATAGCCATTCGCTACTACAACGCCGGAGAAGGAATAAAGTCTTTGATTGCAGCTGCTCCATTCATAGGAATGATATTATCTTTACCCTTCGTTCACTATACTGCAGGGAAAGGACTAAAAAAATCTTGGTGCAGCGCTGTTCCTTCCGCATTTGCTTCAGTCTGCCTTATTATTGGAGCCTGGGTTCCTTCCCTAGAGTTTTATGCCCTAATGATTTCTGTTAGTTATATTTGCAGAAGTGCGGCTATCCCCTTTTTAACATCAATATATAGCGACAACTATCCACATAATAAACGTGGTAAAAGTTTCTCAAAACCATTACTTCTAACTGTAGCAATCTCATCACTTTTTGGACTCGCTGGCTCCTTACTTTTGGAAATAAATATTATTTACTTTAATTGGGTTTTTACCTTAGTTGGGATATGCGCTCTTGCTAAAGCATGGGCAATTAGCTCAATGCCTTCGAAAGCGATTGAAAAAAATTCTCACAATCATCCATTTGGTAGCTTTAGATACATAATTAAAGACAGAGAGTTTGGATATGTCCTTTTTACTTGGTTTATTATGGGTTTCGCAAATCTATGGGTTCTTCCACTAAGAGTTGACTATGTAGCATCATCCTCTTATGGAATCGAAGCTTCTCCTGTAATTGTCGCATTAATAATCACAATAATTCCCGAAACAATACGTTTTTTATTCATCCCTTTCTGGGCTAGGCTTTTTGATCGGATGAATTTTATTTTACTTCGAATGATACTTAATGTCTTATTCGGAACTGGGATAGCTCTTTTTTTCATAAGCAAAAATTTACTCATAATAGGAACCGGCTCGGCTCTAATCGGTCTGGCCTTTGCAGGGGGAAGTATCGCTTGGGCACTTTGGGTTACTAAATATGCCCCCCCCGGGAAAGTGTCCGCATATATGTCAGTTCACGTATGCCTTACAGGAGTCAGAGGTACTATTGGACCAATCATAGGCTATTGGACCGCTGCACAAGTTGGAGCAACAATGACTGGATGGATATCATGTGGATTAATGATTTTAGCAACTCTAATGCTTATTCCAGAAATAAAACATGGGCGCAGAAAAATGTTAACCACACCTTGAGCAAATATTATAGCGAGATAGATTAATCCTTTAAAAATTTAAAACAAAAAAAAAGAAGCAATATTTTGTTTTCAATATATTATTTGCTAAAATACAAGAATAGAATGAATTTAAAAATCATATTTAATTTTTTAGATTAACTCTAATTTAGCTCAGGGCCCCCTACTGCACGTTACAAAAATTTCGATATTAAATTAAAAAAACTTAGGAGAATATATTTTGAGTAAGCCTCTTGTTGGGATTTTGATGGGAAGCGATTCTGACCTTTCTGTAATGGAAGAAGCTAGTAAAATTCTGGATAAATTTGGTATTGGCCATGAAATAATTGTATCGTCAGCTCACCGCTCCCCAGAACGAACGCGCAAATATGTTACAGGCGCCTCTAAACGTGGCATTAAAATTTTAATTGCAGGTGCTGGTGCCGCAGCTCATCTTGCTGGTGTAGTTGCAGCCGAAACAACTTTACCGGTAATTGGTGTCCCTATTGGCTCTTCAGCACTTAATGGACTTGACGCATTGCTTTCAACTACTCAAATGCCGGGTGGAGTGTCTGTGGCTGGAATGGCTATCGGGAAAGCTGGAGCGAAAAATGCAGGCGTACTTGCAGTTCAGATACTTGCATTAAATGATAAAAATCTCCATAAAAAACTTTTAAAATTTAAAAAGGATCAAGCCAAAGAAGTAGAAAGGAAAAGTAGGGCGCTTAAATCAAACTATGCAACAAATACTTAAAGTAAGTCCCAACGATTCACTAACAGATCACTCGAAGCATATACGTAATATTTTAAAATCCGGGGGTGTCATTGCTTTCCCTACAGATACATACTACGGACTAGGAATAGACCCATATAATGAAAAAGCTATCCGCCGAATTTTTGAAATCAAATCGAGAGATTATAATAAGCCTCTAATGGTTCTTATTTCTACCGAAGACCAAATTAACCAATTAACACAAAATAGATCACAAGAAGCAGAACTGTTAATACAAAAATTTTGGCCTGCTCCATTAACTTTAATTTTTAATGCCGCTCCTAAACTACCTAGTTCTTTAACTTCAAATACCAAAAAAATAGCCGTACGCTTACCCAAAAAAAAATGGACACGATATTTAATTCAAACAGCCGGGTGCGCATTAACCGCAACAAGCGCTAATAAAAGTGGTGGGGAAAACGCACGAACAGCTAGTGAGGTTTTACAGGTTTTTGGAAATGACATAGATCTGATTATTGATGCGGGCTCAGCACCAGGAGGGAAAGTTTCAACTTTACTTGACACAACTATTTCTCCACCTGCTATTTTAAGGCAAGGGGCCATCTCTAAACAGGAAATAAGTTCTTGCATCGCAAACTTAAGCACCTTAACTTCTTGAAAGTCAAACTATCTTCATAAAGAAAAATCACAACTATGATATTTGGAACTGGCATCGATATTATTGAAATAGATAGAATCAATAATTCTATTCAAAAATATTCTGACCGTTTTAAAAATAAAATTTTCACACAAAAAGAAATAGATTACTGTCATTCTCAAGCCGATCCAGCAAAACATTTTGCCGCTCGTTTCACCGTTAAGGAAGCTGTCTTAAAGTGTTTTGGTACAGGGATGACTGGTGGAATTTTATGGAAAGATATCGAGGTTGACAGATTAAAGTCGGGTCAGCCTATTTTAAATCTTTATGGGAAAGGCAAAAAAATATTTAACCAACTTAAACTCAAACAGATTCATATCTCTATTACTCACGATAAAAGTCATGCGGTTGCCCATGCTATTGCTGAAAAATAAAATTAGGCAAACAGATACCACTCTTTTTATTAAGATTTTTCTTCGTGTTTATCAAAGCCTTCCTCTATGAAAAAAGTTAAAAACATAATAAAAATCAGGCATCTCCTTGAGTACTTCATCGTTATATTTTTTATTTTTTTCTTAAAAAACCTATCAAGAAAATCGATATTTAAACTTGGTCGTGTTCTAGGTAATTTGTCATACCATTTGGCAAGAAAAAGAAGAAAAATTGCACTTACTAATCTAAAAATTGCTTTTGGAGATAAGAAATCTAATGAAGAAAAAAAGAGGATTATTAAAAATTCCTTTGCCCAGGTTGCACTATCAACTATACAGTCTTTATGGGTTTTAAAGACTCCTACACGAGTAAACCAATTAATTGAAGGGAACCCTGATGGGCTAGATCTAGTTAAAAAATGTCTTTTGCGTCAAAAAGGTATTTTCTTTTTAACAGCTCATTATGGAAATTGGGAGATTATGGGGATTGACCACGGGTACAGAGGAATATGCAAACTCAATTCTATCATTCGACGGCTTGACAATCCATACCTTGATGAAGTGGCTTTAAAACTCAGAACCATTTCGGGTAATGGAATTTTTTGCAGAAATGAGTCCCTGCTACAAATTGTACGTGCATTAAAAAATAATGAAGCTGTGGCAATCATGATGGATCAGAACACAGCAAAAGGAGGAGTTTTTGTAAATTTTTTTGGAAGAAAAGCAGCTACCGCTCGCTCACTAGCTCGTCTAAGCTATCGAACCGGAACTCCTATTATTCCCTTTTTTTGTCACCCTACTGAAAAGGGAACTTATCATATAAAATATGGACCCGAACTTAGGCTAGAAAAAACAGGGCACAAAGAACGGGATATTATTGAATGGACCCAAGAATGTGAAAAAATTATTGAAAAAATAATACAGAACACACCTGACCCATGGATATGGGCGCATAGGAGATGGAAGACGCGACCCTCTGAAGAACGAGAAAAAAAAATTTACTAAAAAATAGTTATTATAGTTCTTCTGCGATAATAGCTTTTAGTTTTGTGCGTAACCGATAAACTGCTTTGGAATGGATTTGAGAAACTCTAGATTCAGTAATATCTAGAACCGCTCCAATTTCTTTCATGGTCAATTCTTCGTAATAGTAAAGAGAAACCATTAACCTTTCTTTTTCAGGCAAGGCATCAATCGCTTTTGCAATAATTTCCTTAAGTTCAACCAGTCTAATCTGGGTTTGTGGATCCGCATCAGCTTTTCCTGCCAAACAATCAAGAAGGCTTTGCTGCTCACCCGATTCCTTAGCTATGCCAAGGTCTTCGAGACTAAAGATAGGTATACTTTTCGTTTCATTGAGAGTGTTATGAAATTGATCAAGGCTAAGGCCCATTTCTTTAGCTACCTCTTCATCTTCTGGTTGTCGCCTTAGTTTTGATTGAAGTGCAACTACTACTTTATCTACCTGAGATGCTTTTTGCCTAATTGATCTCGGAACCCAATCCATAGAACGCAACTCATCCAGAATAGCACCACGTACTCTAAACTCTGCGTAGGTTTTAAACTTAGCCCCACGACTAGAATCATATTTCGAAATCGCATCCATCAATCCTAATACACCCACACTAATCAAATCATCTACCTCTATATGAGGCGGAAGACGCATCGCAATACGATTGGCCACATACTTGATCATCGGACTATACTTCTTAATCACTTCTTCTCGGTTTTCTTCCGTGATCTCAGTTTCTTCTACTATTTGTTGTTTGCTGGCCATTTAATTTGTCCACTCTAAAAGTAGGTTGACTGCTCCATTGAAAGGAGTTATCCCTTGATTTATTTTTTCTCTTTCTTTCTCAGCTTGCTCCTCAATTTTAGCAGATTTTATAAAAACCTTTACTAACACCTTAAGGGTTAACCTCTGTTGTCTCTTGAGCTGTGTCTTGAGCTGTCTCCTGGTCTATTTTACCTTCCTCTTCAACCTCGCCAATCATTTGACCTTCTTCCTCGTTAATTAGTAAACCAA
>Ga0209228_1000304_pt1 | contig 25804 bp, 26 predicted proteins | sample METZYME_3_150m_FD_187547 | JGI IMG/M metagenome (GOLD analysis project Ga0209228, IMG submission 187547) | Marine microbial communities from oxygen minimum zone in mesopelagic equatorial Pacific - METZYME_3_150m (SPAdes) (version 2) | ecosystem: Environmental > Aquatic > Marine > Oceanic...
TAGAATGGGCTTCCGTATCTAGGCGCGTAGCTCAGGGGTAGAGTACTTGCTTGACATGCAAGGGGTCGGCGGTTCGAAGCCGCCCGTGCCTATTTCTCTTCAGAAATCTATCTTCCATAGGTATTTATTTTTTAATCCAATTAAGGCATTAATTAGGTTTAAATATCTAAGCTTTAGGAATATTAGATATTAAAAAGATACGACAATATTTAATTAAATATTTAATGGTTGTTCGCTAAAATTTACTTAAATTTCTAAAAAATTTAATGGGAAACGACAAACCAAAATTTGACCTTGAAACAATTCGCCACAGTACCGCGCACTTGATGGCCCAAGCAGTCAAACAACTTTACCCGGATGCACAAGTCACCATTGGGCCGGTAATTGAGGATGGGTTTTATTATGATTTCTACCGCGAGTCTCCTTTTGTTCCAGAAGACCTGGAAAAAATTGAACAGCGTATGAAGGATATATCTTCGAAAAATCTCAATATTTCACGCAAAGAACTTCCACGCGATGAAGCATTAAAAATGTTCGATGAAATGGGCGAGCCATTCAAACGGGAAATAATCGATGATATCGAATCCGATGAACCTATCTCTGTATACTCACAAGGAGAATTCTCGGATTTGTGTCGAGGACCACACGTTGAAAACACAAAAGTTCTCAAATCCTTCAAACTGTTAAATTTATCGGCTGCCTACTGGAGAGGAGATGAACGCAACAAGGTACTGCAAAGAATTTATGGGACTGCGTGGCATACGGACAAGGAATTGCGAGTCTATCTAAAACGTTTAGAAGAAGCGAAAAAGCGAGATCATCGTAAATTGGGCAAAGAATTAGATCTGTTTTCTGTAACTGATGAAGTTGGCCCTGGACTCATTCTCTGGCACCCAAAGGGATCGCGAATACGCTGCCTAATGGAAGATTTTTGGAAAGAAGAACATTTTAAAAATGGTTACGAAATGGTGCACTCTCCTCATGCTGCGAAAGTAGATATGTGGAAAACAAGCGGGCACATGGATTTCTATAAAGATAATATTTTTTCATCTATGGATATAGAGGGAAAAGAATATGTCATGAAACCGATGAACTGCCCATTTCACATCCAGATATATAAAAGCCGTCTTCGTAGTTACCGAGACTTGCCTCTAAGGTTTGCAGAATTAGGAACCGTTTATCGCTATGAAAGATCTGGAGTTTTGCATGGATTACTGAGGGTGAGAGGCTTTACTCAAGACGATGCTCATTTATTTTGTCGACCCAACCAGATCGAAAGTGAAATCATTAAAGTGCTAAACCTTATTTTATTTATCCTCGGATCTTTTGGGTTCAAAGAGTATAAGGTGTATTTGAGTACCCGTCCTGAAAAATTTGTTGGATCAGAAGAGAGTTGGGAGCAAGCTACCGACGCACTCCAACAAGCATTGGAAAAATCCAAATTGGAATATGAAATAGACCCAGGTGAAGGAGTTTTTTATGGGCCAAAAATTGATATCAAAATAAAAGATAGTCTTAACAGGTTCTGGCAAGTATCGACAATTCAGGTAGACTTTAACCTTCCAGAAAGATTCGATATTAGCTATATCGAAGAAAATGGCAAAAGGAATCGACCTATTATGCTTCACCGAGCATTGATGGGATCTTTAGAAAGGTTTTTTGGCTGCCTTGTCGAACATTACGCTGGTGCTTTTCCTTTATGGCTTGCGCCAGTTCAGGTGATTCTTCTCCCAATCACTGATCAGAATCAAGAGTATACCGATGAAGTATTTAAAAAGTTATCAAATAATGGATTTCGCATAGAAAAAGACTTGCGAAATGAGAAGATTGGGTTCAAAATCAGAGAAGCCCAACTGTTAAAGATACCTTACATGGTCGTTCTCGGAGAAAAAGAATGCGAAAACAATACTTTAGCTGTGCGCGAAAGACGATCAAAGGAAACTGTAATACTGGGTATAGATGAGTTTATTGATAAATTAAGCTTACAGGTTAAAGAAAAGCATTTAGGCGAAGCAATTCAATCCATTTAAATTAGGGGGATTTTTTTCCATTTCTAAGAAAGAGCAACAGCGTACTAATAAGATGATCCGTGTGAAGGAAGTAAGTTTGATTTATGACGGGCAGCAATTGGGTGTTTTCCCGACTCATGAAGCTCTGAGCATGGCAGAAGAAAAAGATATGGACTTGGTTGAAGTAGATCCTAACGGGAACCCTCCTGTGTGCCGTATCATGGATTATGGTAAGTTTAAGTATCAACAAAGTAAGCGGGCGCACGAGGCCAAAAAAAAGCAAAAGATTATTCATGTAAAAGAAGTTAAGTTTCGACCCAATACGGATCAGCATGACTACGACTTTAAGCTAAAGAATGCTCTCCGCTTTTTAGAATCTGGTGACAAAGTTAAGATACTTGTTTTTTTTCGAGGTAGAGAGATTGTACATCGAGAAAATGGAGTAAAACTACTTGGAAGAGTGACCGAAACATTAGAAGAGATGGCTGTTGTTGAACAAGAGGCTAAACAGGAAGGCAAAACCCTCTGCATGATATTTGCCCCAAAATCTCTTAAGAAAAAAGCTTGAGAATCTGAAAATTCAAGCTCTTTCTAATTTATAAAAAAATTTTAAATTGTACGAAAGATAAAACTATTATGCCTAAGATGAAAACAAATAAAGGTGCCGCAAAACGATTTAGTAAAACGGGCACCGGAAAGATTAAACGTAATAAGGCGTTTACAAGTCATATATTGACAAGCAAAACTACGAAAAGGAAGAGAAACCTACGCCAGTCGACGATTATGTCACCGGGCGATACTCGAAAAATGAGAGTACTAATTCCTTACTAGAAGCAACTAGTTTTCAATTAACATAGATTATGAATTTTAAGAATTTGATTTTAAAAAAAGATAGGAGATTGTAATGGCAAGAGCAGTTAATGGAACTATTTCGAGAAGAAGAAGAAAAAAGATTCTCGATATGGCTAAGGGTTTTCGTAGTGTTCGTAGTCGTGCTTTCCGCAAAGCCAGAGAATCAGTCGAGAAAGGTCTTTGCTACGCTTATCGTGACCGCCGAACCAAAAAGCGGAGTTTCAGAAGGCTTTGGATAGCTAGAATCAATGCAGCGGTAAGAGCTGAAGGACTGACCTATAGCCAATTTATGTACGGATTAAAAAAGGCTAATATCGAGTTAGATCGTAAAGTTCTATCTAACCTTGCTATATATAATGCAGACTCATTCAAGGTACTTACCCAAACAGCACGTTCTCAACTGGGTTCGGCCTAGTTGAGGAAATCGAAACTCTTTCCCCACAGTTTCTTTGTCGCCTCACCCACACCTCAAAGATGATCGAAAAACTCAAACAACACCGAGATAACTTCAATGTACTTATCTCTAACGCATCTTCTTTAAAAGAACTAAAACAGCTTCGTTCCGAGTTTCTTGGTAAAAAGGGTTGCGTTTCTCTTATGCTCAATGAAATGCGCTCATTACCCAACGAACAAAAACCCGCAGCAGGTAAGCATATTAATGAATTTAAAAAGAACGTGACTATTCTTCTTCTGGAAAAAACAAAACTTTTAGAAAAGAAGTCCGATCAAACATCTATCGATAGCGGAGAGTTTGACACTTCTTTACCAGGTAGAGGAAATCCTTCTGGATCAATTCATCCGATAACTCAGGTTATGGACGAAATAATATCTATCTTTTTTAGTCTTGGATTTAAGGTAGAAGAGGGGCCTGAGATTGAGAGTGATTTTTATAATTTTGAAGCACTTAATATTCCAAAAGATCATCCCGCAAGAGATATGCAAGATACCTTTTATATTGGAGAAGACGTGCTCAGAACGCATACCTCACCAGTCCAAATTCATGTAATGGAGAGTCAAAAACCTCCTCTACGCATCATTGCCCCGGGAAAGGTATTTCGGTGCGATTCTGATGTGTCGCATACACCGATGTTTCATCAGATTGAAGGTTTAATGGTAGACAAAAATATTTCTTTCGGTGACTTAAAAGGTGTCATGAATATTTTCTTACATGAAGTTTTCGGTCAACAAATTAAGACAAGGTTTCGACCTAGTTTTTTCCCATTCACCTGCCCGAGTGCAGAGGTAGACATTGAATGTGTAATGTGTACTGGAAAAGGCTGTCGAGTTTGTTCTAAAACTGGATGGCTCGAAATTCTTGGGTGTGGCATGGTGGACCCAGCAGTATTCAAGTCCGTAGGCTACGACTCAGAAAAGTGGATTGGTTTCGCATTTGGGCTGGGAATTGAACGAGTCGCTATGCTCAAATATGCAATCAATGATATTCGTCTTTTTTTTGAAAATGATCTCAGGTTTTTAAAACAATTTTAATTAAATATTGCCTCTCAATCCGGTCTTCTAGACTTCCTAACAATATCTTTATCAAAATAATTAATGGCCATGCCTGCATCAAGCACGATACCTTGTGCATTAATTCCACTAGAACATTCACCCAATAAAAACACAACAGCGTTTGCTACCTCCTGAGTCTTCAAGGCTTCTTTGCGTAAGGTAAGTTCCTCAGCATGAAGGTAAGAATCAACATATCCAGGAATACCAGCAGATGCAGAAGTTTTAAGCAGTCCTGGATTAACCGAGTTGAAACGCACATTAGAAAATGAACTGAATGACTTTGCCAAAAAACATACAGATGAATCAAGAGCAGCCTTTGCTGGAGCCATATAACCATAGTTTTCCGCAGCCATACTAGTTGTCGAAATAGAAATAGTAACTACTGATGCCTTGGTATCAAATAAATCTTTAAACGCATTGGATAAGCGAATCAATGAATAGCATGTAATATCTATGGATTGTAGAAAGTCATTTTTTGATGTTTCATGAAATGGTTTCAACCCATCAGCATAATTTGCAAAAGCCACGGAGTGAACCAATCCATGCAAGGTATCGACCTCACTTGAAATTTCTTTTTTTAAATTTTTTATTTCTTCCTCAACTTCGACATCACACACGTATATCGAAGAGGGCACAACTAGTTTTTCAATCTGCTTTTTGCGTTCTTTCGTTCTGACGCTATATAAAACGTTAGCGCCTTCTTGCTGAAGAGTTTTCCCGATATGAAAAGCAACGCTTTTTTTGTTAGCAACACCTACTACAAGGATATTTTTATTTTCTAAATTCAAAAAACTCATAGCGTCTCCGCCACTAACATTGCAGTAAATTCCACCGTAAGAGCTGTTTTACCCTCTACTTTGACTTTGCCTGACATGTAAGCGGCTTGTCCAAGAATTTCTTTTAATTTCACCTCCACCTCCATGGTGTCACCCGGGAAGACTACTCTTTTGAGTTTAACATTTGAAATTCTTGTGATAAGTGGAATTTTCGTATCGTTAGAAGGAGCCCCCGCCCTCTTACTCATAAGGATGGAACTCGATTGAAAAACCGCCTCGCAAATGAGCACACCCGGCATGATGGGGCGCCCCGGAAAATGCCCAGCAAAGAATGGTTCGTCTACTTTAATCTTTTTTTCTGTTTGAATAATACTTTCAGTTACAGAAACAACCCTATCAACAAAAAGAAACGGTTCTCGCTGCGGCATATAATCAAGAAAATTTTCCATATATTTTTTTACAGACCTCCAGTAACTTCCACAATAGAACCAGTAATATAGGCGGCCTCAGTAGAGGCAATAAAAAGAACGGTGTTAGCTACCTCCTCGGGAGATCCAAAGCGTCTTAATGGAACCATATCTAGACAAGCTTTCTTTTGTTCTTTAGATAAATCACCTATAAAGTCTGTATCGATAAATCCAGGTGAAACACAATTGACTGTTATCTTTCTCGAAGCGACTTCTTTAGAAAGTGATTTCATAAAAGCTACCTGCCCAGCCTTAGAGGCAGCGTAATTAGACTGGCCTAGAAACCCAAACTTACCTATAGGAGATGTAATAATAATAATACGACCATACTTTTTGCGCATCATATTCTGCACTGCAAATTTACAAATGTTGAAAGTACCTGTAAGGTTTGTATCGATAACTTTACGCCAGTCACTTTCGTTCATCATACCTACTACAGAATCGATACGAATACCTGAGCAATGAACCAGGATTTGAAATTCTCCATAGGTCTCCTCGATATAGCGAAAAAAATCTTCTACCTGAGTATATTTAGTTACATCGAATTGACATAGGTCTAGGTAATCGAAATATTCTTTTCTGGATTCTAAAAATTCTTTTGCTGCTTTTTCATTTGACTGGTAGGTAGCCACAACTTTAGCACCTGCTTTGAGTAAGGCTTCTGAAACACCTCGTCCAATACCTCTGGTTCCTCCAGTAACCACTGCTGTTTGTCCTTTTAAGTTAAATTCCATTAAAATTTGGTTTCTGAGAGGTGGGAATATCAAATTTGACTAAATTGGCATTGATACCATTTTTGTGTGCTCATCCTTAATGGAACGCATAAACTTGTCAACTTCGTTGGCAACGATGACTCCATAATTAGCAGCACCAAGCCAGCCTGACATAATAATTCCAACTGAACCGGAATGAAAAAGTCCATTAATTTGGGCAGGAAGGTCTCGACTAATTTTTAAGCCCTCAAATTTCGTTCCAAAGGATGTTCCTGTTGGGGATAATGTATATCTCTTAAAAGTTTTTGGAGTTGCTGCTTCAAGGTAATCGGCCTTCTGGCGAATATTCGGCACATATTTTTCTAGCGCATCTAAAGTGCTCTGAATCAGATTTTCTTTTTCTATTTTATATTGGTCATCACTTAAGTTAGCCCAGTCTTTATATCGTGCGTTGGTAGATGATACTATAGAGAACCGGTTTAATCCTGGTCGCATCTCAGGGTAATAGAATGAAAACGTACGGCTAGTGACATGCTTATCTAGAATTTTTTCGGTATTATATTCTTTAGCAACGGACGTGAATAGAAGATCCCCCACATTATCTATCTTCTCTCCTTTTTTAATTCCTATATAAACCTGACAACTAGAATCATTTAGACGAACTTTTTTAACTTCCTTAATAAATTCGGGGTTGAAGTTCTCATCACCTACTAAATTGTGAATAGTATTAAGAATATTAGAATTGGAAAGAACCGATCGACATTGTATATCCTTACCATTTATTTGTACTCCTTTAACTTTTTTTCCCTCAACATGGATTTTTTCTACTAGGCAATGAGTACGGATATCAACCCCATTTTTTATCAATTCTTTTTTCATTTTCTTAATTAAATCGTCTGTCCCGCCTTGATAGGTAAAAACTCCCTTATCCATAAAGTTTGAAAACACAATACCATAACTCAATGCTGGGTCGTCTAAAGTTGACCCATTGGCATAAGTTATTGGTTCCATAAGAAAACGCCAGACATCTTTTCTACCTGGGAAAAACTTTTCAAATAACTCTCGTGTAGTCATTTTTAATTCATCATAAAAATTCATATTACGGGCAGTAGAAAAAAATTCGTCTACGACTTCTTTGACAATACCAAAGCGTTCTAACAATATATTTGTAAAATCCGTCTTATCAAAGGTAGTGGTGAGCTGAAATTGCGGGTTATCAAAACGGATACCTTCTAGTCGAACCACCGAATCCGCCATCTCTTGAGTCCAATATTTGCGAAAAGTTTTGATCATACCTGAAGGAAAGCCATGAAGAGATATATCTAAAATATGGCCGCCCTTCCGTTTAAACCAAGTGGCCAATCCACCCATATTATAGTGATGTTCTGCAAGAAGAACCGAATGTCCTAATTTAGCCAATAAATTTGCGGCTGTCATCCCAGCAAGACCACTACCAATAACAACCACATCATAAGCTGACTTCGCACCTTTTAACCAGTTCCTCTCCATAGCAATCAATTTTACGAGGTTTATGTGTTTGGTGCGACTTTTTTTTGCAAAATATGTAGGTTGGCCATCGAAATACCACTCAAAGTGGCTCCAACAATACCTAAAAATCCTTGATCCGTCCCACAAATAAATAAGTTCCGTACCTGAGTCACACCATCCTTCAATTTATCAGGTGACCCATAAACTGAACCGTTGGCATGACCTGTATATTTTAAGATCGTCTTAGGCGTAAATGTGTCCGAAAATACCACAGAATCTCGAAAGTCTGGGAAAAATGTGAATAGATTTTCTAGCGCTTTGGTTCGCCACTCCTTTTTTGCATTTATATATTCTCTACGTGGAAGAACGTCCCATAGTCGAAAACTAGCTAAATTTGTTAACCGGATCATTCCCTCTGATAAGGGTTTTGGATATTGAAAATTATTAGGGCAACACAAAACCCCGCTAGATATATCTATCAACTCTTTCGGCACCTCATAACGAAATCGATAATCAGTACAGAAAAATATTATACTTCGATAGTAACCAAGGTCCTTAGGTTCTCGATCCAATGCAAACAGAGATTCCATAAAAGACACCTGGCCCTCGGAGTCATTTAAACCTTTCTCCATCAAACTAGGATTACATCGCCTTAAAGTTTCAATGCGACCCATTGAAGAAATCAAAGAGACTGCTGACAACTCCTCACCATTAGCTAGAGTAAGGGATTTAAAAATTCCTTTCTCAGAATTTATGGATGCTACTTCTGCGCCCATTCTAAGTTCACCACCTAAGTTTTTATACTTATCTACTAAAAGGTTTAGAATATAAAGCATTCCTCCAGCAGGTTTGGCAAACCCTTCCATAAAAATGCTCTTAAACATAATTACAAACTGATAAAAATCCATATCCCGCTCTGAAGCATTACCGTAATACATAAGTGGGCAAAACAACATGTCAATAAGAAGTGGATCCGAAAGATAGCTTTCTAAAATATTTTTTGATGAGGTCCATTCACCTTTAGCCAAGGACAACTCATCGAAAGAATCTATCTTTCTGACAAGTTTCATGAACCCATCCATTTCATCAGGAAACTGTTCACGTACTTCCTGCTTCAATAACTCAAAATCGTTGCTGAAACGCAGGCACTTATCGGGAAAACGAATCTCTGAAGTTTCCTGCTCATAAAGACGAAAATCATCATGACTAAATCGGAGTTGTTTTAGTAGTTTTCCTAGCGGAGTATTACGTGCTCCTTTTGATGCATAATTGGTCATCGCATGTAGGCCAACATCAAAGGTTCGATTTTTTCGAATATAATAAGAGTTTAGTCCACCAACTACTGTATGCTTTTCAACAATAAGGACCCTTTTATCAAACATCGCAAGGCGTATGCCTGCAGCTAGACCAGATAACCCAGAACCAATAACTATAACGTCATACTTCATAAACTTCCTTGAATTGAAAAAAAATGTGAGAAGTTCTTTAAGAGGCACAAATACTGCGATAATTAACAGTAAATCCAGCTCTTATACTATAACAACGTGGATAATCAACAAATGATAAAAAGTGGGTAAATAATTCTGATTTTAGCTGGGGAAAGAAGATTAGCTTGCCAGTTGGCGGTCTTTTAAAAGAGGCTGGAGGTACTGAATACAACTAGCCATGCTGACGAGTTCTTGGTAATCACTTTCAGGAACTTCAATATTAAACCGCTTACGAAGTTCCATCACGATATCGAGAAAGTCCATTGAATCCAGATCCATTTGTTCCCGTAAGGTTACATCGTCCTTGATAGAACTCACGTCCTCATCTGGAGCGATATCTCCTAGAATATCTATAATAGCCTGTCTTACTTCATCTCTAGTCATTCACAATCTCCTAAACTTCCGAGTCTATTGAAATTCCTACAAAATATCAACTCTAATCTTCATATCGCTTAACAATTAACACTGAGTTAATTCCGAACATACCGAACGAATTATTCATTATATAATCCACTTTATCCAATTTTTTTGGCTTGTCTGAGACAATATTTTCTAGGTGGCATTCAGGATCGAGGTTATCTAGGTTTAAAGTCTGATGAACCAAACCATCATTGAAAGCTGGCAAGTTACCTGAAAGCTCAAGTGTGCCCGCAGCGCCCATCGTGTGACCGATAAAACTTTTCGTGTTATTAATCCAAACCCCCTTCTCTTTGCCAAATACATCCCTAATTGCCTTGCACTCTTGAATATCCCCTAACTGTGTTGCTGTGGCGTGCGCATTTAAAATATTTATATCGCTTGGTTTGAGGCCAGCCTTACTAAGAGCTAAACGCATACATTCTGCCTGCCTTCCAGGTTCTGGAAGTATGAAATCAAAAGCATCCGAATTGGTCGCGTAACCAACTATTTCACCATAAATTTTAGCCCCGCGTTCAAGAGCATCTGCAAGTCGTTCCAAAACGTAAACACCGCCTCCTTCAGAACAAACGATACCGTTACGATTTTTATCAAATGGGCGACTTGCTTTGGCTGGATCTTCGTGTTCGGCCAGAGCTCCTTCACTTTTAAAGCTAGCAAAGATACCAAAGGTATGAATACTCTCGGATACTCCGCCTGCTAATGCCAGGTCCACCTCGCCTAATCGCAGCATCTGAAGTCCTTGGATAACTCCCATATTCCCAGCCGCACAGGCAGCCCCTATAGTGTAATGTGGGCCGGTAATCTTCATATTAAGTGTTACTTCGCCAGCCGGATTGTTTGCTACAGTACGCGGATTATGGTGGTGAGACCAAAACTTGGTATCATAATCATACTTACTTATATTGTAAATTTCGTTTTCTGTTTCGACATTACCGTGCTCGGTAACACCAAGATAAACACCCACTCGAGAACGATCGATTAATTCCAAGTCGATATCGGAATCTTTAATGGCTTCCCTACAACAATAAATGGAGATCGATCCAACTCGAGTACCTCGACGTAATTCTTTTTTTTTCTGATACTTTAAAGTATCAAAGTCACAAATTCCCGCAAGAACTTTGCCCACGTAACGAGTCTCAAACTTCTGTACCCCAGACTTTCCGGCCAACAGACTCTCGCGAAACTCTTGGAGATTATTGCCGTTTGGAGCAGTGAGCCCAATACCTGTGATTACAATTCTTTGTTCAGAATCCACCTAAATATTTTACGCCTCAAGGGGTTTTCGAAAGGAATAGATACAAATAACTCAGTGGGAAGGATGATAGTTTATGAATGGCCAGACAATACCATAAAAGTCTTTACAAAGAAAGTAGCAAGAGAATAAACCATTTTGAGTTTTACCTAAAATATATATTTAGCAATGTTTATGCTAATATCAAACTTAATTTTTTTAGACTATTGTGCAACGTTAGTAAGTTATTGAATTATCAATCATATTAATCAGCTAAATAATATTATGAAACCATACGGTGTAATTGTTATTGGCGGTGGACACGCGGGCTGTGAGGCCGCCCTTGCTTCTGCCCGGATGGGAGTATCTACTGCTTTAATCACACTTGATTTTGAAAAAATAGCACTAATGCCATGCAATCCCGCAATCGGAGGAATAGGAAAAGGACACATAGTCCGTGAAATTGATGCTCTTGGTGGCCAGATGGCCCACTGTATTGATAAAACCGGTATCCAATTCCGCATCCTCAACTCTTCTAAAGGGCCTGCAGTTCAAGGTTACCGAGCTCAAGCAGACAAACATCTCTACAAAGATGAGATGCGCCGAACCCTTGAGGCACAAGAAAACCTCAGCTTAATATGTGATGAAGTTGACGAATTATTATTTAAAAGTCAATCGGTTAAAGGTTTACGAACTCGTAATGGTCTAGAACTAAACTCTCGGTCCATAGTTATCACAACTGGAACTTTTTTAAACGGGCTTATCCATCTAGGCATGAAAAGCTCGCCTGCTGGACGTGCTGGTGAGAAACCTTCAACTAGACTTTCACGATCTTTTCTCGATCAGGGGTTTGAACTTGGCAGGTTGAAAACTGGAACTCCGCCGCGTTTACATTGCAAGTCCATAGATTTTTCTAAATGCGAAATACAAGAAGGTGACTCTGATCCCAAACCCTTTTCTTTTTCCACTTTAAAAATTGAGCAGCCCCAAGTCCCTTGCTACATAACTTATACGAACTCAAAAACAGCTGAAATTATCCGAGACAACATGCACCTATCTCCATTGTATAGCGGATGTATTGACGGAATTGGACCTCGCTATTGCCCATCTATCGAAGATAAAGTAGTCAAGTTCCCTGATCGAACGTCACATCACGTCTTTCTTGAACCCGAAGGAATTAATACCGACTGGATCTATCCTAATGGAATTTCTACCAGTTTAGCTGAGGATGTGCAGTGGAAATTAGTACGCACCATACCGGGACTAGAAAGTGCTGAAATCGTTGCGCCAGGTTATGCAGTAGAATACGATTTTGTACTTCCAACACAACTTTTTCCCACATTGGAAACGAAAAAAGTAAAAAGGCTTTTTCATGCTGGGCAAATCAATGGCACCTCTGGCTATGAAGAAGCAGCAGGACAAGGCCTAGTGGCGGGCATAAATGCCGCTTTAAGCGCACTTGAACTGGAACCATTTACTTTGAGTCGTATGGAAAGCTATATAGGTGTAATGATTGACGATTTAGTGACCAAAGGCACCCAAGAGCCATACCGCATGTTTACATCACGCGCCGAAAACCGTTTACTACTTAGACAGGACAATGCTGACACAAGACTTATGGAGAAAGGGTACAAACTAAATCTTGTCTCAAGTGAAACTTATAACCTCTGTCTTTCAAAGAAAGATGCTGTAGAAAAAGAAATTAAACGATTCAACTCAACCAGAGTGATACCAAATAAACAAGGGAAAGAGTCTGTGTCTAAATTGGGGATTATGAATTTCAAAACTCCTACCACACTTGCAGGATTGTTGAAACGCCCTGAAATAACCTACGACCAAATTATAAAAACCTTCAATGGAAGCTCTTTACCTAATCTTGTAGGGGAACAGGTAGAAATTCAGATTAAGTACGAAGGGTTCATTCAAAGGCAAAATCAAGTTGTTTCTAAACAAAAGAAACTAGAAACTCATAGAATTCCCACTAGCTTTAAATACCGAGGTATACCTGGTTTATCATGTGAGGTTGTTCAAAAACTTGAACAAATAAGGCCCGCAACACTTGGGCAAGCCTCACGTATTTCAGGTGTTACCCCAGCGGCAGTATCCATAATTATGTTAATGATTAAATAAACCTGATATCTAATAGTGATTCAAACAGACTCTATCCAATGGCTTCTAGAAGTCGATAAAAAAGAAATCGCATACATCGTTAGCATCTTCGAAGGATATGACAATCTTGCTATTGTAAGAACAGTTAATGCAGAACAAAGCATTATAGAACTAATCATTTCTCCCGATTATCTGGAGGATACTCGTCGACTGGTCCACGCTTTATCAAAAGAACTTTATATAAAAGTATTGAAACACCCCAAACGACTTAATTAGTAGCCATCTAATATTTAAATAGTCTGATTTTTTTTAGAAGTGCATCATTGAATATATCGGTATATTCCCAAGTTTCTGGCGTCCTTTTAAAAAATCTAGCTCTATTAGAAAACCAACCTCTACCAAATCAACATTAAAATTTTTTTTTACAAGCTCTATACAAGCAGCAAGAGTTCCTCCCGTTGCAAGAACATCGTCTATAATTACAATTTTTTGATCATTTTCAAAAGCGTCCTGGTGAATTTCTATAGTATCTTCACCATATTCGAGGCTATATGTTTTCTGGTAAGTTTTGTAAGGAAGTTTCCCTGGTTTACGTACCATAACCACCCCACAACCCAACGCATAAGCCAACGCAGAGGCAAAAACAAAACCCCGTGCCTCTACTCCCACCACCCGATCTATTTTATTACCTTTATATCTAACTTTCATAGCGTCGATAGCTTTTTTAAACGAATCGGGATTAGAAAGTAGAGGAGTGATATCTTTAAAAATAATGCCTTCCTTTGGGAAGTCGGGAATATCTCGAATAACTGATTTCAACATTTCCATAGTTCGCCTCTTAAGTTTATAAAAACACAAAAAATATTTACTTCATTCATAGTGTAAAAAAATTAAGTATCATCAAGTCAATAGCCAGTCGGTTCATTTATTCGGTAAATAGTTTAATGGATTCTGTGGGCGAGAATCATTTCTAACCTCAAAGTGCAAATGCGGTCCTGAAGAACGCCCCGTACTTCCAACTGAAGCTATCTTTTGGCCTCTTTTAACCGTTTGATTTTTATTTACGTGAATATGTGCATTGTGAGCGTAAACGGTCGTCAAGTTATGTTTATGCCTAATGATTAACATAAGACCATATCCTGTAGGACCCCACCCACTAAACATTACCTTTCCATCTGCAGCAGCAACTACTGATGTTCCCTTGCGAGCTCCAATATCTATTCCATCGTGGTGTCGCCCATTTCGATTACCGAATCTAGATGTTAATTGCCCTTTAACTGGCCAAATTAAAAACCCCTTTATCGCTTTTATATCTTTTTTAGGTATCCTTTTTATTTTTTTTTTATTTTTTGTGGCAGTTTGTTGATTATTTTTGAGATCTACATTTAATACCTGCCGTGCCCCAGGAATCCATAACCTTGTACCTATTTGAAGTTTCCTCGGGTCATAAATACCATTGATTCTTTTCAAGCGAACGACATTAATATTATATACAGAAGCAATGGAATCAAGCGTTTGTCCTTTTTGAACTGTATGATAAACCCCCTGTTGATTGGTTGTTAAAATATCCAAATTTTTTAAAATTTGGCACCCTGAAAAAATAGCAACTATGAGGAAGAAAAAAGTTGTTCTAGCTAAATTATTGGGAAAGGCCATACGTAATCGACTTATAGTGCTAGTATAATTTTTCAAAAATTTTAACACCCGACTCTTAAGTGTCAAGTTTCATCAATCTTATAGTCATGCTTTACACACTTTAAAGCATAAGGTATAAACAGTCATGCTTCGCACACTTACCTCTCAAATATCTTCTTTTGAAAGATATCATCTATTATGCCTTAAGATATTTCTTTTATTTTCTATAACTATTTTCTTACCCTCTTGCGGGCAGAGTGAACCCGCCCCAGACTTATTCTCGCTACCAACAATCTATAAGGTAGGAAAAAAACCTGACGAGCTAAAGGCTCGCGATATGAATCTGGATGGCTTTCCTGATATCCTTGTATCCAATGCTGGCAGCGATACTCTGAGTTATTTTGAAGGAATTGGTGACGGTACCTTTAAAACCGCCTTTACTATGAATACAGGGCGCGAACCTCTAGCATTTGAAGTAGGTGATTTCAATGGAGATAAAATTCAAGACATTGTCGTCAGTAACTACGGCGATGGTAATATATCTATCATTCTTGGACAAAAAGATGGTGTCTTTAAACAAAAATCAAAGATAAAGGTCGGTCGTCTTCCTATTGCTGTGTCTGTTGGTGATTTTAATAATGATAAAAAACTAGATTTTGCAGTTACCCTTCGGTTTAACAAGTTGGTTATTTTTCTTGGAATAGGCGATGGTACTTTTAAAATGGGTGAAGTGTACAAAGCTTCTGGTACGCCAGCTTATATGACAGTTGGAGACTTTGATAGTGATAGTAATTTAGATATAGCAGTCGCATTTAATGGCGTTGAGGTAAATTTTATTCGGGTATTTTATGGAAATGGAGATGGCACTTTCAAAAGCCCAATTAAAGTATTAGGCGGTAAACAGTCTGCGTTTATCACCCAACATGATATCAATAATGATGGTAAGAAAGATCTACTTACTTCTAGTTCTATGAACGACGTAATCAAAGTATTTCTTAATAATGGGAAAAGCGGATTTATTTCTATTGAAGATGCAGCAGCAGAGAAGGGTCCTGAGTACATCGTAGCAGGAGATTTCACCGGTGATAATATTACCGACCTTGCAGTAGCTAATCGAAGGGATGCTTCTATTTCAATCTTACAAGGCCGAGGGGATGGCACCTTTATTTTCCCTCACTTTAATTATCCTGTTGGAGCAAACGCAAGGGCTATGATCGGAGAGGATTTTAATGACGATGGGCTAACTGATTTAGCCTTACTCATTTACGATAGACAAATGCTGGAAATTATTTTAAGAAAAAATAGCTCTCCTAACTAGATCAAGAACCCTCTTAATTTAAATAATTTCTGTTACTTAATATAGCCCCCTATTCTTAGTTTTTTATCTAAGCGTTGAGCTTCGGGAAAAATTTTAAAAAGTAGGTTGCTTTTGGGTAGCGCGTTTAACCAGTTTTTTTTTAATAAAATTTCAGAAATTATTTTTCGCAGGATTCATTAAAAGTAGTTTTATTTTAAAAGAAATGGACCCACCAACTGTTTTAGAGTCTTTATCATAAAAATTACTTGGGCTAAATAATCCCAAAAGAAAGGTTGTTTTATAAAGAAATCGCAAGAGTAAATTCCAGAAATAAGAATAATATTTGGAATAAAAATAAATGTTACTTAGATACGCTTCCACAATCACTTTTTCTCTATGACAGTTCTGGTGAGTACTTTGAGCATGTAAATGCAGAACTGTTGTTTCTGGGAAAAAGCAGATTTTTTTTCCCTTTTCCCGAGCTCTTCGACAAAAATCGTCTTCTTCATTGTATAAAAAGTGATTTTCATCCATCAGTCCAACAGACTCAATCAATTCTCTAACAACAACAAAACAACAACCAGAAATAACTTGCGCTTCTTTAGCTTTCATCTCTCCCATTTTTTCTAGTTCGCTAGATGAATCATAAAGGTTCAGAATTTTTAATGCTGCATCCTGTGGAGTGTCTTCCCATAATCTAATCGGACAGGGTTTGTTATTCTTATCCACAATCCCAGACCCAAGAATTGAAAACTCTGGGTTTTCATTCATATATTTAAAAATTTTTTTAAAGCTATTTTCAGTCAAAAGAGTATCTGGGTTCAGGAAGGCAATTTTCTTACCCTTTGAAGAAATAATCCCTTGATTATTAGCTGCTGAAAAACCTCGATTTTCTTTATTCGCAATAACATTTATATTAGTAAATTTTTCAGTCACCGCGTTGACCGTATTATCTTCCGAGGCATTATCAACCACTATAACTTCATAGGAAATTCCGTTAGTTTGTTTTTTAATTGATTCTAAACAACGCAAAAGAATTTCTCGAGTATTAAAGCTTACTATGATGATTGAAACATCTAATTCGGCAGGTTGCGAAAATATAGTCTTTGAAATTTTCAAGAAAAATACCCGGTAATTTTAACTGAATGGAGCAAAAAATAATATTCTATCGATTACTATCTGAAACAGACTCCGCCATATAATCTTGGCTAATTTTATTATTAGCCCATGATAAATTTTTTATCCCTTCGAAAACTTCCATTCTCATCGTAATAATCTTTCAAGTTATGCCAACTCAAATGAATATCACAATCTTGACAGATGGGGACCTCAAATCTCTTTCGACTTATCATTTGATCTCGATGGCTTTTCATTTGAGATCCATTCCAAACTCCTGCAATTGAGTTCAACTTTAAATCTCCAACTACTGCTTGAGAAAACATATCTGCACAACAAAGTACTACGCTGGCGTCCCAGTAAACAACCATCCACTTCCATAATTGTGTACATGGAGCAACATTAGTCTGGTTAAATCGTTTATGTGTAAACGAGGTCTTATTATCGGTAGTTATTTTATGCTCTTTGATGAATGATTCTTTGTCTAACTTGCCAGCCCAATTAGAAATTATATTATCGTCAATCGAGTTAAGAACTACAGAACAATCATACGAATTAATAATCTTAAAAAGTTCTTGCTCTAGTGTTTCTTCTACCGTTTTCATTGTCTTGATTCTAATATTTACAGGAACGGGTTTTATGGCCTTACTATTGGTCTCGAGAAAATTCACTATATTGTCACGCACAACATCAAAATTCATTTTTTTTACATCTTCAAAAGTCTTTTTATCAAGTTCATCTAGACTAATATCTATCCCTACCCCGTTCTCTATAATTGTAGGGACAATATTTTCATTTAGAAAAAATCCATTGGTCAAAATTTCTATCTTATGAATTTTTGGATAAGACTTAATATATTCTATGCGCTCCTTCATGTGTTTATCCATCAACGGTTCGCCGAATGTTCCAAACGTTATAACTCCACCACGAGAACCATAGTCATCAATAATTTTACGATATACATCCATATCCATAGCGCCAACGTTTGTAAGATCAGGATTAGGACACCAAACACATTTTGCGTTACACCGATTTGTAATATCTATCAATAGTGCCCCTGGCCATTCTTCCAAAGATTTTGCAAGAGTACGAACCGAGCTATCAAAAAATTTCGAATCGTATACTTTACGGCGAAAATAGTCCATCGCCGAAAAAAAGGGGATCTTCTTAATCCAGTTCTTCAATATTCCAGGACCCTGTAAGTTTAAGTTATTTTCTTTAATAACTTGGGCCGCTAAGGCAGGCTCAACTTTATTAGATTTATTTTCTATATTCAGTGTTTTGTTCATAAAAAAACCCCAATTTTATAAACCTTAACGGGTTTTACCGTGAATTTCTTGAAGGAAGAATCTATTTACTCTCTTTAATGAGATTTCTATAGGATTGATGTATATAAATCGATCATACTTTCTGCACTTTTATCCCATGAAAATTTTTCCAGGGTCACCCTTTTTGCGTTTTTCGCAAGAGTATTAGTGTGTTGAGGGTTTTCCAGAGCAAAAATAATTGCCTCAGCCAGAGCGTCTGAATTATTAACAGGAACCAGTGTTCCAGTAACTCCATTTTCTATGTTTTCTGGAACTGCCCCACCTCTAGCAGCAATAACAGGTAAGCCTGCTGACATCGCTTCAATGACTGACAAACCGAAGCTTTCAATCCGTGAAGGAAAAAGCCCTAGGTGACTTTTTTTCGTTAAACTTTGTATTTCTTGAGCATCCAACCAACCTTTAAACTCAACCTGCTCAATTAAACCAAGAGTATTTACCAAATTTTTATACTCCTTTAACCGATTCCCCTCTCCCACCAATATTAATCTTATACCTTTAAATTTTTTAGAAACTTTTTTCAATGCAAGAAAAAGTTCTGGCAAACCCTTTTCCTCTTCCAATCTTCCCCAAAATAAAAGGCTTGGGTCAATTGATAATTTTCTTTCAACATCAAACCACGAATTTTCTACTCCAGGAGGAATTACCTTTAATCTATTAAAACTAGGGTCAGAAAGACCTTTTAAAATAAGATTTCGTGAAAATTGACTATATGCAACAACTAGATCTCCCTCAAGAATAGATTCTCTCAAAAAATAACTGTTAATACTTTTAAGAAACCGAATAGGGTTGGTTATGCCCTTTAGCATACTGGTATTTGGTATATAAGGAGTATGGCTGGTAAATACGTATGCAGAATTATTCTCTCGAGCTATTTTACCAGCCCAATAAGCCTCCTCTGCATTTCCATGAATAACATCAAACTTTTCTTTTTTTGCCAGAGTCCTTAGTGCCTTCGAATAAGATAAAATATTTAAATTAACCATAGAAAAATCATAATGACGTACCCAGTGAATATGGTAAGGCACGTCTAATTCAAACTGCTCATGAAGATATTTAGAATATATGACATGAACTTTATGACCCTTCGCAGACAAGGCACATGCAAGGTGGTGAACGGCAAGTTGACCGCCACCTTTAAACTTAGACCAAGGGGAAGAGTTGACTGTAAGACAAATTTTCACTGTATTTTCCTGCAATTACAAACTGGCTTTATACCCTTGGAAGAAATTAAATGTGAGGAGTAAAAATGAAAGGCTATTAGTTATTTCCTCCTTCGTTGGAGAGTATTTTTTATAACTAAAAAAAATTAAATTAAAAAAGTTCTACTTCTGACATGAAATACAAACCCAATGCTATAGAAACAATTATAAATACTATAGCGGAAACTTTCAAAACAAAAATAAGAGCCTTTATAATAAATACAATTCTGCTTAGTCTTGTATTGTCTATAAGAGAATCAATATGAAGCGAAGAAGGGTTATCTTTTTCTTTTAATACATTTTTCTGCCTAAACATTACCTTAAAAATCTATATTTAATATTTTTTTTGCACATAATTCTTTCAAAGTATAATTCAACGAACCTTCTTTTTTTCCCAGTTGAATATAATCACAGTATACTTCTGCAAATTCATTAAAACCTTTTCGCCTTAACATCTTCATGTCTCTTAACTCTTCTCTGGTCATTTTAAATTTTTCACAATAGTCATCTAATGCATCTTACATCCAATTATCATCTGATTTTGACTGACTCACTTACAAGTCTCCCTAAATTAATACTGGATTGAATGTATTTGGAAAGAGTTAGTTAATATAACTCCACGAACTCAAAGTAACTCTAAAAACGGTCATTTTCATGACTTAAAAAAGCAGCCCTAATTGTATCAAATGGATTTAGATAGTGTGCTTTGGTTTTCATCATAGTGGTTGTCTAAAGAAATCATTATTTGTTACCTTCTTTGAAGGTTCCTTGGAAAGTTTTCTTTCCGTCTTCATCCCACTCAGTCACAAAACCACTTTCTTTTCCATTTTTGTAGTTTCTTTCTGTTTTCTTCTTTCCATTTTCATGCCACTCAACTAGAAGACCATGCTGCTTGCCATCTTTAAAAGTTATCTCTAAATCTTTCTGTCCATTTTCATACCATAGGATGAAACGACCATTCTGTAGTCCATCTAAATAGTATTCTTCACTCTTTTTCTGTCCGTTTGTATACCAAAAAGTAAAACGACCGTCTTGGACACCACTTTTATAATGTGCTTCCCATTCCTTATTCCCATTTTCATTCCATATAGTAAAACGACCGTGCTCTCTTCCGTTTTTATAATTTTTTTCATATCTTTTCTTCCCATCTTTATACCAAGAGAAAGAAGGGCCATCTTTTTTATCCTCTTTGAAATGGGTTTTGTAATGCTTCTTTCCGTTGTTATGCCATACCGTAAAAAAACCGTCTATCTTTCCATCTTTATAATGTTTTTCACTCTTTAGTTTACCTTCACCCCAATATTCCTTTTTCACTTCTACTTCCTGACCAAAGACAGAGCCCAAAAATAAAAAAAGGAAATTGAGCGCGAGCAATAATGTGCGTTTAGATTTCATTTATCATTCCTAATTTTCATCTACAAAGTTTCCTTGACATATTTTCTTACCGCCTTCATCTCATCATTTTTATTTTTTAATCTTTCCAACGCACACTCATTTTCATTTCTTAATATACGCATAACTTTTTCATGAAAATTTATTTCGTATGGATAGACAATAGTAGGGTGTATATTAACTAAACTTTTTAAATGATCATGGAGTAAAGTTAAATCTTCATAATCAGAACTGAATTCTAAATCTGGATCACCTTCAAAATCCTGTTGGAATAATTTCCAAGTATCTCTCACAATATCGTATAAAGTTTCAAGATGTTTCTTGTTCTCAATTGTCATATTACCTCGTAATAAATCAATAAATTTTCGACAGAATTTTGGGCATGAAAATTTGCTCACAGATCAATATTATCTTCCTTTATCTACATCGCCACCATATGGTGTTTCACCCTCGTCATCAGTTCCAAGATAAACCCAAAGTTCTTCTAACAATTCTTGTTGTTCAACGGAACCAATTAATCTCTTAGTAAATTTACTTGGTGGCTCTAAACCACTTGCTCGTAAATTCTTTCGCATTTGAGAATACTGATGATTGATAGATGATGTTTTTGATGAACTTGGAAATGTATGTACAAATGTATTATCTTTATATTTCCACTTCATAATAAGGTGTTTTGATTGTCGTTCTTCAAAAGTCCCTTTATCACAAATACTCTCACCTAATTTTCTGGAAAGTTTTATAAGTGTTTTGATTTTATACTCATATTTAGAATTTTCCATTCTTAATGTAAAGTGAGTGTGAGTAAGAATGTGAGTTGTTTGATTTTCATACTTCACCAAAAACAAAAAAACGAGATAACTCGACAGAGTCACCTCGTTTGGTTTTGTTTCTAATTGTCTTCCAAGTTGGTCTCATTTATGACCCTTTTGGATAGTTTTTGTTGTAACAGTCGAAATTCAGAGTGTTCCAATATCATTTTTTTATGCGAACAGTCTGAAACCTTTACTGGTACTGGTTAATGGTGGTGCCGAAGAGAAGACTCGAACTTCCACGAGGTTGCCCTCACATGAACCTGAATCATGCGCGTCTACCAATTCCGCCACTTCGGCATTATGAATTAGAATCATGAGCCTACCTTAGGTACTCAATCACACTCGTCACTTTACCACCAAAAAGACTTAAGGCCTGCTCACGATACCAAAGCAATTATCAGATGTGAATAAGAAAGTTGTCTGGATATCTTAACTTCATGATACGAAGTTTAATTACGCTTCAGGTATTGGAAAAATAATTTTAAAAAAAATGTTTACCCCTATAAACTTACCAACCTTCCCGAGCCCCGTGTTGCTTCATAGCTTCTGTTAATTCATTAAGATTTGATTTTGGAATCAAGTGACTTATGAGGCAGGAGTCGCACTATTCCGCATTTCTTCGAAGCGATGACGTTTTTTGACGAATTTCTTCGCGGCTTCAGATTGGAACAGCTCAAGTGTTTCGGTTTCATTTTCGATCTCAGATTCTAAAGACAAATCCATATACTCCCGATTTTTCGGATCGTTACGAACTCTTTTGCAAATCAGGCGCATTCTTATGATAAGCAGGATCCAGCAAAAATGCTTCCAAATGATTTCAGATAAATATTTCGGGTAAAAAACAAAAGGTGATTCAATTGATAAAGTAGGGCGTCGTTCTTTACGAGATTTTCGGCGAAAAAACCCACCTTCAAGAGGATGAACTTTTTCGATGTGGATACAACCCTTAAACCAAGTGATCAAACCTATTGTCTTACTTGGACTTGATCCAGTAGCCATTGCTCGTTTTATAATCGTTTCAGAATGTTCATAGGTATAATAAGTTTCCCAGGCTTTCTGACAAGTTTCTTCCCAGTTTTCTTTTGACATTTTCGGGTGTGCAGTAACAGAGTGATTTGCATCGTACATATTTAAATCTTTGTCCATCTCAATTCCGGCGATGTGTAATTTTTTATGGTCCTCTGATCCTGGAAAAGGTGTCAGGTAGAAAAATTCAAGCAAATCTACAGGTAGTTCTCTCTTTATAATTTCAATGTCGCGCAAGATTGATTTTTGAGTATCTTTTGGAAAGCCTAAAATGTATCCGCAACACGTTATAACTCCCACTTTTTTCCAAGCAAGTAGCATTGTACGATAATCGGTAATTTTGTTTTGTCGTTTACTTGCGCCCAAAAGAGAATCTGGATTAATATTTTCTAAACCAATGAACGCCCTTTTAACACCGGCTCGGGCTGATTTTTCGATAAAACCGGGTAAGTTGTAGCAAAGCGTATCAACTTGAATGGTAAAACTGATTTTTAGTTTATGGACTTCTCGCAACTCTATAAACTTATCTAAAATACTTTCCCAATTCTTATTTCGCGCAAAATCATCGTCAGAGATAAAAAATGAACTCAATCCTTGATTGACATTTTCACGAATAATATTTTCAATGCTTTGGATTGAACGTTGCCTAGATTTTTGTCCTTGAACATTTATTATCGTGCAAAAAGAACAAGTAAAAGGGCAGCCTCGGCCAGCGTCGAAACTCGTCGTTGAGCCTGCCGTTAAAGAAATTCTTTCTTTAGGGAGTAACGGCATTGCAACATTATCAATATTTGGTAAATCATCTAAAAAATTGTAAATTGGTTCGAGTTTGTCGTTAGCCGCATCAATTAAAACTTGCCCAAGTCGACCTTCGGCTTCGCCTGAAAAAATTGAAACGCCAATATCTAGGGCCTCTTGGATATAATCGTCGTGGTCCTTTAGCATGGACATTACTCCCGACACATGAAAACCGCCAACAGCAACTTTAATTCCCCTTGCACGCAAGGGTTTAGCAATATCCAATGAACGGGGAAATTGATTTGATTGGACGCCAACAAGCATCAGCATTCCGTCATCTGATTTTTCTATTAAAGAAGCAATTTTTTTCGTATTGATGTGAGTATTTGCTTCGTCAAATGCGTGAATTTCTAATTCAACATTTTCCCCTAACAACTTTTCGTTGTCGCATTCAACTGCTAAACCATAAAGACAAGCCAATGAGTTAGCTGGCATCGACGAGCGAAGCCACTGAATCACATAACCGTCATCGTCATAATGAGAAGGTTTAACTAAAACAAGACTGAATTTTTTTTCATTGTTCATTATATAGTTCAATATTATGATTGAAAAAAATTAATTGATAGCAACTTTCAACATCTAAACTTTAATAAAAAAACTCAAAGAGAACTTAACTATAAGAGGGAAATTTTCTGGGTAAATTAAAGTATGGAGAAAAAGTTTCTCTTTGTATATTTAAAATATATCTATAATCCTTTTCCATAGACTTTTTTTATTTGACAATTTATCCAATTCATCTTTCGCTAATATATTTCCGCTCTCAAAAGCAAGTTGGAACCATTTGACTGCTTCTTTATCATCCTTTAATATTCCTTCCCCGTTGGAATACATTAGTCCTAATTTATATTGGGAATCTCCATCCCCCTTTTCTGCGGCAAGTTGGTACCACTTAACAGCTTCCTTAAAATCTTGTTTAACTCCATCTCCTTTTTCGTACATCACCGCAATATTATATTGCCCTAAAACCAAACCCTGCTCAGCAGCTAACTTCCACCATTTGATCGCCTTCAAAGTATCTTTTTCTGTTCCTTGTCCATTTGCATACATTAACCCAAGATTGTATTGGGCTTCTGCATCCCCCTGTTCTGCAGCAAGTTGATACCACTTAATGGTCTCTTTGAAATCTTGCGCAACCCCATCCCCTTGTTTGTATATTAACGCTAAGACAATCTGAGCCTTAATCAAACCCTGATCCGCCGCAAGGTGAAACCACTTGGTCGCTTCTATCGGGTCTTTGTCTATTCCTTTCCCATGAGCATACATTAATCCTAAGTTGTATTGTGCTTTAGTGAGTCCTTGATCTGCTGCAAGGCGATACCACCTAATCGCTTCCTTAAAGTTTTTCGGTGTCCCTTGCCCTTTCTCCAGCATCATTCCCAAATTAATTTGTGCCTCTGCAACTCCTTTATTTCCTAAATCTGAGAATAATTGATATGCCGAACCAAATTCCTTTTTATTAAACGCACCTAAAGCACCTTGAAAGCGATCTGATACGCTTAAGTCATCCCAATCGCCATTAGGGATAACATTTGCCTGGTTAATGCTCTCAGAAACCTCAGAATCCATAGAGCTTGATTCGAACCTTTCCTTCGATTCTTTTTCGAGAAGAAAGTTTAATTTTTCTTGCGCTTTAGTGAGACCTTGACCTGCTGCAAGGCGATACCATCTGATTGCTTCCTCAAAATCGTGTGGAACTCCTTGCCCTTTCTCCAACATCATTCCCAAATTAATTTGTGCCTCTGCAACTCCTTTATCTGCTAAATCAAAAAATAATTGGTGTGCTTTTGAAAACTCTTTTTTTGTTAACGAATTTAAAGCTGCTTGAAAACGTTCTGAATCGTTTATATAGCCGGAGGCCCTGGTAAGTTTTTCTTCGGGAAAACGAGCCCCATCGAAGGCATCTGCCCTAAAAGAATCACTACTAGCAAGCGAATCAAGGGGACCATCGCTAAGACTAGAGATATTTTCTTGAAAATTTTTATTTGATTTATTTAGAAGTGTATTTAATTTTTCTTGCGCTTTGGTGATTCCCTGCTCTGAGGCAAGCTGATACCACTTAGCTGCTTTTTGAAAATCTTTTTGAACACCTTTTCCTTTTTCATACATCCACCCTAAGTTGGTTTGGGCTTTACCGTCTCCT
>Ga0209228_1000305_pt1 | contig 25796 bp, 23 predicted proteins | sample METZYME_3_150m_FD_187547 | JGI IMG/M metagenome (GOLD analysis project Ga0209228, IMG submission 187547) | Marine microbial communities from oxygen minimum zone in mesopelagic equatorial Pacific - METZYME_3_150m (SPAdes) (version 2) | ecosystem: Environmental > Aquatic > Marine > Oceanic...
CTGAGGGGTGCCGGGTTGAACGCCTGTGCGTAATGTCCGCGGCCCTGCAGTCCGTCTCCGTGACACGCCAAACAATTTTGGTAGTAGACTTGCTTGCCTATCTCATAGTGTTCTTCTAGTGAGCCTGCGGATCTCAAAGGATTCTCAAGTCCATCAAGAACCATCTGCTCACCCTGGAACGTGATGCTTGTGGGAGGAGCCGGATGAATTGCCCGGAAGCTCGGTGGAGCCGAGATATCTGGCTGCGCACCTCTATAAGTTTGGAATGCGATCAGGGCAGGAACTATGACTAAGAGGGCCCCACGAGCCACTCGTCGTTCCGGTTGAACCAAAACATCGTGGATTGGTTGCTTAAACTCTGACCAACGCTGCTCATTATCACTGACCCAAAGCAGGATGCCAACGATCGCAATGACTAAGTACTCCAGAACTACCGTGTTCGGTACCGGGGCACTGGGCATACCAAACACTGGGGGTATGAGCGGGATCCCGACCTCGATTAAGGCATAGGCGAAGAAGAGAACAGCAGTCGCTTGCCGGAAAGGCGTATTAATAAACCGCGCCATCACTGAGCTTATCGGACGGAACGGGGCACCGAGCAGGCGGAAGACAGACTTCAGAGCACCCATGTCCTAACCTCCTTGTCCTGCCAAGAAGTCCACGAGTACTTCAAGCTGCCGCGCGGTCAGCATGTCGGCGAGGTTGGGGGGCATAGAGCCAGCGAGGTGATCGAACCCTTCCGCAATCTCAGCTGCTGGATCAATGATACTCCGTCGGATGCGATCCGTGGTAATACGCGAGCCTATGCCATCGAACCCTGGCCCAAGCTCCGCTCCTTCGCCTTCGAGCATATGGCACCCCAGGCAGAGATTGCCGCGCATAATATCGAGCGGATCATTTGAAGCCACCATCGGCCCACCTGCAGGGGCTGCAGCATCAGCTTCCGCTGCTGTTGCAACATCGGAACCACTTACTGTTACCGCACCGCCCTGATCTTGGAGAAACGCGACAAGGGCCCAGATCTGAGCACCTGAAAGGACGCGAGCCTGAAACACCATTGGCTCGAAACCCTCCAGGACATAGGCAGTTGGGCTCATCATCGACTCGTGGATATAAGCCTTGCAATCCTGTCCACTCACACGTGTCCCACACCGCTGGCCTATAGTTCCTTCACCGTTGTAGTCAGTGAGAAGATTGGGAGCTCTAGTTTCCAGTCCATGGCAGGTGGTACATCCCCCTCCTCCGCTATAAAGCTCTGCCCCAGCCGCCACAAGTTCTGCCGGACTTACGTCTGCCGAAAAACTCAACTCCTCAGGCACCGCTGATTCTATCTGCGGAATCGCATTGGCTATCCATGTATAAATGGCGAGGGTACCGATCATCACACCAAGGATTTTGATATTCGTCATGCTATATCTCCTGGTCCCCAGCCACTGGAGCTGAACTGGTTGCTCCACCTCCCACACCCGAGATCACAGGTTTTTCAGCTAGGCCACCAACCCAGAAGATAAAAGCGACTAGGCTGAGAAAGATGAGTACGCATACGGAAATCACGATCGATGCGTATCCAAGTGCCGGCGTCGCCGCATCAACGCTTGTATCTCTGATAACCTCAAAGACATGCCAGTGTTGTCTGATTCCACTTCTAGCAAAGCCCATCAAGCCCATGAGCCAAGTAAAGGTGACTGCGAGGATAAAGAGAGCGTACTGGGAACGCTCTGGCATCTCACCCCAGCGGATTTCTCCTCGCGATTCAGCCCCTCTCATCATCAATATATCAATCACAACGACAAGAATGATCGCGGTAATCACTGCAAGCACCTGATAAACACTGAAGCCGATGCGTACAATCGAGGGGACGAAGTACCCATACACCCCGTAGAAAAGGACCACGGCTGCAGAAACAGCAAAGAGGGCACCTTGGATCGTAGTTCCAGTCTTCTCCCAGGAGACTACCGCCTTCTTGTTCGCCCTACGGTAAAGCAAGAAGGACAAAAACGTCGTCAGGATCATGAAGTTAACTGCGGTGTTCTTCGCACTCATGACACCGAGAACACCTAAGAATGGATGGAACTGGCCGCCCATAGCAGTGATCTCAGCACGGTCTGCAATCATGTTGCGTGGGGTGGCCCAAACAGCTGCACCAATCAGTAGAACAAGCAGCATCCATTTCGTATACGGCATGAACCGCTCTGCCCCAGGGATACGACCCATACCAATCCACAGGTAATAATTACCAGCAAGGAAAAGAACTGCGATTAAGAAAGCCTGTACCACCCATAGCCAGCTCATGAAACCGCCCATCATGGTGGTACCCATCTGCTGGTTGAACTCGTAAATCTCTCGGCCAAGCCAATAGCCAGCGAAGGGCAGCACGATAAGGGCGCTGATCGCAATGAAATTGCCGATATAACCCATCCAATCGTAATGCGCTCGCTCCTCATCAGTTTTCGCTGAAAGGAAGCGGAAGGCAGCATAAGCCCCAACAATGGCACCACCGAATACGACATTAGCAATCAAGCGATGGATATTGATTGGCATCCAGGTCGCATTAGCAAATGCACTCCAAAACTGTACCATTCCCGGAGCCGTATCCGGGGTGACCTCAGCAGGCGGGCTCATCATGTATGTGAGCCAGGAATTGGCAATCAACATCACTGCCGTACCCCAGAGGTTGAGAAGGATACCTAGGCCCCAATGTCCCCATTTTGCACGGCCCTTCTTCCACCGATCCCAACCGTAGTAGTAGAGGTAAAGCGTAAACGACTCGAAGAAGAAGATCCCCACGTAAACCCACATGGACGGCGCAAAGATCTCCGACAGGTAGCCCCATAACCCGGGATAAAGTGTGATCAGTCCAAATACGAGAATCGCACCCCAAATCGCTGTTGCTGAGTAGGAAACCAGCAACAGCCGGGTGAACTCCTTCGCTAGCTTGTCGTATCGATCGTCAGAACTAAAGATCCCGATCGCCTCAGCAACCACTGCAAACATCGGCACACCAAGCACGAATGCTGCAAAAAAGAGATGAAGCTGAGCAGCAATCCAGATGGCCGCCCGACTTCCGATGACAGGGAAGTCACCATATTCCCGAGGTGTATAGCCCTGCGCTGCCAGGGGTTCGATTGCGATCGCTATTAACCCAATGGCCACCACAATTGCCACTGGCAAACTCGCTTGCAGCCAAGACCACCCCCCTCTACGACTGCTCTTAGGCATCTGTCGTCTCCACATGCTCAGGGGCCTTCTCGTGGTCCTTTAAGAAAAAAGGCACTCGCTTAGAGAAATCCACGGGCATTTTTCGCCTCACCTCAGCCATTACTTCAAGATTGACTTCGGTGTAGCCATGCCTTCGCGCAAAATCTTCTACTCGTTTGGTCACCACGCCACGGACGAAGCTGGGAGCTCGAGAGATTCGTTCTTCCGCCTCTGGTGTCCACACCATTTCTCTAGCAGCTGCCGCTCCATAAGTCACCTGTCGGCGGGGCTCTACGAAAGGACGGTCACCCGGTGGATCGTACGCACACGACTCATCAGGCCCAAGGGGGTCTCCCGTTTGAGCGAACGCGCGCGCGCGGCAGCCACCACAGATTCCGCGGTACTCGCATCGTCCACAACGCCCTGAGAGTTCGCCACCACGTAACGCTGTGAATAAAGAAGATTCTTTCCAGATATCCTCGAATGACTCCTTCATCAGATCCCCAGCCACAGCCGGCATATAAGGACAAGGAGTCAGCTTGCCTTCAGGAGTAATCCTGCAGTATTGGACACCACATGGGCAGCGTGTAGCATAGTTCAGTAAAGGGGACTCCTCGTCAGCTTCAACTATGTGTCTCATCAATTGAGGCTGGCACTTTGAGCGGACCATCATTCGTCCACGATTCGCCTGCTCTAGCAATACTAATTCAGCCAGAACCTCCTCGTTTTCTGCAGGCGAAAGACCTTCCATGCGTTCCCCTCGCCCCGTAGGAACCAAGAAATAGAGATTGAACGAAACCGCACCTTTTTCAGCGGCCCACTCTACGAGATCAGGTAGCTCTGAGCGATTCCCTTTAGTAAGGCTGGTCTGGACAATGAAATCGAGTCCGTGCTCACCAAGACGCGTTACTGCATCAAGCGTTGCAGACAAAGACCCCGAGCCATGCCTAAAGCGGTCGTGATAATCTGGGTTCAGTGAGTCGATACTCACAGCGACACCTCGGACACCGGCTCCCTTAAGAGATTTAATGCGCTCATCGCTCAGGCCGGTGCCATTGGTACCGACCACTACTGTCGCACCTGCCGACGCCGCATGATCCGCTATTTCTTCGAGATCATCGCGTACTAATGGCTCTCCTCCACTTAGGATCAAGAGCACAGCAGGGTTCACCGCCAACACATCATCCAATACGCGATGGCAGTCTTCTGTAGACAACTCGTTCTCTGCACTCTGCCATGAGCCAGCAGATATATAGCAGTGAGAACACTCTAGGTTGCAGCGTCGGGTAATATTCCATGCCACGACATGCGGTATAGCGGTGTCCGGCCGTGCAGCTTCAAGTTCTTGATCACGCTTATGGGAGAACTGAGTTGGATCGACGGGGAAGTCCAGAATAGGAAGGGACTCAGACCTTTCCGTGACCAAATCCTGGCCAGCAGAGAAAGTGCCTATTTTCACTCGCTAGCGTCCTCATCCGTCATGAACGCTTCGACCGCCGCCTTCGCTTCCTCCGGGGTAGCGGTCTTAAAATCTACCGGGCAATCGTCCGCAGCTTCTGCGACATCACGAACGGGGCATCTCGTTACACCCTGAGCTTTCGCTTCCTCAATAAATTTGCGCATCTCTGGAGTCATACCGTCGACACCCTCTACCGTAGCCTTAAGCTGCTTCGCTTGAAGTTCTCGGAACATGACGAGCATGGTGTCCATGTCGAACTCGTCGGCCTCGATCATGGCCTCCTTGTTTTCGTCCATGACCAGGGTCGTCACACGCCAGAAGTCGTTATCGCGGGCGAAACGTTCGACGGTGTTCCGCGCGAGCGGCCGCGCGATCAACGGCACTGCTTGGAGCCGCCCCAGTGCCTCCTCGGTCCACACGACAGGATCACCTGCAAGCCGTTCGCGGCTCGAAACGTGCCCGGTGTACGGGCACTTCTCCGAGATCATGGGCGTTTCGGGCTCAGGATCCGCGTCGTGGCCTTCGACGAGCGTGCGCTTCATGGCCTCCTCGGCTTTCACCTCGGCAAGCGCGAGCTCCTCCGAGGTGCCGATGCCCATGATGAGCTGCATGTGCGTCGGGAGAAGCTTAGTGATCGCCTCGTCCAGCCGCTCGTTCGTGACCATGGGAAAGCCGTTCACCCCCAGAGGCGGCACCGCTGCTACCTGGACCTCACCGTTCGTGTCAGGAGCCGATGCTCCGTTGCCGTTGGCCGCCCCATCTCCATTTGTGATGCCGTTCACGCTGGACGCGAGCTTGCCGTTCACGGCCTCGCGAGGTCGCTCGTCCTTGTAGGTGCCGTTGGCGCCCGCGCCGTAGTTGTCCAGCACGAACTCCTCCACGGCCCGCCGCGCTATACCCAGCGCGAAGGGAGGGACCCTGAGGATGCGCACTTCGGCGTCCGGGCTCCACTCGAGACCCGTCTCGCCATCCTCTTCGATCCAGGGGATTTCTTCCGGATCGACGTTCTGCGTGCCCACGAGCAGCACGCTCGCTTTCGTGAGCCGGATTAGGTTGTCGGACTGCGAGCCGAGGTCCGTACCCTCGATGCGGTGGCTGCCGTGCCGCGCCATCACGAGCACCGAGGGCTCGATCTCGGCTGCCCAGCGCAGGATGCAGTCGAACGGCTTGCCGATCAGGATCTGCGTCTCGACCTCGACCTCTGGGAACTCCTCAGCCATGACTTCCGCACGCTTTATGTTCGCCTTGCAGAGCTTGAGTAAACCCTTGTCGATAATGTTGTTATGGAGTTCCTCCTGCTCCTCGAACTTGAAGATTTTCGAGGCCTGCACAGAGAGAACGTCCTTGATATTACCGAACACGACGTGGTGGTACTCGACATCGAAGGCCGAGCACACGTACAGCTTGGCGCCGTACTCCTTGGCCATCTCGAGCGCGAGTCGCATCGCCTTGTAGCTGTACGCTGAGCCGTCGACGCACACCATCCAATTGCCACCCTCCAGCGCTTCGCCGTTCCTCACGATGAGGGTGTCTTTCTCGACCTTGCGAAGAACCCGGCTCGTAACTCCTCCGAGTTGGGAAAACTCCTGTTGACCGATTCCGTGCCCGCCCATGACCAACAGGTCGTAGAGTCGGCCGCTGGACCCGGCGAGCTTCTCATCACTGTCCTCGTCCTCAGCGATGATCCGACCCTTCTCGTCGATCTCGACGTCACTACGCACCTTGTCTCCGCCATCGTATTTGTCGGAGATGTTCGGGTCGAAGCCGATCAAGCTCGGGAGTCGACCCTCGCCGCCGTTGGCCTCACGGATGATCTCTTCGTAGTTGATACCCTCGAGGAGCTGCCGTGTGAGCGGAACGCCCTCTGCCTTGCAGAGCTTGTCGGTCTCGTCCAAAAACGAGTCCGAGATGAGCTGCAGGCCCTTCTCGATCAGCTTGTCATGAATCTTCCGCTGACGCTTGATCTCCTTCGCCGACTGAAACTGGGCGGGGAGGCCTGTCTCGAGCTGCCGGAACCGCACATCATGGAGACGCGCAGCATACACGTGGTTACCGGTGATTCGACCCTCGGCACGCTTGCAGATTTCGATCGCCCTGGCGACGGCCCAATTCGAGTGATCGGAGTTGTCTACTGGAACAAGAATCTCTCGATACATACTTGCCTTCAGATAATAGAATCTTTGTCTGACTCCCAACTAGGGTGCCAGTAAAACAAGGGAGTACTACTACCTCTAACCTGCTCCCTTATATGCGCTACCTACAGCTACATGTACGACAGGCCCGGTGGACCAACCCCCCGGGCCTTCCTCGCTAGACTTCAAGTTTCATAGAGTGTGGAGAACTCTTTTGTTGAACAAAAATGACTGCTGAACATTGCCCTAAGGCAGACATTCCGTAGAAGCACGACAAGCCCTTTGATTACAAGGATTCTCAGTGCTCGCACCATCTTTCACAAGAAAACCGCCTCAAATTATATCTACAGTGTTCCCCTCGGGCAACCGACCTGGAAGTGCCACCTACAAGCGTCAAATACCCATCCGTCAGCAGGGCCTTACTGCAACTTGTTTAGCTGTGGTTAAGGGCACTCTCAGCCGTCCCTGGTCGCCCTCAAAGACCTCGTGATTGGCCTCGCTAACAGTACCGTTACAACGGGCAGAACTAGTACCCAAAGAACGAGCCCCAGTGGGAGCTCAGTGCTAGTGCCCATTAACACCGCAAAAAGGGTCTCATGGAGAGCCTGGAACGGACTAAGAGCTTCTACCACTGCCCATGAGGACTGAGGTAGGGGAGTCCTGAATACACCTGAGAAGTGCAGTAAAAGGAGCGCTGCAACTGCAGAAAACAGTGCTGTCTCAGCAAGAGACCTCGCTACTGCCGCTACTAAGTTGCCTAACAGATTTGCTATCCATATGGAGGACCAAAGAACGAGGACAGCCCTGATCCACTCATTCAGTGAGATAGAACCCAGTGTCGCGATTGTGAGGGCAGGTAAGAGTTGAAGTGCATCAATCGCACTGCCGCCTGCCGCTCGCTCAATAAGAAAATGTGATCGCGGAACACCCGCTCTAATAATGCGGCCGAAAAGCCCGGCTTCAGCATCACGCACAAGGGGAATAGAAGATCCAAATGTCCCAAAAAGGGTGAAGAGTACCGTATAGACGGCAGCTGCATGAAATACTGGTGCACCACCCAATGAGATCGCCAGTACGAGTACCACAGGCACCATCACATTCAACGCTAACAACCGAGGTCTTGCGAGAGCTAGCCGAAATTCCATCGCTGCTACAAGAAATTTCATTCCGGCAGTTCCTGCCCAGTAACCCTTCGGAACAACTCGGCCAGGCCTGGCTCTCTCACTTCTACACCCAAGATTTTGACTCTCGCTGATATGAGTGCAGCCCATATGTCTGGCAGTGCGGCCTGTCCTCTGGTTGTCTCAAACACCAGCGGACCAGAATCATCCACCAACTCTACATTATCCCCAAAGTACTCAGGCAATTCGATAGCGGCTGCGTCTACGGATACCTGGAAACGTGTCGCTGTTCCCAGGGAAGAAAGTAGCTCGGCCTGAGAGCCAGATGAGACTACTCGACCCTTGTCGATTACAAGAATCCTGTCTGCTAATTGTTCTAGGAAATTCAGATCATGGCTAGCCATTACGATCGCGGAGCCCTCCTGTCTGCATTTGCTTAGAATGTGAGCCAGTGCATCCCTGGAGGTGGGATCAAGCCCTACAGTCGGTTCATCTAGCAGCAGCAGCTTAGGCTGGTGAACTAGCGCCTCAAGTAGCAAGAGCTTCCGCTTGGCCCCAAATGAGTACGACGACACCACCTTATCAGCCTCATCTGACAAACCAACCAAATTCATGAGACCAGAAACCATCTCCGACACTTCATCTTTTTCAACCCCTGCTGCTCGGGCAAAGAAATGTGCATTCTGGATACCAGTCAAAGAGTTGAAGTGCGCACTCTCCTCTCCTGCATAACCCATTAACACACGTTCTGACTTCATACTTAAGAGAGGACCCAAAATGGTTCCGCTTTCAGGGGTCAATTCGTTCAGCAGGAGGCGCAATAGAGTACTCTTACCCGCACCATTGGGGCCCAGTAGCGCGACTATCTCACCCGCTGACACTTCCAGATCGATGTCGATAAGCACCGGGGAACCAGAAGCGTAACGGTAATGCAGTCCGCAGACTTCGATCAGAGAGATCGAACCGCTATCCATGGCCACCGTCTCGTCGGCCGCAGCACTGTTCACATCCCCTCTAACCCTAAGTCAGATCTGGCCCGATCCATTACATCAGGCGTGATAACCTCTATCTGCTTTTCTTGAGCGTATTCCGTGTAGATCCTCTTCACCATACCACGCACAAATTTAGGGACGCCCGCAAGCCGATCAGTCGCTTCGGATGTCCAGGTCACACGAATCCTGACAAATTCATGCTCAGTAGCAGGGATTGTACTTGAACTTCCCGGATCCCCAGCCAATGACGCTTCTTCATCTGCAAAAGCGTCGTCACGGGGAGCATCCAGCCTACTACGGGTCTGCTGCAGAGGCTGCTCTGGAACAGTTCTGCCACCTATCTCGACACCCAAAGACGTTACGAGCTGAGTTTCCATGGGGTTGGTGAGCATTGCCATTTCACGACCACAGGCACCGCAACTGAATAGCGCGGTAATGGTCCCATCTCCAGGCAAATCACGGTCTGAAAAACTCATAACCTCGTCGCATTGAACACAGAGAAATTTCACTTCTCCTCCTCCCTGCCTCCGGGACCATGCTCTACTCGCTCCGCTAGGTCTGTGAATACCTGAGCTACAATCGAATCCCCCTCCGTTCCAATCGGATCACCGTTGTCGGTCCTCGAACCGAACACTGGATCGAATGGAATTTCCGACCATAGTTCAAGGCCAACCCTATCTGCAATATCTCCAGCACTTGGCCCAGTAAAGAGAGGAAGCAAGTCATCACGGCCTGGCTGAGCATACCCCGCCATGTTTCCTATAAGGCCAATACAGGGCACCCCTCCTTCGAGTAGTTGTGTCGCCGACCTGGCCACAACCGCTCCTGCTACTTCCGATGGAATAGTCACGAGCAGAACTTGATCGGGCTGTAGATGCGAAGGTCCTACTTCTGAGACCAAATCGAGAAAACGCCCAATCTTATCAGTGCCAGGTGGTAAATCGATGATCAGATAATCTATCGCCCCCCAAACCACGTCCGAGATAAATTCCCGGAGCGCTACCGCTTCGGTAACTCCCTGCCAAACAAATTGATCGTGATCCGGCCCCTTCCATCTCAAGGGCACTCCTTCTTCTATAAGCAAGTCCGTCGAAATCCCCTTGACCCCAGCAACTCCAACCGCGGGGACAACACCATCCGGGCGATCTTCCAACTGGTTGCCTAAGAACCCCAGCATTTTCCCTAAAGAAGGTCCATTCAGATCAGCGTCAACCGCACCAACTCTTGCACCGCGGGTCGCTAGAGCCACAGCAAGGTTCGCGGTAACCGCACTCTTTCCGACTCCCCCTTTTCCGCTGGCAATGACTATGATTGCGCCTACTTCAGACAACCGGCTCACCAAACGGGCATGTTGCTCCCCGATCTGTTCTACAATTTTCGACTCTACTTCTCCGGTGAGATCGGCATAGCTGCGTACCGTATGAGCCCGCGTCGCAGATGCTTCGCGCGGTGTATTACCAGAATCTGAGTTCGGCTCAGTCATAAACCCTTAGGGGTGAAGTTGATCGCCTGAAGCATCAAGAACCACCAAAGCATCAACTGGGCATTCCTTACAGGCATCCAGAACTGTCTCCTTATCAACTTCATTTGTGTCCGATGTGAAGATAGCTATCCCTTCCTCGTCCATTTGGAATAGGTCGGGCGCCACCTCTACACACGATTCGAAGCCAACACAGATGAGTCTGTCGATCTTAACCACTAAACCTGCGACTTGACGCTCCTCGATGTCCAAGCATTCCTCTCATATTTACGGGAAGGACCTTCCCAGCCACACTGGGGGCACCACCGCCATTCGGCTATACGCACCAGCACCGTGAAGATCTTCCGCCGCACAGCTACAGTTTGTTCAAAACAGGCTGGGCAAGCACGTGCAGAGTGCAAGACCAAGAGGCTTCCAAGCCCGATGATGACCCAACGAAGAATTACAAGCCCGCCCAGGACCAGCACCGCAGCAAGAGAGATTTCCACTCCGATATGCTCCAGAACCAATTAGTGAGTTACACCAGCATTAATCAGCTCGGCTAACACTCACTCCCACAAGCCTAAACGTCACCCGAGTTAGTAGGGGTATAAGAATCGAGGCGATCAAGACAGGAAAGACAATTCCTCCGAAAGCCGCGCCAGCCACACCGGTTAGAGCCATACCAGAGACTGTATACACGCCTAGATACGAAGCAAAAAGAAGTAGAAGACCTAATGTCTGACGACCGCCCCCTCCTCCCTCAATGTTAATTGCAGCCCCACCCACATAGAGCGCAGCCAGAGACCAAAACACTGCAATTGGAACAAGCCAAGCGAGCACCGAAGACCTCCTAGGGATTAAGATTAGAAAACAGCCTATGTTGGTATCGACTGCCTTCTATAAAAGTCCGATCCAACCCCACGTTGGACCGTTTTTTCAACTACAGAAATCCTACCACTGCGGTAGGGTGCATAACAAGATGACCCCTCCTGTCGAGATCCCCAACTTTCCCGCCTATAGAGTTTTCATAGCCGAATTAGCCGCGGCCCTGAAGCATTCGACCTCGGAGTCCCCGTGCACAGTAGAAATAAAGCAAGCTTCGAACGGTGAAGGGGGTAAATACACACCAGCCTCTAGCATTCCATGGAAAAAAGCAGCAAAGCGCTCACGGTCACACGTGTCTGCTTCCTCCCAGGAATTGACGGTGTGTTCGGCAAAGTAGAAGCCGAACATGCCTCCAACGACCGAAGTCTGAAGTGCTATTCCAAGGCTTTCTGCCTCATTCGTGAGCGCGTCCGCGAACGCGCAACTCTTGGATTCTAAGGCCTCGTAAACAGCGGGATTTGTAAGGTGTCTTAGTGTGGTCAGCCCGGCACGCATAGCGATTGGATTACCACTAAGGGTGCCTGCTTGATATACCGGGCCCGCTGGAGCCATTTGGTCCATAATCTCTGCTCGGCCCCCAAAAGCACCTACCGGGAAACCACCACCAATCACCTTTCCGAAAGTCGTAAGATCAGGAGTGATCCCGAAGAGACCCTGTGCCCCAGATGGTCCGACACGGAAGCCCGTCATCACTTCGTCAAAAATAAGTAAAGCTCTCCATTCCGAAGTGAGCGACTGAAGACCCTCTAGGAAGCCCTGAGTCGGGGGTATCAATCCCATATTTCCCGCAACTGGCTCTACAATCACAGCCGCTATGTTACCCTGGTGCTCGTCGAAGAGTGCAGCAACCGAATCCAAGTCGTTGAACTGTGCTACCAGAGTGTCCTCGGCTGCACCGGAGGGAACCCCCGGAGAGTCTGGCAGACTGAGTGTCGCCACCCCAGACCCTGCGCGCACGAGCATCGAGTCAGCGTGACCGTGATAGCAACCTTTGAACTTCAAGATCTTTGAGCGGTGCGTATAAGCGCGTGCAAGTCGAATTGCACTCATTACAGCTTCCGTTCCCGAACTCACCATCCGTACACGCTCCACACTCGGAACCGTCTTGCATATATGCTCAGCAAGTTTCACTTCGTCGGGGCAGGGAGCCCCGAAGCTTGTCCCCCCGCTAACCGCTTCTTCGACTTCTGACACAACCGCCGGGTGGGCATGCCCAAGAATCATAGCTCCCCAGGACATCACTAAATCAACAAACCGCCGACCATCGACATCGGTCAGATACGCACCTTCACCTCTCTCAAACATCACAGGTACACCACCCACAGCCCGGAAGGCCCTAACCGGTGAATTCACTCCTCCGGGAATAACCCTTAGTGCACGTTCATAGAACGCCCCAGAACTGGTCCCGCCACCTCGGCTCATAAGATCTCCTCTAGAATATCGGAGTTGTGGACCGCTGTTGCGGCACGCATCCCCGATCGGATCACGGCCTCAATACTAGCCCCATCATAAGTGGCTCCAGCCAAGTGAAAACCTGGTAACTCCGTTAACCGGTCGCGGAGCTCACTGATTCGTTGGGTATGGCCCACCCGGTACACAGGAACAGACCAGCTATGGACCCAGGTTTGATTTGGGGCTTCAGTGATCGCAAGACTCCCAGCCAATTCATCTCTGGCGAGAGACACAGCCTCTTCTGGGCTTTCAGGCCCTCCGTCTGTAGCAGCAACTGATATCCCACGGATGAAGCACCTGAGAAGCACCTGATCGGGAGGGGCTCTGTGCTCGAATTTTGCAGAAGACCATGTGCATGCGGATACGCCATCGCCAACTCCATGACCATTGAGGTAACCATGTGCGTCTAAGGGTCGGCTAACGGCTGAGCTCCGGTATGCTAGGTTCACAACGGTGGTTTGGGCTGAGGAAACCTCAGGCACTAGTTGTTGAATATCTGGTAGTTCGGAAAGCACCTCCCTAACGGTGGAAGTAGGGGTAGCCATGACCACCACATCGCATCTCTCTTCCACACCAGTATCCATGCGCACTACCCACTGTCCAGAATCACGATATATCCTCATCGCTCGAGTGGAAGTTTGAACATTATCTGCCCCTAGACTATCCAGTAGCCCTTCCGCAAGTGATGACATTCCCTCAGCGAAAGTCAGAATCGGCGGACGTTCACTACTTCTATCATGCCCTGGAGATTCCCCACTCCGGATCAAGCTCCCACCATCGACTTCCACCTGCACTAGAGGTGCTAGTGTCGCCTGAGCGCTTAGTTCAGCCGGGTCACCGCCGAATATCCCTCCAAGGAGTGGCTCATAGACTTCTTTATAAGCCCTAACTCCTAGCCGACGCTGTATGAAACTCTTAACACTTTCATCCTCACCCTCAACCCGCTTCGGTATGAAGGGTTCGAGCCTTGCCCTCGCTCGACCCAAGAGCGATAGAGCCGGATTTAACAAGAGTGAAGAAGGCCGCCCAACAGGACTTCCACCCTCCGCCAGAAAAGGCACAAACCCATGATTATCACGGCGGTAAGCCCGAACTGAGCAATCCACTGCAGGGCTAATCTCATGAGCTAGTCCAAGCTCTTCTGCTAAAGACTCTGTCTCCCCGGTCCGTGGAACCCAAGAGTCCGCACCACCCTCTACAACGAACCCGGCGGTGCGTTCAGTGCATAGCTTGCCACCAACGCGTTCTGACGCTTCTACTATAACGACCTCCGATACGACTCTGTCCTCGTTCGCACGCGAAGCTTGACTGAGCCGAAACGCAGCTGTGAGTCCTGCTAATCCACCACCCACCACAACAACACGGGGGCTTGGTGTCACGCAGCTGTGGCCTCATACGCACGAACCGCGTCAATCGCTATGGTCACAGAGTCTGGCGGCGTTTGGGGAAGCATCCCATGCCCTAGATTAAAAATATGGCCCGGACGATGATTCACCCTCCGCATCACATCCTTGACTGCTCCGCGAATGTGTTGCTCTGAGCCCAGGAGTGCCGTGGGATCAAGGTTGCCCTGAATACCAAGCTCTGCGCTAAATCGATTCCAGGCTTCATCGATTGGAAGACGCCAATCCACACCGAGCACGTCACTTCCTACTTGCGACAGTAATTCGATGAGATGGGGAGCACCAACCGCAAAATGAATCGTTGGGCACCCCGTCTCCTTCAGATTATGAAAGACAAATCTAGAGTGCTCCACAACCTGCTTCTCATATGTGATAGGATCGAGCCATCCTGCCCAAGTGTCGAAGAGCTGTAGAGCATCTGCCCCCGCCTCAGCCTGGGCTGTTAACCATCTGCCAGAGACCTCCCTCAGCTTAATCATGAGTGCAAGAAATGCTTCCGGCTCATTGCACATAAAAGACTTCACTCGACCAAAGTTCTTGGTTGGGCCACCCTCTATTAGATAGCTCGCTAGAGTAAATGGGGCGCCTGCAAAGCCTATGACAGCAGAATTTTGATCCACTTCCGTTCGGACTGAGCTAATCGCCTCAAGTGTTGGGCTTAGGTGGTCCCTCGGATCAAAAAGTTCAAGGGCCTCTACGTCTGATACAGACTGAATCGGATTTTGGATTACTGGTCCTTTGCCGGGGACAAAGTCCAGTTCAATGCCCATCGGCACTAAGGGGAGCAATATATCCGCGAATATGATCGCGGCATCTAGGTCAAAGCGCTCTAACGGTTGAAGCGTGACTTTAGATGTGAGTTCGGCGTCTGCGCAGATATCTAACAGAGAATGGGCCTCTCGCACTTTTCGATACTCAGGCAGATACCGACCAGCCTGACGCATCAGCCAAGCTGGTGTTCGGTCGACTTCCTCACCCCGGCAAGCACGTACCAAGCGAGGAGTCAAAGCCAATCCGTCCCCTTATCACCCGGAGACACATGTACCCCTACGTATACCGGTGTGTCACGCTCTGTATACAAGCGTGCCTCAGTCATTCTAAGGTCAACAACCAGTGCAGAAAAAGCACTCAAATCAGCTGACTCGTACGCGACGACAAACTCCTGATCCTGGAGTCCGGTCGAATAAAGCAGAAGTTGATCGATACCCTCATGTTGTTTCCCGATACGAATATGTCCCGTCATCATTCTCCGTCGTTCTTCGACCGAGTGTTGATACCATTCATGGGTTTTCACGAATGGATATACAATCAGGTATGGCAGAGAACGTTCGAGCATTGGATCAATCTCTCTGTCCGCACTACCTCGAGCATACTGTGATGGGCGCGTGAAGCCCCAAAGAACATCCACAACATGCATATAGCTACGATATGGTCTCTGCACCTCAAGAAACTTCTCGAAAAAGTTAGCTGGAGCTTGATCGTCCTCAATCGGAATCGAACTCCACACAAGCACATCTCCATCTGTCCGGGTCCCACCAGTCCGATACAAGTGGACTGAATCAGCCATCCCCGGCAGTGCTGAGCGCCAAGATTGAGCAATCTCCACACGCCTCTCCTCAGGCAGGGCCCAGAAAGACGAGTTGAAGGTGAAAACGCTAAAGTGGCTTAAGATGCTTCGTGAATCCATTTTGCGACGTCCATCGCGTGGTATGTGATTATGATATCTGTTCCAGCCCGTTTCATTGAAGTCAAGGACTCGAGCACTACCGAGCGCTCCGCTATCCATCCCATTTCAGCTGCTGCCTTAACCATCGCGTACTCACCACTGACGTTGTAGGCAACCAGCGGAACGCCTTCGAATTTCTTACGCAGCCGCCGGACAACGTCCAGGTACGCAAGAGCAGGTTTGACCATAATAAGATCCGCTCCTTCCGCTAAGTCCTGGGCAGCTTCCCTGATAGCTTCGGAACCATTTGAAGGATCCATCTGCTGGCCACGTCTGTCCCCGAACGACGGCGCACCTTGGGCTGCATCACGGAAAGGACCGTAGAACGCTGAAGCGTATTTGGCTGAATAGGACAAGATCCCGACTTGCTCATGTCCAGCTTCATCTAGAGCTCTTCGTATCACGGCTACCTGACCGTCAATCATACCTGATGGGGCTACTAAATCTGCTCCGCTTTCTGCCTGTGAGACCGCGATGTCTGCGAGAGTTGCGAGCGTCGCATCATTGTCGACGTCCATCCGATCATCTAAGAGGCCGCAGTGCCCGTGATCGGTGTACTCACACATGCATGTATCCGTTACCACAACGAGGTCTGGCATCTCCTCCTTAAGGGCCGTTACGGCATGCTGGATGACTCCTTCAGGATCATAGCTCCCACTTCCAATCGCGTCTTTCAAATCCGGTATGCCAAATAGAATCACCGCACGGATACCCATCTCACTTGCAGAACGCGCCCGTTCGATCATTCGGTCCACTGACTCTCTGAAGACCCCGGGCATCGATTCTACAGGCTCACTTTTCCTGCTACCCTCCACAACGAATAGTGGAAGCATAAGGTCGTCAGTTGTTACTCGAGCCTCTTGAACGAGCGCTCGGAGCCCAGGACTACGACGCAGCCGACGCAGCCGATGAACCAAAGGAAGACCGTCTGTTCCCTTTGCTGACTCGGCCAACCTCTCTTGTTCGAATGATGTATCCATCATCTCCCAGCCTTACTTGTGAACTCACCAATGATTCCGCTCACGAGCCCCTCCATAGTGTGCTCCTCTGCTTCAACATTCACCTCTACACCCATCTCCCTAACCGCGGAGGATGTCAGTGGGCCAATCGTCGCGATCATCACACCCACCGTTACATCCCGCCAGTCCGGGCCTAATTCAAGAAACCCCCTAACAGTTGAAGGGCTTGTAAACGTCAGCACATCCACGCCTCGCTTCAACTCTACAACCGCATTCTCTGGTGGCGGCTGAGTTACAGTCCGATATGTGACAACTTCATCGACTTCGGCACCACGTCTGGTCAGGGTTTCTCTCAAAGTTGGCTCTCCAATATCCCCCTTCATGACCAAGATCCGCTCATCCACAACTGGGTTTAGAGTCTCAGCTAAGCGTTCGGCTAGGTATTCGTCCGGAATATAAGCGACTGTCGCACCCTCAATTTCTAGTGACTGTTTTGTCGCAGGTCCCACTGCTGCTAGGGAAATTTCCGCTAGCCGATCTGTAGACATGCCGCTCTGTAACATTCGCCGGAAGACACTTCGCACACTATTAGCGCTAGGAAAGACAACCCATCGGTAACCTTCAATCCGGGAAATCGCCCGGTCCATCTCTCCATAAGAAGCCGGGGGAACAACCTTGATCGTAGGACAAAGAATCGTCTGAGCCCCCTGGGCCTCGAGTCTATCGGATAGCGACTGAGCTCTTTCGACTTGCCGAGTTACTACGATTCTCTTGCCCATCAAAGGGCCCTGTACTGCATCGCGCATCACAGTAGATCTCTGGCTCCGGCGCTAAGCATATATGCTGCTAGTTTTTCCCCTAGTGCTTGGGGCTCACCACCCGTTACCTCTGCCCTCAAAGAAGGGCTACCGTTATTGGATCCAACAAACCCGAGAAGCCTCAGTTGATCAGACTCTCGCCAGGCATGGGCCCCTACTGGCAGAGTACATCCACCACCCAAGCCTCTTAGAAATGCTCTCTCAGCACCTGACGTCACCCTAGCATCTGGATTGTCTAAGCTTTTTACCACTCGGTGCAGTTCAGAATCCTCATCCCGCATCTGCACTGCGAGTGCTCCTTGGCCCGGCGCTGGCAGAAATTCCCTAACGTCTAGTTTCTCACTAATCCGATCTTCTAGTCCAAGCCGTAATAAACCAGCTGTAGCCAGCACAACAGCGTCATACGCGCCCTCGTCTACTTTACGAATTCGGGTATCGACGTTGCCCCTGATTTCGACTACATCAAGATCGGGCCGATGGGACATCAACAACGCTGCACGGCGTGGGCTTCCAGTTCCTATCCGAGATCCTCGGGCCAAAGACATCAAGGGCGCACCAGAAGAACTCACCAACGAATCACTTGGATCGTGCCGAAGAGGTATCGCTGCAACCGTTACCCCTACGCTCTCATCTACCGGCAGGTCCTTGAGAGAATGCACTGCGACATCAATGCGCCCCTCACCCAAGGCCGCTTCAAGTTCCGAGGTAAAGTGTCCCATGCCCGGAAGACTCCCTAGGTCTTGATGCTCATCACCTCGGGTCTTGATTTCTACGAGCTCAACCGAGCAATCAGGGATTACGCTCCTGAGATGTTCTGAGACCCAGCGGGCCTGCCACATCGCCAGGATCGATCCACGCGTTCCGACGCGCACCCTATCGGAGGGCAAAAGCTTCTTACTCTGGTGGAGCGGGCTCGCCCGGATGACTCAAATCAAACAATTCGCTAACCGCATCCAAGAGGTCTGTGTGGCGGCCGTTGAGTTCCTCCGCTCCGCGCAACCGCAACATTGGTGTGTGAAACAACTTATTCACGATAGATCGAGTTAGGCGATCCACATCCTCTTGGCTGACCGCCCCGTCAACTGACCCAAGCCACCGCCCTACCTCATGGTCTCTGATCTGCTCAGTGGTACGTCTTAGCTGAGTTATCAAGGCCTCCACTTCCGCCGATTCCGGACTACGTAGATGTGTGTCGACCACATTATCCACCACGGCTTCCGCGGGACCCACTTCCCCCAGCCGAAGAGACATGTGGCGGTCCAAACGTGATTTAACGTCGTCGAGCGTAAGCAGACGGATCCCATCAAGTTCTGCTACGGCCGGGTCAACATCCCTGGGTATTGCGAGGTCAATGATCAGAAGCGGACCCACTGTATCTTCTCTTTCTGCAAGAGATTGCCGTACAGCAGCTTCGCTTATGGTCGGCTCATCTGAGGTAGTTGCTGTAATCACTACACTTGCACTCTCCAGAAGCGAAGGGAGCTGATCGAGTGCAGCTGTTTCAGCTCCTATTTCTGAGGCTATCTCACGTGCACGGTCAGCTGACCTATTGGCAACCGTAATCCTTGAAGCACCAGCTCGGCCAAGAGCTGAACACACCAGACTGCCCACCTTCCCCGCACCAACAACTACGATGCTTCCCCCTTCGAGGTCACCCAATTCGTCTGTTGCAAGATCCAAAGCTACTGTACCCAAACTTGCAGAATGGCGGCCTAGTTCCGTTTCCTGTCGTACACGTCCGCTGGCGCGAGCTGCTATCCGCCCGATGTCCCTTAGGGCACTCGCTTCACCATTCCAGCTGGAAGGTTTTACAAATGCACGCGCCACCTGTCCGCTAATTTGATGTTCGCCTACAACAACGGAATCCAGGCCAGCAGCCACCCGGGCCAAGTGTCTTACGGCGTCTGCATCCCTCAGTTGGTAAGAGACGTCAGAGCAAACAGACTCTGCATGCACAAAAACTTCTCCGGCGATCAAACGGGCTGCTGCATCCTCATGGGCTGGGTCGACAACTGCGTAAATTTCAACCCGGTTGCACGTGGCCAACACTGTCATTTCCCTGATCGGTGGCTCTGAGCCACCTTCCCAGGAGTCTTCAAATCGTCGACGTAATCGTTCCGCTCCACGTGCGAAAGATTCGAGGCGCTCCACGCTGGACGTATGATGGCTCGCACCCAGCACTATAAGAGTAGCACTGGTTTCTTTGGCAGGTGTCGTTTTTGGCATGGTCGGTAGGGTAAAGATTCCCGTGACTGGGCGACAGATCCGCTCAACGCTTCCTGAAGCGTAAGCTTATGCCGCGAATCATGGGGCCGACGAGTCCGCCGACCGTACCGCCGATAACGCCGAGTGCAACGATCACGCCCCAATGTTCTAGAGGGTTTCCCCCTTCAGCCATGGCCTGTGTGGCTGTTACACCGGCAAAAGCAGCGAACGAGATTAAAGCACTCCAGAGCGTCCACTTCAAGTCCCGCTTAGATTCAAGATCCATTCGCACCCCCATTTGTACACCAGGCTCCTGGGTTACAGTTACAATCCCTTAAGAGTTCAGCCCCCGGGGAAACCAGTGCTGCTTCGACTAGATCTGCCATGAGTTCCAGCAGTGCTGGTGAATCATGAGGTACTGGAACCCGATAAAATTCTAACCCCTGAGATCTTGCTAGCTCAGATAGGTCATGATCCAGCTCCGATAGTGTTTCGGATTGTTCTTGTATGAAGCTGATTGGTACAACTACGACCCGATCAGCCTCCAAGCTAGGCATGAGTGTCTCATTATCGGGCTCTACCCAAGGGATAGGACGGTTTCCATGGTTTTGGTATCCGAGGACATACTTCACATCCCCAAGGGAATTAGCGATAGCAGAACACAAGGCTTCGACATAGTGCGTGTATGGTAGCTTCTCCAGATACTTGAGGGGGGTACCATGCGCGCTGAAGTAGAGGAGTGAACCAGGCTCGAATAATTCCACTCCCACGCTTTGAGCATGCTCTCTGATTGCTACTTCCCAGATCCCAGCAAAATCTGGATGAGCATGCCATCCACCAACAGCGACCACTTCGGCAAAGCTCTGCCGGGCTATTACCTCTCTAGAAAGCTCATCGAGAGAAGCTACCGTCGTCGAGCGCCCACACACTGGATATGTGGTAAGGCCAACTATGCGTTCAATCTCATGCTCCTGACACCATGCCACTGCATCACTGATCGATGGAGCCAGGAACTGAGTGCCTAGCGTGACAGGTATTTCCAGATCGCGCCGGATCAACTCTTGCTCCAAACCCTCGCGCTTGGCTTGGAGTTGAGACATTAGAGGGGAGCCACCTATCGCCCGATATATCTCCGTCAGCGCTGGGGCACGTGCATTGGCTAAGAACCGCGCCCTAGCTTCCGCACCCCCGGGACCTTGGTCCTCTAAGCCAGCATTTGCTAGAAAAATGCGTTCCAAAAAACCAGTGACTTCTTCTTGATCCACGCCCTCCGGTTCCCCAAACCCGAGTAGAACAACAGCGGTTCGGCTGCTCACACTAGGTTCTCATGACATTTAAGAGGGCACATCTCTATAATCTCCAGTTATCCATTACAATGTTCAGCAGTAGACAATTAGTCAGTAGACTGTCCTGATTTGTTATGAACAGCCTGAGAATCTGTACATTTTGTGCTAGCTAGACGAACACTAGGGTCGAGATGCCTAGCAAGCATCGCGGAGCTAGGCAAGAGTTGAACTAATGCCGTCTTGCCCGCACTTAAGGTTCTTGGATAAGCAAACCCCGCTTCTCGTGCCAAATAGCGTTGCCATCTAGGGGTTCCAGCTTCTAGCATCCTTTGTCAACAAAGCCAAATCTCCCTCACCCCAGATCTAGTGCCATGAGAACCCAACTATATTTTTTCACATTATTTGCTGCGCTTCTCGGATTCTCCTCAACTAAGCTCACTGCGCAAGAGGAGGTCACCTACATCAATCCTCGTACTGTCAACGAAAGTGGTGGTCCCTTCAGCGGTGCAGTACTAGCAGGGAACACACTCTATATCTCAGGCACGCTAGGGTTGGACGCCAACGGCGAGGTGCCCTCGGCAGTAGATGCGGAGGCCAGAAATGTCCTGAATAACATACAGGTTCAACTTCAGGCTGCCGGTATGACCATGGACGACCTTGTGTTAGTTCAAGTTTATTGCTCGGACGTGGCTTTCTACGACACGTTTAATGAAGTCTACCGGACTTACTTCTCAGCTGAATTCCCAGCACGAGCCTTTCTCGGGTCTGGCACCTTACTACGAGAGGCACGCTTTGAAGTAATGGGAATCGCAGTCGATCACTGAGATTGCGTTAGCCTTTCAATAGAAGTATGCGTTCACGCCTTCTCCGAATTTAAGCGAATGGAGCTATGAAGATGCGCTTGGCCTTTCTCTTTTTGTGCCTCTCACTCTGCATTCCAAATCAACAGGGCCAGGCCCAGATCAACAGACGGAGCCGTACTCCGCAGATTCCTCCACCGACAATCCTGGAGTACAAACCTCAATCAACCCTAGTTGTACCAGAACACGAGGTTCCCCGAGCGAAATTCCCGGCCGTGGATTTCCACGGCCACCCTCCTGCATTGAACAGTCCCAACGCTATCCAGAGTGTCGTCATAGCAATGGACGAACTAAACCTTCAGGTGATGGTGCAGGCTCGAGGAAGTTCTGGAGCCTCATTAACACAGCAAATCCAGGCAGTCCGGGCAGCAGGAATGCAAGACCGATTCGTTTTTTTCACCACGGTTGACCTCCGAGGTGTCAGCCCAGGATCTGGCGCCCAGATCGCATCTCAGTTGGAAGAAGATGTGAGTGCTGGAGCAGTTGGCATTGGTGAAATCAACAAAGGGTTCGGGCTTCTTACACGTAAGGCTGACGGTAGTCGCCTACAAATGGATGACCCAGAACTCGATGTTGTATGGCAAACCGCGGGCCGCTTAGGGATACCGGTATTCGTCCATACCGGCGACCCAGCAGAATTTTTTGAACCTCTCGATTTTGAGAATGAGCGATGGCTTGAAATGGCACTCTTTCCCAACCGTCGCTTTAATGATCGTTCACGTTTTCCAGAATTCAACGAACTCATGGAAGAACGTGACCGCATGCTCGAGAGACATCCGAACACAACGTGGGTACTGGCCCACATGAGTTGGTATACACAAGACCTGGGTAGGCTGGGTGAGCTTTTCGACCGCTTCCCAAACGTCTATGCAGAAGTCGGTGCAGTGCTTTATGACCTCGGGAGACAACCCCGTTTTGCACGCGACTTCTTCATCAAGTATCAGGACCGCATCCTATTTGGTAAGGACTCATTCCAGCCCGATGAATACCCCTATTATTGGCGGGTATTTGAGACAGAGGACGAGTACTTCGACTACTACAGGGATTACCACGCTTTCTGGAAACTCTACGGAATGGGACTGCCCGATGACGTGCTCCGCAAGGTCTACTACGAGAATGCTCTGCGTATTATCCCAGACATGCCAAAAAACGGATTTCCAGGCGAAAACTAGGTACGCTTGGCCAAGGTGCCACTGAGGGAATGGAACTGGGTGAGGTTACTCAGAGTCCTCAATGACGATTTCGTTTTCATTCCTTTCGTTTAGATCGTCCACCATCGCCTTCACACGGCTTCCCGTATCAACTAATCCCATAATCCTGGTTAGAACACGGTTAACGAGAAACATAAACCCCATGAGTCCCACCACCAGTTTGTAGGTCAGCGGCAAGAGGGCCATCAGCATTACAAAACCGGCTATCCACCACGGATTAATTCTCATCCTAGACACTGCCCGCCATGGATGGAAACTCCGTGATGCGCGGTCCAGCAAACGACAGCCGCAGGGGCTCTAGGACCCCTCACAGTCCGAGCCAGTAGTTCATCTTGATAATTAATCTGTTGTCCGCCGGGGCCTCAAACAGTGCAGTGGCGTCCCTTTGGAGATCCAAGTTCCCCGCGAACGCATAATCAGACTGCCTGCGTTGCCACACTAGGAACAGCGTAGAACCCGGCCTGTATTCCCAACGCAGGACAGCGTTGCCCACAAGGGAGCGCACATTGAAATCTCGATCGCGGAAAGAATAATCGGCCGTGCCATCACCATCGAAGTCTACATACTGCCTGCCTTCCAAATCGCAGATTCCTGGACAAGTTACTCCTCCTGCAATATTAGAGCCTACCCCCGGATTGAATTCCAAGAAATCATACGACTTAGATGCAGCCAGTTGCTTATACTGAAGATAGTCGCCCGAAGACAGCAGAGGTTGTGCGAAAAGCTGTAGTGATAGCCTGGGAGTAAAAGTCCAATCCAGCCGGGTTTCCATCGAAACCGTACGCCGGCTCAGGTCAGCAAAGAGGTATCGAACTCCGAATGTCGGGCTATACGGCAGGGTCTGCGTTGCAGCAACGTACTGATGCCCTGAGTTGTCTTCGTTATACCTCGGGGTCACTACAAACTGAAGCCTCTCAGAGGGCTGAACCCTTATGTCACTCCGAACTGTCCAGCCGCCGCCGACACCCTCGCGGTCATCTTCCATCTCAAAATGAGACCCGAAACTCACCGCTTTCCTTCGATCACTACTTAGGTTGACCGACCATTTAGTGGAACCCGGACGCACCATCATTGGGCCTCCGCGAGTAGCAGACCGGCTGATCGCCCGAGGTGTATATGTCGCACTAGTTCGGAGCTTCCAGTAGTTCACGAACTCACCATTAGCATTCGCAGTAAAGGCACCCCGGACCCAAGCATCTCGCCATGACCCACTAGACCAGAAGTCGTCGAGTACTTCATGGCTCCAGTTGTGATAAGTGATCCCACCGAAGCTGTAGCTTCGAAACACTTGCCCGGGGGTGATCTCCTTATAAGTGACCCTCGCACCAGCATCGAGACGTTCTGCACTGGGATAAAAACCCAATTCGTTAATCTCGAAACCGCTAGTGAGTTGAGAACTCCAGACCGCTCCCGTCCAATGCTCACCCTCGCGTTTCTCAAGATTCAAACGCCATGCTAGGCCACTAATCGCGGTGGCTGTCTCATCTAAGGATACCCGAGTTGCGTCTGGCCGCTGGAAGTAGTGGTTACTTGCCTTTTGAATCCTTGTAATGGCTTCTGGTGCCCCTCGCACATGACTTCCTGTCATAAATGCGTACATCCCATACCTCCCCCCCCGCCAACGATGATCGAGTCGGAGGCCCCCATTAAAAGCCGATGATGCAAGCCAGTTATAAGATTCATCGCTGGGGAGCGCTCGTCGTAGGCCGCTCACTAGACCCCGAACCTGCGAAGCTCCCTCACCGAAGTCTTTTGCGATACTCAGGACCCCTACCTCAGACCGGGGTTCGACTAGGAATTCATTTTCTGATCCGTCGGCAAAAAGTCCCTGACCGAACTCATCTCCGGTGACGGCCCCAAGAACACCAACCGAAAGACCCTTAGCAGTTCTCCCAGACAACTTCGCAGCGCCAAGAATCGTAGCATTCTCGGGAACTTGGCTATGCTCTACTTCATAAGGCGCACGACCATGAGGAGCGCGCCCAACCCGCCGGCTATAAAAGAGTTGATTATTCTTGCCTGACAGGGTGAAGTCAAAGATTCGAGCGTCTTCAACAAAGAACGGGCGCCGCTCACCTTGAAATGTTTCAAATGCACTGAGATTAATCACCGCTGGATCGGCTTCTACTTGCCCGAAATCAGGGTTGATTGTGGCATCTAGGGTGAACGAAGCCCCCAGGCCATAGCTTAGATCAAGGCCAATCCTTCCATCAGTAGCATTGCCATCGAAAAACGGGTCACCCGGCGTAGCAGGGGCACTGTGGTAGTTACTCACAACGTAGGGCAAAAGCTCAATGCGTCGAGACGGGCGATCGACTATGACACCTTCCATCTCCGCCATCCGGCTTGCGATACCCTTCTCGAGTTTTGAAAGCAGAGCGTAGTAGGATTCTTCTGCGCTAGCGACACGCCGCCGAAAGAAATTAATGCCCCAAGTTTGGGGCTCATCACTTGCTTCGTAACGAATCTGAGAAAGCGGAATACGGATCTCTGCGGACCAGCCATCTTCATCTCGCTGGACCGCAGAAGACCAAACGGCATCCCATGCACCATCCAGCTTGTCATCATTGTATAGGTAATGGTCTCGCTGAACGTTCGCGACACTCAACGAGAAGATGTAACCGGTT
>Ga0209228_1000310_pt1 | contig 25617 bp, 24 predicted proteins | sample METZYME_3_150m_FD_187547 | JGI IMG/M metagenome (GOLD analysis project Ga0209228, IMG submission 187547) | Marine microbial communities from oxygen minimum zone in mesopelagic equatorial Pacific - METZYME_3_150m (SPAdes) (version 2) | ecosystem: Environmental > Aquatic > Marine > Oceanic...
GACGTGATCGGCACGGTCGTGCGGTCCCGCATCCTCACCCCGGAGCAGATCGCCGCCATCGTGGCGTATGAGAGGAGCCTCTGATGGACAGCCTCGTCACGCTGGCCGGCCTGGCATGGGACCCCGAGATCCGAGGCATCCTGGTCGTCGCCACCGGCTTCGTTGTCCTCATGGGATCGGTCTGGCTGGTCATCGCCACCAATTCGGGTGTCCGGCTGGCCACCCTGATGGCCACCGCCGCACTCATGGGCTGGATGGTCATCCTGGGCAGCGCCTGGTGGATGTACGGCTCTGGCTGGAAGGGTGACGCCCCGAGCTGGAAGACCGTGGACATCAACGTCGGGGACCTTCGGGCCAGTGGCCTGTCGTACGCCCGTGAGTTGCCCAACCCGGACGAGATCCCGTCGGCCTACGAACTGGTCGTGGCCTCTGGCGACGCCGTGGCGATTGCGGAGTTCGACACGCTCCCCAACGCGACCGACAACCCGGACCTGGAGGCCGAGGCACTCAATGCCCTTCGAGCCGACCGCCAGTTGCGAAACGAGACCATCACTCGGTCAGAGCTAGCTGCCGTGGCCCGCAACGTGACCGATGCCGCGGGTCTCCGCGCCGTTGGTCCATGGCGCCTCTTGGCCACCACCGAGGCCGGCGACGCGCAGGCTCAGGCGGCCGCTGACGTGCTCGCCCATCCCGATCTCGGGTTTGCTAGTTCGGCCGACTACAAGTTGCTCGATGCCTACACCATGGGTGGCAAGCCCTCGTTGACCGATGATCCAAACCGTTGGGACCGGATCAGCCATTGGATCACCAACTCGGCCCGACTCACCCACCCGACCCGCTACACGGTGGTGCAGTTACAGGGGGTGCTGTTCCAGGAGGTCCCTGCCGGCGTGGCCCCGCCCCGTCCGGTCGTCGACCCCGGTGAGCCCGTCGTGTCGGTGGTGATGATTCGTGATCTCGGATGGGTTCGCCTGCGACCTGCACTGGTCACCATCGGTTCGTTGCTGGTTTTCCTGGCCCTCTGCTACTGGCTCCACGTGCGTGACAAGGAGCTCATGGAGCGGCGCAGGGAGTTCGAGACCAGCAGCGCCTGACCTCGTGATCAGTTCCGTGGTCGTGGGTGGAACTGGGGACGAGTGACGTGCTCGGCCAGTACCTCCCCATCATCGTCCTCCTGATCCTGGCGTTCCTGTTCGCCGCTCTCAGCTTCGTCGCCTCGCGCCTGCTCGCCCCCCGAAGCCCGAATGACCGCAAGGCCGCGCCCTACGAGTGCGGGATCATCCCGGGACGTGAGACGCCCGAGCGGTTCCCCGTCCGGTTCTTCCTCGTGGCGATGATCTTCATCGTCTTCGATATCGAGATCATCTTCTTCTACCCGTGGGCCATTGCCCATGACGGTCTCGGCCTGTTCGGTCTGGTGGCCGTCCTCATCTTCTCGGCGGCGGTATTCGAGTCGTTCGTGTACCTGATCGGCAACGGGGCCCTTGAGTGGGGTCCGGTACGTCGGGTCCGCCACGCCGTGTCACCGCACCGCACCTCGTCGTCCACCGTTCGGCGGGCCGGGGTTCGCGAAGTGGGGCTCGAGGGACGGGATCGGGACGCCTGATGGTGCACCTGCCCGGACTCGGCGAGACCTCCGACGTGATGTCCCACGGCCTCGAGGGCCTCGAGCACAACTTCGTCACGGCCAAGGTCGAGGATCTCGTGAAGTGGTCGCGGGCCCGAAGTTGCTGGCCGGCGACGTTCGGCCTGGCGTGCTGCGCCATTGAGATGATGGCCACTGGTGCCGCTCACTACGATCTGGCCCGCTACGGCATGGAGGTCTTCCGGGCCTCGCCACGTCAGGCCGACCTGATGATCGTGGCCGGCCGGGTGTCCCAGAAGATGGCTCCCATCCTGCGTCAGATCTACGACCAGATGATGGAGCCCAAGTGGGTCATTTCCATGGGCGTGTGCGCGTCGAGCGGCGGAATGTTCAACAACTACGCCATTGTCCAGGGCGTCGATCAGGTCGTGCCGGTCGATGTCTACGCCCCCGGTTGCCCGCCCGGCCCCGAGACCCTGATGCACGCCATCCTGACGCTGCACGACAACATCCAGAGCGGCGAACTGACACGCCGCCGCGAGGCCAATGACGGTGGCGCGGCCATCGAGGTCGACGTGCGTGCCGCTCCCGTCGAGACCGTCCAGGCCGTGGAACTGGGCACCCGATGAGCGAGCCCGAGGTGAGCGACGAGTCCCTGCTCTACGGCGTGCAGGTGGTCGAGGCCACCGGGCAGGTCGTGTTGCACCCGACTGTCGACCAGTGGCTGGACACTGTTTCGGCCCTGAAAGCCGACGGCTTCTGCATGGCTATCGACGTCACCGCCGTTGACTACTCCGCTCATCCAGGTCGCACTGACCTGCCCGAGGGCGTGACACCCGAGCGCTTCGAGGTAGTAGCCGCATTCATCGACCACACCAGAGGTCGACGGGTTCGCCTACGGGCTCAAGTGCCCGAGGCCGAGCCCGTGGTGCCGTCGCTATTCGACCTCTTCCCGGGGACCGAGGCCATGGAGCGCGAGGCCTGGGATCTGGTCGGCGTGGCCTTCGCCGGCCACCCCGACCACACCCGGATCCTGATGCCCGAGGACTGGGAGGGTCACCCACTCCGTCGCGACGTGGCCATTGGCCGGATTCCGGTCCAGTTCAAGGACGCCCCGGCCGCCCGATGACGGACATGATCAGTCCTCCGACAGGTCCTCCGACCGACGAGCCCGTCGACGGTTCTCTCGACGGCGCCCTTGACGGCCCCGGTGTCGAGGGCTCCGATCTGGACCTGGGCTCGGACGAGCGCGTCCTGCGCCGTGACGACACGAGTGCCGTACTTCGCCTGAGCGAGGCCGAGGCCGCCGTCCTGGCTGGCGATCCCGACGATCCGCCCACCGGCGATGCTGCAGACCAGCGGATGATCCTCAACATGGGCCCGTCGCACCCGTCCACCCACGGAGTGCTCCGTCTCATGTTGGAGATGGAGGGAGAGACGATCCTGCGGACCAAGCCGATCATCGGCTACCTCCACACCGGTATGGAAAAGACCGCCGAGGACCTCACCTACCTCCAGGGCCCGACCAACGTCACCCGGATGGACTACGCCGCCCCACTGTTCTCCGAACTGGCTTTCTCTCTGGCCGTTGAGCAACTCCTGGGTATCGACGTGCCGCCGCGGGCCACCTGGATCCGGATGCTCATGTGCGAGCTAAATCGGGTCGCCTCACACCTCCTGTTCCAGGCCACCAACGGCATGGACCTAGGCGCCGTGTCGATGATGATCTATGGCTGGCGCGAGCGCGAAGAGGTGCTCCGCTTCTTCGAAAAGGTCACCGGCCTGCGGATGAACCACAACTACATCCGGCCCGGAGGGGTCGCCGCCGACCTCCCCGACGGGTGGCAGGACGACCTTCGGCGGCTGCTCGACCTGATCCCACCCCGACTCGCCGAGTACGACACCCTGCTCACCGGGCAGCCCATCTTTCGCGAGCGGCTCCAGGGCGTGGGCGTCATGACCCCTGCCGAAGCGCTCGCCCTGTCGGCCACCGGTCCCATCTTGCGGTCAACCGGCTACGCCTGGGACCTGCGCCGCGACCAGCCCTATCTGGCCTACGACGAGGTGGAGTTCGACGTAATCGTGGGTACCCACGGCGACTCGTTCGACCGTTACGCCATCCGCCTCAACGAGATCCGGGAGTCGCTGCGAATCGTCGAGCAGATCATCGACCTGATCCCCGAAGGTGATTACCGGACCCAGGACAAGAAGGTCACCCCGCCGCCGCGTGCCCGCATTGACGAGTCGATGGAAGCCCTCATCCACCACTTCAAGATCTTCACCGAGGGCTTCCACGTGCCGGAGGGTGAGACGTACGCCGCCGTGGAGTCGCCCCGTGGTGAACTCGGTTGTTACCTGGTGTCGGACGGGGGTCCGAAGCCCTACCGGATGCACATCCGTGGTCCCAGCTTCGTGAACCTACAGACCCTGCCGCACCTGATGGAGGGTGGTCTGATCGCCGACGGCGTGGCTGTCGTGTCGTCGGTGGACCCCATCATGGGGGAGGTCGACCGGTGAGCTGGTTCGACCCATCGAACGAGCGGATCGCCCGCGAGATCCTGGCCCGGTACCCGAAGCCGAAGTCGGCGGTCATCCCACTACTCCATCTAGCCCAGGAGCAGGAGGGATGGGTAACGCCCGAGGCTATGGCCGAGATCGCCGCCATGACCGGGACCACGGCCGCCGAGGTGCTGGGCACCGGCAGCTTCTACGAAATGTTCAAGTTCCATCCGGTGGGCCGGTATGTGGTCAACGTATGCACCAACGTGTCCTGCCAACTACTGGGTGGCGAGGAACTCCTGGAGCACGCCGAGTCGACCCTCGGGGTCCGGGCCGGTGGCACCACCGACGACGGCCTGTTCACCGTCGAGGACGTGGAGTGCGTGGCAGCCTGCACCGAGGCGCCCTGCTTCACCGTGAACTACCGCTACTTCCACCGGGCCGACACCGAAACCTTCGATGAGGTGGTGGCCGACCTCCGGGCCGGACGCAGCCCACTGGTCCGCGGCGCAGCGGGCGACGGCGGTGACATCCCCGACCACGGAACCCTCGGTCGGGTACGACAGCACGTGCCGGATGATCGTCGGGCCGGCGTGGTGCCCCCCGAGGACGTCACCGGGCCACCCGCATGGATGCCTGCGGCAGAAGAGGAGGCATCGTGACCGGCGCCTACGTCCCCCATGCCGCTGGCTACGTCGACAACGACGGGCCGAAGGTCGTGACCTCCCGCTTCCCTCACGAGGATTCCTTCACTCTGGAACGCTCCCTGGCCACCGGGGGCTACGAGGGCCTCCGGGCCGCGCTGACCATGACCCCTGACGCCGTGCACGCCCAGGTCCGCGAGGCCACCCTGTTGGGCCGTGGTGGTGCCGGATTCCCGGCCGGCGTCAAGTGGGGCTTCTGCCCCGAGGGCGTGTGGCCCCGGTACCTGGTCGTGAACGGCGACGAGAGCGAGCCCGGCACCTACAAGGACCGCCTGCTGATGGAGCGCGATCCGCATCAACTCATCGAGGGCTGCCTGATCGCCTGCTACGCCCTCGGGTTGTCGCAGTGCTTCCTGTACGTCCGGGGCGAGATGGCCCTGGCCCAGGAGCGAATCGCCACGGCACTCAACGAGGCCTATGCCGCGGGCTACGTGGGACGAAACGTCCTGGGCACCGACCTGTCGGTAGACATCACCCTCCACTGGGGTGCCGGCGCCTACATCGTGGGCGAGGAAACGGCGCTCATCGAGAGCCTCGAGGGCAACCGGGGCATGCCCCGCCTCAAGCCGCCGTACTTTCCGGCGGCTATCGGGCTCTACGGCCAGCCGACCATCGTCAACAACGTGGAGACGCTGGCCAACGTGCCGTGGATCATGTCCCACGGCGCTGTCGCCTACCGGAAGATGGGGTCGGAGACTTCGCCCGGCACCCGCCTGTTCACCGTGTCGGGCCACGTGAACCGGCCCGGTGTCTACGAGGTCGAGCAGGGCGTCACCACGTTCCGCGACCTGTTCTACGGCGAGGCGTTCTGCCAGGGAATCCGGGACGGCCACGAGTTGAAGATGTTCATCCCGGGCGGTGGATCCGCACCCTGGTTCTTTGCCGAGCACCTCGACCTGCCGCTGGAGGCCAAGGAGGTGGGCGCCGCCGGATCAATGCTGGGATCGGGCGCCATCATCGTCATGGACGAGACCACCGACGCCGTGAAGGCCTGCCATCGGATGGTGCGGTTCTTCGCCCGCGAGTCATGTGGCAAGTGCTCGCCCTGTCGGGAGGGGACCAACTGGGAGGAGAAGATCCTGGCTCGCATCCTCGACGGGCATGGCCGACCATCTGACATTGATCTGCTGCTCGACGTGGGCGACAACATCAGCCCCGGGCCGTACCCGGTGGCCGCCCATGCCGACGAGGGGCTCGAAGCCGTGCCGTTCCCGCCCCGCCAGACCACCATCTGTCCGTTGGGTCCGTCGTCGGTGGCGCCCATCACCTCGACGATCCGGCGATTCCGCCACGAGTTCGAGGCCCGCATCACCCGAAGCGACGGCATCCCAGTGTCGGCCGTCGCCCCTGATGGGGAGGCCGGCGCGTGAGTGAGGAAATTTCTGCCGTCGAGAATGCCGTCGTTGAAATTCGAGTCGATGGTGAGACGGTGGCCGCCCAATCGGGGGAACTACTGATCGACGCCTGCGAACGCGCCGGTACGTACATCCCCCGGTTCTGCCACCACAGCAGGATGAAGCCGGTCGGCATGTGCCGCATGTGCCTGGTCGAGGTCGACACCGGACGGGGTCCTGCCCTGCAGCCGTCGTGCATGCTCGAATGCACGCCCGGCATGTCCGTCGACACCGAGTCGGACCGCACCCGCAAGGCACAGGACGGGGTGTTGGAGTTCCTGCTCGTCAACCACCCACTGGACTGCCCCGTCTGCGACAAGGGCGGCGAGTGCCCCCTGCAGGACCAGACAATGGCTTTCGGGCCCGGCGAGAGCCGATTTGTCGAGGAGAAGCGGCACTTCGAGAAGCCGATCCCCGTCAACTCCAACGTCTACCTGGACAGGGAACGCTGCATCCTGTGTGATCGCTGCACCAGGTTCGCCGGCGAGGTGGCCGGCGATCAACTCATCCACTTCATGGACCGGGGCGGCCAGACCCAGGTCAACACCTTCCCCGAACAGCCCTTCTCCTCGTACTTCAGCGGCAACACCGTGCAGGTCTGCCCGGTGGGTGCGTTGACCGCTGCTCCTTACCGTTTCAAGGCCCGCCCGTGGGATCTCGAGGAGGTCGAATCGACCAGCACTCTGGACAGCGTGGGCAGTCGTATCGCCGTGCAGTCCTCGAGCGACCGGGTGCTCCGGTTCCAAGGTGTTGACGCCGACGCCGTCAACTGGGGATGGCTCTCGGATAAGGAACGGTTCGTCTTCGAGGCCTACGACCATGAGGACCGTCTGGCCTCACCGATGCTGCGGGGCGACGCCCTGGGCAACCTGACGGCCGCGGGCGACTCGCTGGTCGCTGCGCCGTGGAGCGCGGCGCTCGGCGTCATCGCGTCGGCCCTGTCGGCCGCACCGGCTGATCGGATCGCCGTGTTGGGCGGCGCCCGCATGACCAACGAGTCACAGTACGCATGGGCCAAGCTGGCCAAGGGCGTGTTGGGCACCGACCACGTGGACGCCCAGTTAGGCGACGGTTTGCCCGCTGAGGTCGTCCTTGGCCTGCCTCGGGCCACCATCGACCGGGCTTGCACGCCCGGCGGAACGATCGTGCTCCTGGGCCCCGACCCCAAGGAGGAACTCGGGGCCCTCTTCCTGCGACTCCGACACGCCGTGGTCCACGACGGGGCCACCCTGATTGAACTCACACCGCGACGCACCGGGCTGAGCCCTCACGCCACCCACTCCCTGCGGGTCGTCCCGGGTGATGCGGCAGATGTGGTGGCCGCCATGTTTGGCTCCGGATCACCGGCCGGTGTCGGAGGCATCCCGGTCGACCAGATGGCCGCTGCCGGAGCAACCCTGGCTGCCGCGGTTGCCGACGGTTCACCGGTCACGGTGCTACTGGGTCGACCTTCGCTGGCCGAGTCGGCCGGCCCCGTGGTGGACGGGGCACTGGCCCTCCACGACCATCTGCCCGAGGCCACCTTCCTCTCACTGCTCCGCCGTGGCAACGTCCACGGCGCCATGGACATGGGTCTGGCTCCCGGACTCCTTCCCGGTCGTGTATCGCTGGCCGCCGCCGGACTGTTCGCCGATGCGTGGCCTACCGTGCCGCCGGCCGTCGGCCACGACGCGCTCGGGATCCTCACTGCGGCAGCCGCTGGAGACGTCGATGTCCTCGTCCTGCTTGGGGCCGATCTACTGGCCGACGTGCCCGACTGTCAGCTCGCTGAACAGGCGCTGGCTGGAGCGAGAACCGTGGTAGCCATCGACCTGTTCGGCACTGAGACCGTGGCCCGGGCCGACGTGGTTCTGCCCGCCGTGGCCTCCACCGAACTCGACGGCACCTTCACCAACCTGGAGGGCCGGGTCAGCGTGGTGGCCCGCAAGGTGACCTCACCGGGAACATCCCGACCGGACTGGGCTATTGCCGTGGAGTTGGCTGAGCGCCTGGGTGGCGATCTGGGCTTCGAGTCGGTGGACGATGTGCTGGCCGAACTGGCCACCGTGTCGTCGCTTCATGCCGCGCTGACGCCCGAGGCCCTCGCCGAGGCAACCCGCGAAGGGATCCTGATCGAAGGTTCGTTGGATCTGGATCTGGATCTGGTTAGGCCCGAATCAACCAACGTTCCCGGACGAGATAGCTACGGCCTCCGCCTGGTAGTCGACCGGTGCATGTATGACGCAGGGGTTCTGGTGGCCCACAGCCCGTCACTGGCCGGGCTGGCCCCCGGGACGCGTGCCGGTGTCGAGCCGACCGATCTGGCCCGCCACGGGATTGACGAGGGCGAGGTCGTGGACCTCATTAGCGCTCGGGGCACCATCCAAGTAATGGTGGCCGCCGATGCCGGCGTGGCCCGGGGGACTGTGCATCTGAGGGCCAACCAGCCTGATATGGATGTAACCGCCCTGATCGACGCCTCGGCGCCGGTCACCGAGGTCCGGGTGGGTCGCCGGTGAGTACCCTGGACACCGCCGTGCTCGCCCTGGATCCGCTGCTGAGCGGCGATCTGGACCTAGGCATCGTGGGCATCGTGGTACTGAAGGTCGTGGTGGCCTTCACCCTCCTGCTCGTCTCGGTCATGCTCATGATCTGGTTCGAGCGCAAGCTGGTGGCAGACATGCACAACCGGATCGGACCGGCCGTGGCCGGCCCGTTCGGCATCCTCCAGACGCTGGCCGACGGCATCAAGCTGTTCTTCAAGGAGGACCTCATACCGGACCGGGCCGATCGGGTGGTCTTCAAGTTGGCCCCCTACCTGTCGCTGGTGCCGGCTTTCCTGGTGTTCGCCATCGTCCCCATCGGGGGCGACTTCTCGTCGGGTGACGGCACTGTCACGTGGTTCGGTGAGCGCACCTACTTGCAGGTGGCTGACCCTCCGGTGGGCGTCCTGTTCTTCCTTGCCCTCTCGTCGATCGCGGTCTACGGCGTGATGTTGGCCGGCTGGTCGTCGGGTTCGAAGTACCCGCTGCTCGGTTCGGTACGGGCATCGGCCCAGATGGTCAGCTACGAGGCGGCTCTCGGTCTGGCCATCGCCTCGGTCTTCTTGATCTCCGGTTCGCTGTCCACGCACGACATCGTGGCCAGTCAAGTCGACGGTAGTTGGAACGTGCTGGCCACCGGTGTCGTACCGTTCATCGTGTTCTTGGTGGCCGGGACCGCTGAGTTGAACCGCCCGCCATTCGACCTGGTGGAGGCCGAACAGGAGCTGGTCGGAGGGTTCCACACCGAATACAGCTCGCTGCGGTTCGCCCTCTTCTTTTTGGCCGAGTTCATGAACGTGATCACTATGTCGGCCATCGCCGTCACCCTGTTCCTAGGTGGTCCGGCCGGACCGATCCTGACCGACACCCTGGGCTGGGTATGGCCGGTCTTCTGGTTCAGCCTGAAGGTGTTCGCCTTCCTGTTCTGCTTCGTGTGGCTCCGGGCCACGCTGCCGCGGCTGCGCTACGACCAGCTCATGGACTTGGGGTGGAAGGTGCTGATTCCGGTGGCTCTCGGATGGTTCCTGCTGATCGGGGCCATGAACGTGGCCGGTGACCGGGGTTGGCCGCTGGTGCCGGTGGTGCTGGTCGGCGTGGCCGTGATGGTCGGTGGTGCGGGGCTCCTCGTCGGCGCGGTGTCTAAGGCCCGGGCCGAGCGTCTGGCAGATATGGACGGCGAGCGGGAAGGCGAGTCGGTCTGATGGGTTACCTCCGCGGCTTCGCCGTCACCTTCCGCAAGATGTTCGAGAAGCGGGTCACCACCTCGTACCCGAAGGACAAGCGTCTCAAGCCGGCCCGCCTGCACGGCCGCCACGTGCTGAACCGGTACGAGGACGGCATGGAGAAGTGCATCGGCTGCGAGCTGTGCGCCGGAGTTTGTCCGGCGAGGTGCATCTACGTGCGCGGCGCCGACAACCCGCCCGACGAACCGGTGTCCCCCGGCGAGCGGTATGGCTTCATCTACGAAATCAACTACCTACGGTGCATCCATTGCGACCTGTGCGTGGAGGCCTGTCCGACCGAGGCCATAACCGAGTCGAAGTTGTTCGAGTTTTCGTTTACCAACCGGGCTGACGCCGTCTACACGAAGAGCGAGTTAGTGGTCGATGCCACCACGGGTCGTCCCCAGCATCTCCCGTGGGAAGACTGGCGACCGGGTGACGACGCCATGACCTCGGGTTGGATGCGTGCCACGTCGCCCAGTGGGGACGCCTCGTACAGCGGACAGGTGTCGTGGTCGGGCGAGCTGGGCCATGGTGTGCGGGCCCCGGAGGTTGGGCAGTCCGCCAGAGACGCTGGCGCCGAGTCAGACGAATCCGGATCCGATGCCGAAGGGTCGGGTGCCCACTGATGGAAGCCTTCGTCTTCCTCGTTAGTGCGGCGATCGTGTTGACCGGTGCCGTGGGAGTGCTCACGTCGCGCAATCCGGTGCACGCCGCCTTGTTCCTGGTCCAGACCCTGTTTGGGGTCGCCGTACTGTTTGTCTTACAGGACGCCACCTTCTTGGCTGCCGTCCAGGTCATCGTCTACGCGGGTGCAGTGGTCATCCTGTTTCTGTTCGTGATCATGCTGCTGGGCGTCGACCGGGCCGAGAACCTCGGTGTGGAGCCCATTGTCGGCCAGCGCCCGCTGGCTGCGGTGATCGGCGCCTCGTTGATGGGACTGCTTCTCACCCTCCTGCTGGTGGCCGCCGATGGCCCTACGGGTGCTCCCGGCCGGACCGCACCGCTGGGCGATGCCGGCGACAACACCCGGCATCTCGGCGAGGCCCTGTTCACTAGCCACGTGTTCGCCGTGGAGTTGACTGCCCTGCTGTTGACCGTCGCGGTGGTCGGCGCCGTGGTGCTGTCTCGGATCGTCAAGGGCCCGCTGCAACCGCTTCCCGTGGTGGTGGTGGCTACGTCCACCGAGTCAGCCGACGTCGAACCCGAGCCTGATGCAGTGGCTGATGAAGAGTCCGAAGAAGCGGGGGATGCCTGATGGTGGTGACCACCTCCTGGTACCTGGTGTTGGGGGCTGTGCTGTTCTCGCTCGGCGCCGTCGGCCTTCTGACCCGCCGCAACCCGCTGGTGATGTTCATGTGCGTTGAGCTGATGCTCAACGCCGTCAACCTGACCTTCGTAAGCCTCGGCGCTGACCTGGGGGACCTGGGCGGCCAGCTCTCGGTGTTCTTCGTGCTAGTGGTCGCGGCGGCTGAGGTCGTGGTCGGCCTTGGGATCATCGTGGCCATCATGCGCCGTCGCCAGGGTGCGACGGCCGACGACCTCTCGGTACTGGGGGGTTAAGGCGTGCTCGATCTCGTCTGGTTGATCCCCGCGCTGCCTCTGGCCGGCTTCCTGGTGCTGACGTTCGGCGGTAAGCGGCTCGGCGAACCGTGGGCTGGATGGCTTGCCACCGGTGCCATGGTCGGCTCCTTTCTGGCCACCGTGGGCGTGTTTTTGGATCTGGCGGGGCGCGACGTGCAGGACCGGCGGTCGGTGACCACGTTGTTCGAGTGGATGCCAGCCGGAGACGTCCGGGTCGACGTGGGCTTTCTGGCTGATCCGCTGTCGCTCACCATGTGCCTGTTCATCACCGGTGTGGGCGCCCTCATCCATCTGTATTCCATCGGCTACATGCACGGTGACGGCGAGTTCCCACGCTTCTTCACCTACCTGAACCTGTTTGCCTTCTCCATGCTGATGCTGGTTCTGGGCGACAACCTGCTGCTGACCTTCCTGGGCTGGGAGGGCGTTGGCGCCTGTTCGTACCTGCTCATCTCGTTCTGGTTCACTGACGAGGCCAACGCCACCGCGGGCAAGAAAGCTTTCGTGACCAACCGGATCGGCGACTGGGGCTTCATGGTCGCCATTTTCCTGACGTTCTTCACGTTCGGGTCCGTGGCCTACGTCGACGTGCTGGACACCACGGCGGCCGGCACGGTGGCCCAGTCCACGGCCACTTTCATTGCCGTGATGCTGTTCGTGGGGGCCATCGGCAAGTCGGCCCAGTTCCCGCTCTACCTCTGGTTGCCTGACGCCATGGCCGGTCCCACGCCCGTCTCGGCCCTCATCCATGCGGCGACCATGGTCACCTCGGGCATCTACCTGCTGACCAGGGTTAACCCGATCATCGCCGATGCCGCTGATTGGGTGCCCACCATGATCTCCTGGACGGGTGCCGGCACGGCCCTGTTCGCTGCGACCATCGCCGTGGCCCAGCGTGACATCAAGAAGGTGCTGGCCTATTCCACGGTCAGCCAACTGGGCTACATGTTCCTGGCTGTGGGCTGTGGCGCCTACGTCGCCGCTGTGTTCCACATGGTCACCCACGCCTTCTTCAAGGCGCTGCTGTTTCTGGGCTCCGGCTCGGTCATCCACGGAATGGACGGCGATCAGGACATGGCCCACTACGGCGGGCTGCGTCGATTCATGCCGATTACGGCCGGCACGTTCATTATCGGCTGGTTGGCCATCGCCGGCGTGCCGCCCTTCGCCGGCTTCTGGTCCAAGGACGAGATCCTGGCCTTCGCCTGGAACGAGAGCCCCCTCCTTTGGGCAGTCGGACTGGTGACCGCCGTACTGACCGCCTTCTACATGACCCGTCAAGTGGTCCTCACTTTCTTCGGTCGTCACCGTTTTGCCGACCCGAGGCCCGACGAGGTGGACACTGCTTGGGCAGCCCGTCTAGCCGGTGCCGACCAGGGCGTCGAGGTCGCACGCGCCGCGGTGGTTGATGCCAAGACCGCGTTGGAGGCTCGCCGTGGGGCGGTGACCGCCGCCGGTGAGGCCCTGTCGACAGCCATGGCTGAGGCGGCCGCCGGTTCCCCAGGCAACACCAGCCCTGCCGGTGAAGACGGTCCGAGTGTCGAAGACCTGGCTGCTGTCGTGGTGACTGCCGAAGAGGGAGTCGCCGCCGCTGAGGCCGCGGTGGTTGAGGCCGAGGGGGTGCTAGCTGATGCCGTTGATGTGCTGGCGGCTGCCGAGGTTGCGGCCGCTGAAGTCCGTGCCGCGGCCAACGTGCGGCCCGACCTCCCCGCTCTGTCCCTGGCTGGCGCCCCCGACGTTGGTGCGATAACTGACGAGCTGCCCGACGCGGTCGCAGATCGTGCCGCCCACCACCCGCATGAGTCCCCGTGGACTATGGCCCTCCCGCTGGTCGTCCTAGCCGGCCTGAGCGTGCTGGGTGGCCTTGTGCAGCTTCCCTTCTCATCGGCCACCAAGCGCCTCGAGCACTGGCTGGAACCCACGCTGTTCCACAACGAGGTCCACCTGTCCATTGGTGCCGGAACCCTGTGGGTGCTGGCCGTCGTCGCGGTGGCTGGCGGCGCGGTAGGTATCGCGGTGGCCGTCGCGGCCTACGGACAGCGCCGCATCGACCACACTGCCTTCGAGCGTCCGATCCTCGCCGAGGCTTGGCGGTTCGACCGGAAGGTCTCGGACTTCATGGGCGGTCCGGGCCGTACCGGTTTTGACGCCACTGCCGCCTTCGACCGCAAGGTGGTCGACGGCGCGGTTGAGGGGGTGGCCAACCTGGTTCGCCGGGAGGCCGGCCTGCTCCGACGTTTCCACAATGGCCTGGTTCGGACCTATGCAGTGGGCATCGGCCTCGGGGCCGTGGGCCTCGTGCTCTGGTTTCTCTCGAGGAGCAGCTTCTGATGGGCGCCCTCTCGACCTTGGTGGTCGCCTCGTCCCCCGGTGTGCCGTTTGCCGTGCTCCCGGCGCTGATCGTGGTGCCCGCAGTGGGCGCACTGCTGGTGGCCTGCCTGCCACGCCGCCGCCCAGAGCTGCTCAAGTTGGTGGCCGTGGCCACCTCGGTGATCGTGGGTGGCATGTCGGTGTGGTTGTTAAAGGGTTTTGACGCCACCCACGGCGCCGAGATGCAGTTCACATCACAAGCCGACTGGATCTCCGACCTGGGCATTCAGTGGCTGCTGGGCATCGATGGGATCTCGTTGTTCTTGGTCGTGCTGACCGGCGTGCTATTCCCGATCGCCCTGCTGGCCGTCGACCCCGGGCACGATGACCGGGCCTACTACGCGTGGCTGCTCGTGCTGGAGGCTGGCGTCATGGGTGTGTTCTGCGCCCTGGACCTGGTGGTCTTCTTCCTCTGCTTCGAGGTTGTCCTGGTGCCCATGTACTTCCTCATCGGACGGTGGGGGCACGGGAACCGGGCATACGCAGCGACCAAGTTTTTCCTTTACACGATGGCCGGATCGGCCCTCATGCTGGTGGGGATCCTGGCTGTGGCTTTCCTCCACGCGGAGGCCATCGGTACCTCGGTCACCTTCGACCTGGTGGCCATTGCCGAGGCCCAGGCCATCGACACCAATGCGGCCCGCTGGATCTTCGCCGCCTTCGCCCTGGCCTTCGCGGTGAAGGTGCCGATCTTCCCGCTGCACACCTGGCTGCCCGATGCCCATACCGAGGCGCCGACGGCAGGCTCGGTGATCCTGGCCGGCGTGTTACTCAAGCTGGGTACCTATGGTTTTCTGCGGTTCGGCCTCTACCTGTTCCCCGAGGCCTCTCACTTCTTCGCTCCGGTGTTCCTGACTCTGGGCGTGGTCGGCATCATCTACGGCGCAGTGGTGGCCACCATGCAGCGGGACCTGAAGCGCCTCGTGGCCTATTCCTCGGTGGCCCATCTGGGCTTCATCGTGTTGGGCACCTTCGCCTTGAATACCGAGGGCATCGAGGGTGGCCTGCTCCAGATGGTCAACCACGGTGTGTCCACCGGCGCCCTGTTCCTGCTGGTCGGCATGATCTACGAACGTCGCCACACCCGTCAGATTGACGAGTTGGGTGGCCTGCAGAAGTCGGCGCCGGTCATGGCCGCCGTGTTCACCCTGGTCATGCTGTCGTCGATTGGACTGCCCGGTCTGAACGGCTTCGTGGGTGAGTTTTTGGTGCTGGTCGGAGCGTTCAACGCCCACCGCTGGTGGGCCGTAGTGGCCGCTGGAGGCGTGATTCTCGCCGCCCTCTATCTGCTGTGGGCTTACCAGCGGGTCTTCCATGGCCCGGCCGAGGGTGATAACGCCGAGATGTCCGACTTGAAACTCCGTGAGGGTCTGGTGCTGGCACCCCTGTTGGCTCTCATCGTCTTCATGGGCATCTACCCGAAGCCGGTGATCGAGCGGATGGAACCTGCGGTGGATGCCCTGGTGGCCCACATCGAGGAGCACGTGGACGGCTTCCAAGAGCCAACGTCCCGCTTTGGTGCCGACATCGAAGGCGCTGGCGACTATCGATCCGACCACTCCGATGAGGGGGACGATCACTGATGTCGACCGTCGTGACCCCCGAGGTCCTTTGGTGGGCCCTGATTCCGGTGATCCTGCTCTCGGCCGGTGGAATGCTGCTGCTGACTGTGGCCTCGGTTGTCCGCCGCCTTCCTGACGCCCTGCCCCAGGCCTGGACGGTCATCACCGGCCTGGCCGTGCTAGTGGCCTCGGTGCCCATGTGGAACGAGGTGCGTGATGGAGGACCCCGCTCGTATCTGGGCGGCATGGTCGCTGTCGACGGGTCCACGGTGTTGGTTACAGCGATGCTGGCCGTCGCGGTGGTGGCCACCGCCCTGTTGGCCCGTCCTTACCTGGCCCGTGAGAATCTGCCGGGCATCGAGTTGTATGTCCTCCTCATGCTCTCGGCGGCTGGTGGCGTGGTCATGGCGTCGGCTGACGACCTCATCGTCCTGTTCTTGGGTCTGGAGATCCTGTCGATCGCCGTGTACGTGCTGGCCGCGCTGCACCTGCGTCGGATCGAGTCCCAGGAGGCTGCGCTCAAGTACTTCGTGCTCGGGGCGTTCGCCTCGGCCTTTCTTCTCTACGGCATGGCGCTCCTCTACGGGGCCGCCGGTTCGACCCGTCTGGCCTTGATCGCCGAACACCTGTCGACGGTGGTGCTGCTCCGGGACGGGATGCTGTTGGCCGGCATCGCCCTGCTGCTGGTCGGCCTGGCCTTCAAGGTGGCGGCCGTGCCCTTCCATGCCTGGACGCCTGACGCCTACCAGGGGGCGCCCAGCCCGGTGGTGGCGTGGATGGCCGCCGGGGTGAAGGCGGCAGGTTTCGCTGCGATGGTGCGTGTCCTCGTGGTGACCCTCGGGACCCATGCCTCGGACTGGTCGCCGGCCGTGACCGTGCTGGCTGGACTCAGCGTGGTGGTCGGCGCCTCGGTCGCCGTGCTGCAGACCGACGTTCGCCGGATGCTGGCCTACTCCTCAATCGCTCACGCCGGCTTCCTGCTTCTGGGCGTGCAGGCCGCTGACGCCCGGGGTACCGCGGCGGTCTACGCCTATCTGGTTGTCTACACGCTGCTAGCCACCGGAAGTTTCGCCGTGCTCACCGTCATGGGTGGTCCGGGCGATTCGGCCCATTCGCTCGACGACTACCGGGGCCTTGCCCGTCGCCGTCCAGTGCTGGCTGGGGCGTTTACCGTCCTGTTGCTGGGCCAGGCGGGTGTGCCGTTCACCGGTGGGTTCGTGGCCAAGCTGGGCGTGCTGGCCGCCGCAGTCGAGGGCCGGGGCTACTGGGTAGCCGGCGTGGCCATGCTGGCCGCCGCCATCGCTGCCTTCGTCTACCTGCGAATCCTCGTCGCCATGTACCTGGAGGATGCCGGAGATGCCGGAGATGCCGGAGATGCCGGTGCCCCGTTGGGCGCCCGGGTGGTCATCGGCGTGGCGTGTGCCGGCGTGCTGGCCATCGGGATCGTGCCTGGACCTCTCATGGACCTGGCCCGCGATGCCGTCCCCGTGCTGGTAGGTGGTTGATCGTGAGCCCTGCTGGCACCCTCAGGATTCCCATTGCGGGCACCGTTAGCCGGGGTCACCGGGTCTTCGTGAACGCGTTCACATCCGGTAGCCTGCCCGAGTCGTCGGGCCTGAGGTCTCGTTCGCCGTCGCCGTCGCCGTCGCCCATCCGCCCGATTCGTTAGGTTCTCCCCTCGTGTCCGACTTCCTTCGCAGCTGGCTCGTGCTGGTCGTCTTCGGCGGCCTCGCCGTGCTGCTGGTGTCGGCGTTCCTGGGCCTGGGCAGTCTGATCCGACCGTCGAGTGACACACCGCAGAAGGTCATGAACTACGAGTCCGGTGTGGACCCGCAGGGCGACATGTGGAGCCAGTCCAATATCCGGTACTACGTGTTCGCCCTGATGTTTGTGTTGTTCGACGTGGAAGCCGTGTTCATCTTCCCGTGGGCCACCCGCCTCGAGGTCTACGACGTCTTTGGACTGGTCGAGATGGCCATCTTCATTTTCATCCTGGCGCTCGGACTGTTCTACGCCTGGCGTAAGCGTCTGCTTCGGTGGATCTGAGCGGGCGATGGTAGGGGAGTAACGAACCATGGGACTCGTCGAGAGCGGCAAGCTGCCAAAGCCGCTGACCAAGTTGCTCAACGTGAGCCGCAAGTACTCCCTATGGGTGTACCAGTGGGGCTTGGCGTGCTGCGCCATCGAGATGGGCGCGGCGTTCGCCTCGCCTCGCTACGACGTGATGCGCCTGGGCGTCATCCCGTTTCCGGCCAGCCCCCGTCAGGCCGATCTGGTGGTCGTGTCGGGCACAGTGACCGACAAGATGGCGCCGGCCGTGCGTCGCCTCTACGAGCAGATGCCCGAGCCCAAGTACGTGATTTCCATGGGTTCGTGCGCCAACTGTGGGGGCCCCTACTGGGATAGTTACTCGGTGACCAAGGGTGTCGACCAGATCATCCCGGTCGACGTCTACGTGCCCGGTTGTCCGCCGCGCCCGGAAGCCCTGCTGGAGGGCATCGTGTTGCTCCAGGAGCGCATTGCCACCGAGGACATGACTGAACGTTGGACGGGTGATCCCATTGTCGTCACCTGACGCTGATACCACGGTGGAAGCCGACGAGGTACAGGCGGCCCCGACTGATGGGCAGCGCGACGCTCTGGTCGCGGCGCTGGCCGATGCGCTGGGAAGCAACCTGGTCGAGAGCCACGTCGAGCCCGGTGCCGATGTCTGGGTCCGGGTGACCGCTGACGCGTGGGTCGAAACGGCGACTGTCCTGCGGGACCGTTGCGCCATGAAGTACTTCAACTTTCTGTCGGCCGTCGACTGGATGCCGTCGCCCTACGGACGCGACATGGACGCCCAGGTGGACCTGTCCCCTGATACATCCGACGGGACGGATGCTCCGGCTGACGCGCTCACTACCGGTGTCGCCGGTGGCGAGACCCGCTTCCAGTTGCTGGCCAGGGTCCACGACCCGGTGGGCCATGTGGGCATAACCATCAAGGCAGACCTGATGGGCGAGCGGCCCGAGGTCGACTCATGGATCGGCGTCTATCCCGGTGCGGATTGGCACGAGCGTGAAACCTGGGAGATGTTCGGCATCTCGTTTCGGAACCATCCCAATCAGGTGCACCTCTACCTGCCGTCGCACTTCGAGGGGAATCCGTTGCGCAAGGATTATCCGCTGCTGGCCCGCCGGGTGAAACCCTGGCCGGGCATAGTCGACGTCGAGCTCATGCCCGGCGGAGATGACGATGACGCCAGCGCGGAAGAGGGAGACGCATCGTGACTGCGGTGAGTGACCCCCGCCAGATGGCCTACATCGCCGGTCAGGCCAGCGATGCCCGAGTCAATGTCGAGATCGAGACCGAGGGCATGACCCTCAATATCGGACCCCAGCATCCGGCCACCCACGGCACGTTGCGCATCATCGTCAAGTTGGACGGTGAACGGGTGGTTGCCGCCCAACCGGTCATGGGCTACATGCACCGGGGCTACGAGAAGCTCTCCGAGGTCCGGACGTACCCGCAGGTCACCACGCTGGTCAACCGCATCGACTGGTTGGGCAGCTTCGCCAACGAGGTGCCGTTCATCTTGGCTGCCGAACGACTCATGGACGTCGAAGCGCCGCCTCGTGCCCAGTGGATCCGCACGGCCCTGTTCGAACTGTCCCGGATCGCCAACGTCGTGTTGTTCCTCGGTGATATGGGCGTCCAGCTGGGCGCCGTCACCCCGGTCTTCTTCGCCTTCCGCGACCGCGAGTTCGTCCTCAACCAGATCGAGGCCGTCACCGGTGGCCGGTTCCATCCCAACTTCGACCGCATTGGTGGGCTGAAGGACGACCTTCCCAAGGGCTGGATTGACGAGACGAAGGGAGTGCTGGGCCGCATTCGCACGTTCTGCGACGAGATGGAGGACCTCGTCACCGGAAACGAGATCTTCCAGTCCAGGACCCGGGGCATCGGCGTGATCCCGGCTGACATGGGCCTGTCCTACGGACTGTCGGGCGCCAACATCCGGGCCTCGGGTGTCGATTGGGATCTTCGCCGCGACGGCGGCATCGGCCTGGTCCACGACCAGTTGGACTGGAAGGTCTGGACGCACCCCGACGGCGACTCGTTCGCCCGCTACTGGGTGCGCCTCCAGGAGGTCCGCGAAGCCTGCGGCATGGTTGACCAACTGCTCGACGGCATCCCGTCGGGCCCCGTCATGGCCAAGGTGCCGCGCATCATCAAGGTGCCGGCCGGCGAGGCGTACGTCGAGACCGAGAATCCCCTGGGCATCATGGGTTACTACGTGGTGTCCAAGGGCGACCTGGTGCCGTACCGCGTGAAGATCCGCTCGGCGTCGTTCAACAATGTCTCGATCACGCCGTGGCTCCTCGAGGGCACCTACGTGCCTGACGTGGTGTCGATCCTGGCCAGCCTGTACTTCATCCTTGGGGACATCGATCGATGAGCAGCGTCCTGACCTTCGCGGTCGAGTTGGCCTGGTGGCAGCAGACCGGCATCCGTGCCGTGGTCGGCCTGCTGGCCGTGCTCCTTCCTGCCGGCACGCTCGTCTACCTGTTCCTCTTCAAGATGATGAGCTTCATGCAGAGCCGGCTCGGACCGATGGAGGCTGGCCCGTTCGGATCGCTGCAGCTGTTGGCCGAGGTCGGCAAGTTCCTCCAGAAGGAGGACGTCATCCCAGCCAAGGCCGACCGGATCGTCTTCAAGGCGGCTCCGTTCGTGGTGCTCATCTCCACGTTCCTGCTGGTGCTGGTCATTCCTGCCGGGCCGGACGCCTGGTTCATCGACGTCGACACCGGCATCTTCCTGGCGTTGGCCGTGTCGTCTATCTCCGTCATCGGAATCCTCATGGCCGGTTGGGCGTCGTCATCGAAGTACTCGCTGCTGGGAGGCCTGCGGGCAGCTGGGCAGCTGGTGGCCTACGAGCTGCCCCTGGTGTTGGCCGTCATGGGCGTGGTCATCCAGGCCGGCACTCTCAACGTCCAGGGCATCGTCATGGCCCAGGCAACTGGAGAGATCTTCGGTTGGGGCGGCATCGGCAATCCGTTCATCATCACCCAGTTCCTAGGTTTCGCCATTTTTCTGGTGGCGGTCCAGGCCGAACTCACCCAGCCGCCGTTCGACATGCCGGTAGCCGAGTCCGAGATCGTCACTGGCTACCTCACCGAGTACACCGGTCTTCGCTTCCTGCTGTTCTTCATCGGCGAGTTCGCCACGGCCGGCATCTTCTCGGCTCTAGCCGCCACCCTGTTTCTGGGTGGCTGGTACGTGCCGGGCATCGATCCGACCAGCGACCTGTTCAACGTCATTGGCCCGGCCATCCTGCTGGGCAAGGTGATCCTTGTGGCTTTTCTCATCTTCTGGTTCCGCTTCACCTACCCCCGCTTCCGTGAGGACCAGCTCCAGCAGTTGGCCTGGAAGGTGCTCATTCCCCTGTCGTTGGCCAACATCGTGCTGACAGGCATCCTGAAGGTGGTCTTCTGATGTCCGTTCGCTCGAAATTGGCGCCCCCCAAGATTCCCGGTCTGGTCAAGGGCCTCGGCGTCACCCTGAAGACCATGGTGCGCACCCTGACCAAGGGTTCCCACACCGTGCAATACCCACGGGTCAAGGAGGCTCCGACGCCCAGGGCCCGTGGCGTAATCACGTTGCACGAGGACAACTGCACGGCCTGCATGCTGTGTGCCCGCGAGTGCCCAGACTGGTGCATCTACATCGAGGGCCATAAGTACAAGGCGCCGCCGCGACGGCCGGGCGGAAAGCCCCGCCAGAAGAACGCCCTGGACCGCTTTGACATTGACTTCGCCCTCTGCATGTACTGCGGGATATGTGTCGAGGTCTGTCCGTTCGAGGCTCTGTTCTGGTCGCCGGAGTTCGAGTACTCCGAGCCGAGGATCGCCGATCTGCTCCACGACAAGTCCAAGCTCGGACAGTGGATGGAGACCGTCCCGGACTTCCAGGACTACGAGGCTGGCAGTGAGGCCAAGAAGCTCCAGGTGCCCCGATGAGCGCGTTGGCTGCACTCGCAGATATGGACCGCCTGACCAGCGGTGAGGCCTTGGTAGCCCAGAACGTGGCGTTTGCTGTGATGGCCATCACCATGGTGGCCGCCGCCCTGCGCATGGTCACGACCCGCAACGTGGTGCACGCCGCCCTCTACCTGGTGGTCGTGCTGTCCGGGGTGGCCGGCATCTTCATCCTGTTGGGTGCCGAGTTTGTGGGCGTCACCCAGGTGATGGTCTACATCGGCGCCATCGTCGTCCTATTCCTGTTCGGCATCATGCTCACGAAGGGTTCCTTCGGTGATGACGATGGCGTGTCGGGCGAGCGGCGTCTCATGGCCGGACTCGTCGGACTGCTGGTCTTTGGTGTGATGACCGCTGCCCTGGTCGACTCGTTCGCCGATGCCGAGTTGGCCCGGTCGGCCCCGAGCACCACGGCCGAGGTCGCCGACAGCATCTTCAGCGCCTACATCGTCCCCTTCGAGGCCGTGTCGGTTCTGCTGCTTGCTGCCCTCATTGGTGCCATCGTCGTGGCACGACGGGACTGAGGGAGCTGAGATGCTGTTGAACCAGTTCCTCATCCTGTCTGCCGTGCTGTTCTCTATCGGTGTGTACGGCGTGCTGGCCCGTCGCAACGGCGTGCTGGTGCTGATGTCCATCGAGCTCATCTTGAACGCAGTGAACATCAACCTCGTGGCCTTCGGTGCCTTCCGGGCGTCGGTGAGCGGCGAGGTGTTCGCCCTGTTCGTCATCGCAGTAGCCGCAGCCGAGGTCGGGGTGGGGTTGGCGATGGTGCTGCTGTTGTACCGCAACCGTCGATCCATCGATCTCACCTTGATCGACCAGTTGAGGGGCTGATCACCGTGGACGTACTCCTCACCATCGGATCGGCGGCCGGCGACGGCCTGGCCCTTGGCATCACCGAAGGTGGCAGTTGGCTGCTTCGTAACGTCTGGCTGATCCCATTGCTTCCCGCGCTCTCGTTTATCGGGATCCTGTTCTTCGGCAAGAAGATGCCGCGGGGCGGCTCGGAACTGGGCATCGCAGCGGTGGGGATCGCCTTCGTGTTGGCCCTGCTGACTGGCATCGCATGGATCGACCACCGGGACAACTTCCACGGCGGCGAAGTCCACGTGGCCGTCGTCCAGGTCGATGACCACGGGGTGGCCCACGGAGACGATCACGGGGCCGGACATGAGCCGGGCCATCCGTCGCTGGCCGTGCATCGCACCGCCACCTGGTTCCAGACCAACGGCGTGGAGTTCACCGTCGGCACCCTGGTCGACGGCCTGGCCGTGATGATGCTGCTCGTGGTGACCCTGGTATCGCTGCTGGTGCACGTCTATTCCACCGACTACGTCCATGGCGACCGGCGCTACACCCATTTCTTTGCCTTCCTGTCCCTGTTCAGCGCATCGATGCTCCTACTGGTCGTGTCGGAGAACACACTGCAGCTGCTGTGCGCTTGGGAGCTGGTCGGTGTCTGCTCGTTTGCCCTCATCGGCCACTGGTGGGAGGAGAAACCCAACAGTGATGCGGCACTCAAGGCCTTCCTGACCAACCGGGTGGGCGATATGGGCCTGCTGGTCGGAGTGACCGTCCTGTTCTTCGCTGCCGGTTCGGCCCTGCCTGACCGCTTCGGATCGTTCTCCATTGCCGAGACCAATGCGTTGGCCAACAGCGGGGCGTTGTCACACACCACGCTGGTGGTGGCCGCCAGTTGTCTGATGGCTGCCGTGATGTCCAAGTCCGGACAGTTCTTCCTGCACACGTGGCTGCCCGACGCCATGGCCGGCCCGACGCCCGTCTCGGCGCTCATCCACGCGGCGACCATGGTGGTGGCCGGCGTCTTCATGATTGCCCGCATGTACGGGGTGTTCTTCGAGGGCTTCCAGATTGGGGGCAGCTCGATCAATCTCATGGCCTTCATCGGCGGCCTGACCACCATCGTGGGTGCACTGTTGGCCTTTGTACAGCGCGACATCAAGAAGGTGCTGGCGTACTCGACGATTTCCCAGCTGGGCTACATGGTCCTGGCCCTGGGCGTGGGCGCCTGGACGGCGGCCGTGTTCCACCTGTTCACCCACGCCTTCTTCAAGGCCTGCCTGTTCCTGGGTTCCGGTTCGGTCAGCCACGCCGTGCACAGCTTCGACATGAAGTCTGATATGGGTGGCCTCCGCAAGGACATGCCGCACACCTATCGGACGTTCATGATCGGCACCGTGGCCCTGGCCGGCCTTCCGCCGTTGGCCGGCTTCTGGTCCAAGGACGAGATCCTCGTTGGCACCGGTGGTTGGGGCCTGATGGGAGGCACCGGGGGCAACGGGGCCTACACCCTGATGCTGGGCATGGGCATGCTCACCGCGGCACTGACCGCCGCCTACATGACCCGCTGCGTCTACCTCACCTTCTTCGGCGAGTTCCGTGGACACGGCGAACCCCACGAGTCGGGCCCGCGCATCACCGGCCCGTTGTGGATCCTGGCCGGGTTGGCCATTGTGGCCGGCTTCTTCAACATGCCCAAGGGCTTCCAGTTGGCTCCCGGGTCGCTCCAGGAGCGCTTCGGCCACTTCGTGGAGCCGGTGGCCGGCTACTTCCCGGCCATCAGCCACGCCACCCCGAGCTGGTCGCTGGCCATTGTCTCGACGCTGGTCGTCATCGGCGGCATCGCCGCATCCGGGTGGTACTACTTCATCAAGGTGGAGGCCGCCTCGAAGGCCGTCGGCACCAGCCTCACCGAACTGCCCGACGGGCCGACCACCAAATACCCGCTGGCCAGGATGGGCCACACCCTGCTCTCCAACAAGTACTACCTCGACCACTTCTACAACGGCGTCGTGGCCGATGGCACCAAGGGCCCGTTGGCTCGAATGGCCAATCGGATCAACCAGGACGTCATCGACCGCACCGTGGACGTAGTCGGCGAGACCGCCGTAAAGGCCGGGACCGTCGTCTACGAAAAGATCGACCAGTTGGTGGTCGATGGGGCGGTCAACGCATCTGGACGCGGTTCGTCCAGTGCAGGTGAAGAGCTTCGCAAGATCAACTCCGGAAAGGTCCAGAGCTACGCGGCGATCCTGTTCGCGGCAGCAACGGTCCTCGCCGGAATACTCATCGTCCTCGTCTAGGGAGACGCCGACATGGAAAACCTGCTCGACGGCTGGGGCATCACCCTCGCTACGTTCTCACCGCTTGTCGGTGCGGCGGTCATGACCCTCATTCCGAGGGAGCGAGAGGACCAGCACAAGCTGGTCGCGCTCGTGACCTCGTTATGGGTGGCGTTCGTGGGCGTCCTGCTGCTGATCCAGTTCGACCTGGGTCACACCGACCGCCTCCAGTTCGGGGTCGACAAAGTCTGGATCGACGTGATCTCCAGCCGGTTCTCGGTGGGCATCGACGGCATGTCGCTTCCGCTGATCCTGCTGACCATGCTGATCGTGCCGCTGTGCATCATCTACAGCTGGAACCACTTCCCGGATCCGGTCAACCCCAAGGCCTTCCTGATCCTGATCTTGATCCTCGAGACCGGGATGATCGGCACCTTTGTGGCCCAGGACCTGGTGCTCTTCTTCGTGTTCTTCGAGGTCGTGCTCCTACCGATGTTCTTCATGATCGCCGTCTGGGGCGGCGAGGACCGGCGCTACGCCTCGCTGAAGTTCTTCCTCTACACGCTGTTCGGATCGGCCCTGATGCTGGTCAGCTTCCTGGCCCTGTTCTTCCTGACCGGCGCCGAGACGTTCTCCATTGCCGGCCTGTCCGAAGCAGTGGCCGCCGGTGGCGTGTCCCGTACCGCGCAGCTGTGGATCTTCGGCGGCATGTTCCTTGGCTTCGGCATCAAGGTCCCGATGTTCCCGTTCCACACGTGGCTGCCCGATGCCCACACCCAGGCCCCAACCGTCGGTTCAGTCATCCTGGCCGCCGTGCTGTTGAAGCTCGGCACCTACGGCTTCATCCGGATCGCCATCCCGATCCTGCCCGACGCCGCCGTCACATGGGCACCGTGGATTGGCCTGTTGGCCGTGGTCGGCATCATCTACGGCGCGCTGGGCTGTCTGGCCCAGACCGACGTGAAACGGCTCATCGCCTTCTCGTCAGTGGCCCACATGGGCTTCGTGATGCTGGGCATCGCCACGCTGACCGACTTCGGGATCAACGCGGCGATCATGGGCATGGTCGCC
>Ga0209228_1000311_pt1 | contig 25602 bp, 24 predicted proteins | sample METZYME_3_150m_FD_187547 | JGI IMG/M metagenome (GOLD analysis project Ga0209228, IMG submission 187547) | Marine microbial communities from oxygen minimum zone in mesopelagic equatorial Pacific - METZYME_3_150m (SPAdes) (version 2) | ecosystem: Environmental > Aquatic > Marine > Oceanic...
AGCAGATGTTTTACCACGAGTTAAGACAGCTTCTCTAATAAACTTTATGGGCGGAGAGCCAACTCTTCATCCACGTTTCAACGATATACTCTCTAGTGCTCTTGATAATATGCAGCCTTTCAGTTTCCTTGGTATTTTTACCAATGGATTGATGCCGGATAAGGTGCTAGACCTTCTTTTGAATACAGTTGGAAAGGAAGGCTCTATTCAAAAGCAAATTCAATTTTCAGTTCTACTTAATTGGCAAACAATGGAAAATATCTCGGAAAAAAATCATGAGCGCTGTGGTGAGGTCGCGAAAGCACTTCTTGGTAAGAATGGTTATGGCCTTATGTTTAGTCTCAATTTATATTCTAAAGACCAAAATTTGGCTACCCAGTGTTTCGAAATTAATGAAATTTATCAAGACTTGGGTTTGCCCAGGAGTCAAAAATATAAAATTCGTGTTAGTCCTGCGTTTCCAATCGTTGGGGACCAAGAAAACATTACTTTGCCTATACGCGATTACCCTAAAGTAGGAAGAATCATGGTGGACTTGCTAAAAGAATACCCGCAGCTATGTTTTCGGTTTGACTGCTCGTTCCCGCCTTGTTTTTTAGATGAGATTCAAGAAGATGAATATCCGTTAGTAGAGCGTATTTTTTATCATGGCAATCAGCCGGTTCCAAATATTCAAGATTGGGAAACATCAGATCTTTACCTAGGATGTGCTGATGATAGTCCAATGGATATAGACCCTCAAGGTGATTGCTTCAATTGTTTTCCTTTTCATAATTTGAAATTGGGTAATATTACAGATTTTAAGCAGATTAATGATCTATCAATCAAAAAAATGCATACTAAATTTTTAGGCCATGCATTTAGTGCCGAACCAAACGAGCCTTGTAAGAGTTGCCCGCATTATATGGTTCGATGCTCAAGTGGATGTTTCGCCTATAATTTTGCCTGATATAGGATAATTACTAATTTTATGTGTGGAGATGTGCCATATATGCAAAAAGCAATTTTTGGAGCGGGTTGTTTTTGGGGTGTAGAACTTACTTTCAGCAAAATGGAAGGAGTGGTATCGACTGCGGTTGGTTATTGTGGCGGAAAGGTGCCTGACCCAACTTATGAGATTGTGTGTACTGGTCAGTCAGGTCATGCCGAGGTGGTTTTAGTAGAATTCGACCCTGAAAAAGTATCTTTTGACAAACTACTGGACAAATTTTGGTTACTTCATGATCCAACTACTCTCAATCGTCAAGGTCCCGATATTGGCACTCAATATCGATCAGTAATATTTTTCCAAGATGAAGACCAAGCCAATTTATCAAAGGCATCAAAGGATAAACTTCGGGAATCGGGTAGATATAAAAATGATGTTGTAACCGAGATCGTTTCAGCGCAAAAGTTTTATAGAGCAGAAGAATATCATCAGAAATACCTAGAGGTTCGAGGCTTGGGGAATTGTCACACTTGACACTTATTAAAGGAATCAAAACTATTTTAAACAGACTTGGGCTTCCATCCAGACATGGCGCATCGTTGGGCTATAAGAGGTATAAAGCTTGTCAGGTCATTAGAAATACCGGTCATAAACTTATTGGCTAAAGCTTGGTCGTCAAAGCATTCATAAGCATCATCTAGAAACCCCCCTCTTAACAAAGGATGTTCAAGAAATTCTCGACCGGGGCCCGATTGTATCTCAAGAGGCTTTTCTGAAACTGCTACTTTTTTCATTCCTAACTCTTTAAGCCACTCTTTTGCTTGATTTGCCGAAGGTCTTTCTTCAATATACTCAGCAAGTGCTTTTCGTTCTTTGATTAGTCCCATAACTTTCATTTCGTAATCTATCCGTTTCCACAAAGAATCAAATGTTCCAAGAGAAGGAAAAGTAAGAACGATCTGTCCTCCCGGTTTAAGAAATTGTATGAGTTGTTTTAAGGCTTCATATCTGTTTGGGCGAAAAAACATAAAGGACAAGTTTCCGGTGATTCGATCAAATTGAGATAGGGTAGGGGGCAAATTTTTCATATCACCAACTTCAAATTGCAGCCAAGGCAAATGCCTATTTAGAATCGATCTTGCCCTTAGTACCTGGCCGTGATGAATATCTATAGCCAGAACTTTACCCTTTGGACCAACCTTTTCAGCTAAATTAAAAGCTGGGATTCCTCCACCTGAAGCAATATCAAGAATTGTTGCTCCTGAAAAAATTTCTAAATGCTCGAGTAAAACTTCTGCAAAGGGAGTAGACCAGGGGTCATTTTTTGGAAGTGGCCATGTTAAGCGCATATTTTTTATTTTTTTAAAATAAAATGGGGGAATAAAGTATCTGCGTCAGTGTGGGCAAACTTTATTTGATCTTTCGTAATATTAGTTTCTCTAAGATGGTTTAACTGGATGAAAAATTTCTGAATGTTAGGCCCAGGCAAATGTACTTTTAATACTTACCTCGAATATGTTGGAAAATTTTTTCGTTATAGAAACTACTGAGTTTGTCATGTAGGGAGTTAGAGAGCCTTGGTAAATGAGTGGCGGATGCGTTATCTGGAATTTGAATGGGAGATTTGGATCCAGGTATAACAACAGTTACTGCATCAAAGTCTAAGATCCACCTTAAGGACATTTGTCCCAGAGTCATTCCTTCTGGGACAATTTTTTTTAGTTCTTCAACAATTTCTAGCCCTCTATTAAATGGAATTCCTGCAAACGTTTCCCCAACATTAAAGCATTGGCCATCACTGTTAAATAGGCGGTGATCATTCTCTGGAAATAAAATATTTTGATTTAGTTTTCCTCCAAGTAAACCCGAAGCCAAGGGTAATCTTACGATTAGTGAAACCCCTTTATCTTTAGCATCATCAAATAATTCGGTTATTGGTTTTTGGCGAAATATATTAAAGATGATTTGAAGAGAAGCTAACCCTTTTTGCTTAAGGCAAGTTTGCGCCTCAGAAATAGATTCAACACTAGCTCCAAAATGTTTGATTTTTCCTTCTTGTTGAAGTACTCGAAGCCACTCAAATACTTCTCCGGATTCCATCAATTCTGTAGGAATACAATGTAGTTGGGTCAAGTCTAGAACATCAATATTCAGACGTTTTAAAGAGTTTTCTGTAAAACGGCGAAAACTTGCAAATGTATAATTCTCAGAGTTTCCTGGGTCTGGGAATCGACCAAGCTTTGTTGCTATAAATGCATTTGGTGCTAGTGGTTTTAAATATTTATAGAGAAGTTTTTCAGATCGTCCTTTACCATATACATCGGCAGTATCGTAAAAGTTAATTCCACTTTGAACAGCAGCTTCCAAAACTCTTTGAGCCGTAGAGTCATCAACATCTCCCCAATCGCCCCCCAATTGCCAACACCCAAGGCCAATTTCTGATACGCTAGGCCCCATAGGGCCAAACTTTCTAAAGTTCATTAAAGCACTCCTGATAGCATGTTCTAAATTAATTTTTTATAAAATTGTATTGGCAGTAATGATTTTAAATCCAATTGGAACATATTATGATTCCTTTTTAAAGAATGATCCTTTGATCATTCGGTATGCAGGGAAACCGCCGGATTTATGAATTATGTTTATGCCAACCCTTTGAAGGCAACGAGGACAATCAAGACGAGGGATTTCTGATTTTAGTTTTAAATTCTTAAACTTCTTGAATTGTTCAGGTTCTAAAATGTTTTTAATATAAATACGAATCAGAGAACCAGAGCCTTGTTTTTGATAACGTAGAATAAACTCATTACATTGGCTACAAAATATGTTGAAAGATCGGCTGGACATATAAAAAATTAAGAACGGAAGAAAATCAGCTTTAGGTATAGGCTGATGTGTTTAAATAGATATAAAAAATAAATAAAAAAGTGGGGGTGTTAGTGTTTATTGTTTTGTTGAAGTAGCTTCTTCATTTGTTCGTATTAGGGTTCAATGCAAGATTGAATTCCATTTACTAACCTTTGTTTGTTAAGATTTCGACCAATAAAAACCATCTTATTTTCTTTAGGTCTGTTATTCCATGCATCACCGAACCGGCCTTCAAACAACATATAGACACTCTGGAAAATATAAAGCTTATCTGAATTCTTGACGTTGAGAATGCCTTTAGCTCGAAATACATCCATTCCTTCCATTATTAATAACATCCTTAACCAATGATTGAATTTATCAGGATTAATAATGTCCGGGCACACAATTGCTACCGAGGTTATATCACTCTCATGTTCATGATGGTTCTCGTGTAGGTCATTGTCAAGAAACTCACTCTCGGACAGATTAGCATTATTAAGATCAAAACCACCAATATCAAGTAGGTGGCTAAGATCTATTTTTGCATTTTTTGTATTAAATAACTGTGCTGTGGGATTAATGCTGCGAACATGGGTCTCTAAACTCTTTAACTCTTCGAGGGATACCAAGTCAGACTTATTAAGAATTAAGACATGCGAGAATGCTATTTGTTCCCATGTAACATCAATATCTTTAAGATGACTCCAAGCATTTTTAGAATCAATTAGAGTAATGATGCCATCTAAAAAAAGTGACTGAGTAATTTCATTTTCTAAGAGAAATGCCTGGGCTACTGGCCCAGGAGAAGCTAATCCGGTTCCTTCTATAACTACATAATCAAATTTATCTTGGCGATTCATTAGCCGGTTCAAGGTTTCAATTAAATCACCTCGCACTGAACAACAGATACAACCATTTTTCATTTCAAATATTTCATCACTTTTCCCAATAATTAGATCTGAATCAATATTGATATCTCCAAATTCATTTTCAATAACCGCAATTCTCTTTCCATGCTTGTTTTTAAGTATATGGTTAAGTAGCGTGGTTTTACCCGAACCTAAGAAGCCAGTTAATAGTGTTACAGGAATACATTTTTCTTTTAGTGGGCTCATTTGAGTATGTTTAAATAAGAAGCTATGTTCCATAGGATTGATTAAGTTATAGAGTTATATGATCCTATAAAGTAGAGTGCAATTCAATATATGAGTTTGGTTGCAGGCGTCATTAACGAAAATTTTTTTGGATATTTTTGCTAAATAGATTTGAGGCAAAAATTTAATTATTGTTTGGAGGTAATGTGTGGCTGATAAAAGATACTTGTTGCAGTTTAAAGCAGCAACCGGGTTTAAAGTAGTATTGGAGTTTGGTGGCGAAGATGAATTGAACCATAATATTGAGAGAGTCGAAGAGGCTGATCTGACATGGGAAAAGCTTTCAGACTTCAATTTGAATTTTGATCAAGCTGATTTATTTATGGATATGCGAAGTCCCGAATGTATCGAGCAGTTTGATTTAGAAGACTGGTTGTAAAAGGATAGAAAAAATAATGGGGGGCGGAGCTACATTTTATAGATCATTAAAATAAAACCAAAGACTACGCTGAAAGCAACCATCCAAGCCATAAATTTAAACATTATTAGTAATTTTTATAAAATGATTTTTGGTTGAATGGGATAGTAATTTATGATTTAAACTAAGTTATTGATCGAATTTAATTCAAACTCAATATAGATAAACCGCCAAAATTTCTATTTTCAAAGGTTTTTTGAGTGACATGCTTTTGAAGGGTTTTCTTAGGTAAATCCATCCCATTGCGAAGTCGGAGTGCCTCCACTAAGTTCAAGGGTTGTTCTCTTAACTCCGATTTTTGAGCCGATGGCATAATATTTAATTAATGGCTTGTTTAAAAAATTTATTAATTAGATCAAAAAAAATTGAGATGATTCTATCAGTATTTAGGACTGCTAGCTATTTTTTTTGTAATTTTTTGCATCAGAAAAATTGGTGTCCGTAGTGTCGGCACCACTAAAGTCAGAATTAGTTAGAATAGTATTTGAAAAGTTTGCATCTGCTAGTTTAGCTCCGGATAAATTTGCTTGAGATAAATCTGCTAGAGATAAATCGGCATGCTCTAGATCCGATCTATGAAGATTGGCACCTTTAAGGTTTGCGCTACGAAAGTTTGTTTTCCCAAGTTTGGCTCCAGACAAGTCACTTTTTTCAAGATTAACATTTTCTAAGTTGGCACCTCTTATGTCGGCACCCGTTAAAAATGAATTTTCAATTTGCGCACTTTCAAGGACAGCCTCTGTTAAGTCCGCTCGGCTCAAATCAACTCCTTCTAATTTAGCACGAGTAAAGTCTATCCCTTTCATATTCCCTCCACTTAGATCAGCTCCTGAGAGGTCAACTCCTGTGAGCTTACCTTTGCTGATATTTGCCTTAGTGAGTTTAGCTTCCTGTAAGAATGCATCATTCAGCTTTATTCTACCAAGGTTTGCACCGTCTAGTTCAACCTTTTCCAATTTGGCGCTTGTAAGGTCAGCTATATTGAGATCTGCTTCTTTAAGGTTAGAGTTTATTATGTGAGTGCGTCTTAAAATAGCCCCTCCGAGTTTTGCCCTCAAAAGGTTTGTTCCTTTAAGTATTGCATCTGAAAGGTCTGCACCAGTTAGGTCAGAACGAGTTAAGCAAGCGTCAGTAAAGTCAGCCTTCACAAGCTTTGAACCTTTGATTTGTGCCCGATTGAGATTAGTTCCTTTGAATTTCGATTCAAAAAATACAGCCATACTTAGTCTGGAATCTGTAAAATCAGCATTATTTAAGTTAGCGCCACTTAACTTAACCCGGTTGAAGTCAGCTCCAATAGCTTTTATATTTGTTAAGTCTGATCGACTAAAGTCAGCTAGACCGCATGTAACCTCATTCATATTTGCCTGAGTAAGATTCGATTCGATAAATTTACATTTTCTTAGATTTGCGCGTTCCAATATTGCTTCAGTAAGATTTGCTCTGTCGAGGGTACTCCCTTCAAGGTTAGAGTCTTCTAACATTGCTTGACTTAGATTAGCATCTGAAAGGTCAGCTTCTGATAAGTCTGTGTCATTTAAATTAGCATTCTTTAGATCTGTTTTTATTAGAGAGACGTTAGATAGATTAGCTCGATTTAGGATTGTCTTTGTGAGATTTGCGTTTTGCATACTAATACCTAAGAAATTAAGGTCAGTTAAGTCGAGTTCTGAAAGGTCACAATTATCAAGGGATGGCACGATAATAGCTTTGTTTTCATCCTGTAGTTTCTCGTCTTGAGAAACAGTTTCCTCTAAAGAAGTTGCGTTGTCAGTTTTGTTTTCTTCTTTGCCAGTCGAATCTTGAGAGTTGTTATCTTCTCCTTCATCAAGGTTGTTATCGTCCGTTTCAGATGTGTTATCTTCTTCATCTTCATGAGCCTCTTCGATAGCTTTATGCGCCGCATATTCTTCTAAACGTTCTTCCACTTCTTCGCGTGTCATTTTTGCCATTATTGGTTTCTCATATCAAAATAATTTCTGTGTTACTGATTCAATTACAAGAAGTGAACCGTATTAGAATAGTTTTCAGGACGTTGATATAAGGTGAAACAATAGCCTAGGTCTAGAAATAACGCAAGTCTTTAGGGATAAAATCCAGATAGGTTTGAAATAGTGTGTATACATATGCTTATAATCCCTTATTTTATTCTAGATATTTTAAGAGGAAAATTATGTAACAAGATTTTTTTAAAATTTCTTGTATGATTTTAAATTAATGCTCTAAACTATCCATGATTTGTTATCTCAAATCATTTGATCGAAAGCTTTATGGATTGAGGGACTCTCTTTGAATATCGCAAGGTCAACATTAATATACGACGGTGAGTGTGACTTTTGTGTTTGTTCCGTAGGTCAGTTAAAGGAAATAATAAAGGACCAGGTGGAGTGTTTACCTTTTCAGTCATCGCTTAAAAAGTTTCCACAGATTATATTTGAGAATTGTGAACGTTCTATTCATTGGGCAGAAGCGATTTTTAGAACTTTAGCCTGTGTTCCCGGGAAGGCATGGCCACTATGGCTATATGAAAACATTCCCGGTTTTTCTTTGTTTACGGAGTATGTTTATAAAGTCATATCTAAAAATAGAAAATTCTTGGGATTTATTTGTTAGTCATGTTCTTAACATTGAAATAAAAAGCTTTATGAATTCCATTTAATGATTGTTGGTTCGTTCGATTTAGTGCAACCCATTAATTAGAATAAAAAGTGATATGGAATTGGAAGATGAGTTGGGTGATATTCTAGAAAAAGCCCGAAATGGTAAAAGATGGAGTCAAGCTGACTTGGCAAAGTCAACGGGAATCAATTCGATCGATATTATTCGTATTGAAAATTACGATTGGACTCCAGAGGAGAAAGATATTTTTAGAATAGCTAGTGCCCTAAATTTACATGGACCTTCTTTGGCTGCGATTGCTACTGGTAAGTGGATGCCAAAAAAGGAAACTTCTGACCCAGGCCCTTTCGAGATTATTTGCCTCAATGTGTTTATGGGCCGCTATCCAGTAAAATGCTATTTATTGATTTGTCGAGAAACTCGCGCTACAGCCGTCATAGATACAGGTGCTAATCCAGAAGCAATAATAGAAAAAGCTCGTGCATTAGGCGTTAAGCCAAAGATGATTTTATTAACTCATACGCATCCAGATCATGCTGGTGGATTGGGTCGACTGGATAGAGAATTTGGGTGTCCCACTTGGGTCGATAAAATGGAACCGCGTCCCATGGGAAGTAATGATTTGCGTACTATAGAAGAAGGCAAATCAATTATATTAGGCGCTCTAAAAATCGAGACTATTGCCACACGTGGGCATACCACAGGAGGAATTTCTTTTAAAATCAATGAGTCGGTTATTTCTGGTGATGCCATCTTTGCCGGTTCGATGGGACGAGCGAATTCTTCATGGGAAGACTTGTATTTTTCTATCACTAACAACTTATTGACACTACCAGAAAATACAAGGCTATATCCAGGGCACGGCCCTTCTACAACAGTGGGTCAAGAAAAACGACATAACCCATTCTTTTACGACAAAACTTTACAGTAAATCAGTATTTTAGAACAAATTGTCCCTTTCAATTCTTTTCCTTTAATTTGTTCCTGTCTAATAGCTATGTTATCTTTAGCGATGAAATCCAATCCTTCCAGTAACTACATATCCCGATTAGCATTTATATATGAATAAGGCTATTTCATATTTCTTTGTTGTTATTCTAGTTTCGTCTATTGCCGGATGTCCTAGCCCCGGTAAGGTACGAAAAAAAATGCCCCGTTTGTTTACCAGCAATTTTGTTATGGAAACAGGTGCTGAGCCATCTTTTATGATCACTGAAGATTTTAACCGAGATGGTAAGAAGGACTTAGTAGTTACTAATAGTGGTGATAATACTCTTTCTTATTTTAAAGGGAGGGGAGATGGAACATTTAAAGATCATATAATTATGAGAACTGGAGAAGATCCAATTTGTGTTGTCGCAGCAGATTTTAATAATAACGGATATTTGGACCTTGCTGTACTGAACTATCGTGACCAGACCATTACTCTTTACTTTAACTCCCGGTTCGGAAATTTTAAAAAAACAAATATACTTTTAAAACCGGGGAAAATTCCCATTAATATGACATCTGGAGACTTTAATAGAGATGGGATTAATGATCTTGCCGTTACCATGCGTTACCATAAGGTAATGATTCTTTTCGGAAAGGGTAAGGGACGTTTTAAAAACCCAGTACCAATTAAAGTAAAAGGACAACCAACGGCTATTGTCACGGGTGATTATGATAAAAATAAGATTTTAGATATTGCTGTGGCGTTAGCAGGGTCTGGTAGAACGGGGCTACAGATTTTTTGGGGTATAGGTGACGGTACTTTTGAGCCCTCAAAAATTATTAAAGGAGGTGGGCAACCATTGACACTTGCCAATATAGACGTCAATAATGATGATTATGATGATCTGGTTACATCAAGTAATGTTCTTCATTCAATGACTTTAATTCGAAATAATGGGGATAGGACGTTTACCACTCTAAAAGACTTTGCTTCCGGTTCGTTCCCAAAGTTTGTAGCAGCTGCTGACTTTACTGGGGATGGCTATTCTGATTTGGCGGTGTCTAATTCAACAGACGATTTAATAACTGTATCCCTTGGGAGAGGTGACGGAACCTTTATGTGGCCTCCGATTGCTCACGTTGTGGATGAGCATCCGCAAGGAATTGTTGTGAGTGATTTTGATCATGACGGATTAATTGATCTGGCTATTACATGCAGAGATAAGAACGTAGTAAATATACTTTTGAAAAGAAATATTGTTAATCCTAAGCCTGATAAACCTACCCAATCTATTCAAAAAACTGAACAGGCTTCATGATCAAATTTAACCTAGTTGATAAACTCTTAGATTAAAATTTTTACATTTTGTTTTTGTTCAATTACACGTGTGTTTCCTTCTGGATAAATCCCCAAGATAAATTTTGGTTCAATGAGTCGAGCAACTTCCATAACATTTCGATAGCCATCTAAATGGTTATTAGCCATAGGTAGAAGGATGAAATCGTACGATGTATTGTTCAGTTGTTCTATTAGATAGGAATCAATTGTATTTGGAGAGAAAAAACCATCGCCGTAGCTATAAATATTTTTAATTCCTGGATTAGATTTTAATTCTTCAGTAACAGCATCTTGCCCTAGTAAATCAATAGATATCTTTCCGTACTTATTTATTGCTTCAATGATACTTTGAATCATCCATGGTCTTGCACTTCTCAAAATAAGAATGTTTGAGTTGTTGGGAATAGAGTTTAGCGATTTTTTTGCATTATTGATAAACGTAGATGTATTGGCTTTTACTTTTCCAAGGTCAAAAGCAGCCAGAGCTTCACGTTGTTTTTCTTGAATTTGCTCTGCGCGATAATTAGGATATTCTACAACTACATGGCCGTTTCCATCAAACCCTTCATTAGCTGTTTGAGCTTTTAATAAACCTTGTTTAATGCAGCTATTATAAAAATCTGTTCCTGGTTGTGGTGTGTTTATCGAAACCTGAATTTCATGAATTAACCCTTTGCTTGCTAATTCATAAACTAGGTCTACAGTTTTTTGGTCTTCCTCAGGAGACGAGCCGAGACCTCCAACACTTATAGTAGCGTAAAATTGCATATCTATAACTTTCCCAAAGCTTAGAATAGATCGTAATTTTTTAAGGTCATGTTTTTTTCCAAGAGTCATCTGCTTTGCGACATAATTGCTTCCTGTTTCAATGCCGAAACGAATTTTGTAATACCCGGCGGATTTCATTTTAGTTAGAGCTTCTTCATCAAGTGAAATGTATTCACACATTGCTTCATACTTCAGACTATCTAGTCCAGCTTTTTGAATTTCTTGTGCTAGCTCAATATTAAAACTTTTGTGAATGTTATGTGTTTCTTCATCGAAAAAAATTCCTTCCATTTCTGGATACTTGTCTTTTAATATTTTAATTTCTTCGATGATATTGCTAACATTTCGTGGTCGCCAGTTCAATTCATCGTAGTATAGTGTTGCGGCCGCACAGAAATTACAACGCCTAGGGCACCCACGTGATCCATACATCTGTATTTGTTTAAAACGGCAATTTGGCTCGTGATAGTCGATTCTTCGAATATCATCGTCTTCTGGAAATGGCAGTAGATTGATATCGGGAAGTTCTCTTCTTGGATTAGGGTAGACTCCAAGAATATTTTTTGGGTTTTTACCGAGGATAAGATCCAATACTGCAAATTCATATTCACCAACACAGACAAAATCGGCCACCTTTAGGACTTCTTCTGGTTGGGCCATAGGATGTTGGCCAGTCATAATTACTTTTGTTTTAAATTCATTTTTTACGGCTTTTGCTAGGCGCAGGTCTTCACTAATTGTTCGAGTTGAACTCTCCATTATTAACCAGTTAGGTTTTTCTTCTCGGAGTCGTTGCATATAGTCATTAAAGTCCCAAGCGTTTAAAACCCCATCGAGGAACTTTATGTCATGATTAGTATCACGTTTTAGTAGTGAAGATGTGTAAGCTAACTCCCAAGGATAATAACCACAATTGGTGAAATTTTTTACACCAAGAGACCAGCGTGAGGGCACATGAACCATATGATAACCGTTTTTATCGACACCGACGGAGTTAGCAATGACAATCTTCATTTTTTGGTTTTCCTCTTAGTCAAAACTAAATTTTTTGATGAACCTGAGTTGTTATGTTATGAACAGTTGAAGATTCTTTTTGTTGTAATGGGGTCACGGTTTTTTGTTTGATAGAGTGGTTTGTGCTAGAAGGGATAATTTTAAATGTTTTACGGATAGTCCATTCCAGCAAAAAACCTAATGTGATAAATGCAAATAAAATAACAGTAGTAAATGCATTTATGATGAACCAGGTAAAGGAGGTTTTTTCAAGAAAGTATTTTTTAAGTATTCTCCAACCATTCAACTCATCAAATGTTCCCCTTACATTATAACCGCGAATATTTTTCGCTCCAGAAAACCAAGCTAAAAAATCGATGTTAGAATACCCCATACCATGATCAATATTATAGAGCGATATTGCTAGGTCAAACTGACTATGACGAATTTTTTGGCGCGCCTTACTTTTAATGCTAATGATACTCATTCGGTTTATGGTTCCAGCGGAAATCATAGCATCGATATTTGGATGATTTTCTATGTTTTCCCGAGCAGACTCAGGGGCAAAGACTGTGATTTTTGAATCCGGGAATTCAATTTTTAAAGACTTTATAGTTGTATTTAGTATGTTGGCTGCAGACCGAATAATAAGAATATTTGAAGGTTTGGTTATATCTTTCACGAGAATATTTTTTTTGATTTATTGAAAAAAATACCCCGAAGCGGAGACTTATCTCCGCTTCGTTCGTTACCGAAGGTGAGATCGTCCCTGATCACCCGGGTTTTCTAAGTCAAATACGGTTCCTTCAATATTAACGGCGACCATTTTTTTTATACCAATTCGTTTTGCAATAGCTTTTACATCAGCGTACCCATTGCCAGACATGTTATGGTAAGGGATAACCCCCAAAGAATATTTGCGTTTTGATAGATCTTTAAGTAGAGGCTTTGGAAATAAATCATTATTAAAGTGCCCATCTCCATATAGAAAGACATCGTCTACATGATTATTTAACTTAAGCTCGTTGGTTACAGCATTTTGCCCTAATACTGAAATACGGCTGTCTCTATATTGCTGGTGCAGGGATCCAAGAATATCATTAACTTGTTTCATGCGGGCGGTCCGAAATAGAAGAATTTCTCGTGTAGAATTAATTTCAATGGATTTGAAATTATCTTTTGCTGTAGATGAATAACGATTGTTGAATCCTTTTTCGTATAACTTTTCAGCTTCTCGAAAGTTTTTCATGACCATCTCAGCCGGATATTGAGGGTTGTCAACAACACAATGATTGCCGCCGTCAAAATGTTTCCAATCAACATTCCGTAAAAGTCCTTTTTGCTTCATACGATTATAGAAGGGGGTTCCTGGCTGTGGAGTGCTTATGGAAAGCTGGAATCGCCATAACAACTGTCGGTCAAGCAGGTCATTCATTAGTGCTAGAGTTTTCTTATCACAGTCATCAGTTGATCCTTCACCGCCAAAAGTAAATGTTCCATAAAATTTAAGTCCGATATTTGTGCCATGTTCCATCAATTGTTTAAGGCGCGGGACATTAAACTTTTTCATTAAATCCATTCCCTGTGCGGCTTTTTCCCCAGCGGTTTCAATCCCAAGCCTTATCATGTAATATCCTGCACTTTTCATCGCATCGAGTACTTCCTCATCCATCGGCCACTGTCCACACATGACGTCATACTTTAAATCGTCAAGACCATTTTGACGGATGGCTTTTGTGAGTTCGAGCATATATTTTTTACTACCATTATGGACTTCTTCGTCAAAGAAAATGCCTTCCAGTTGTGGATACTTTTCTCTAAGGGTATGCAACTCATAGACAACATTTTTGGGATCTCTAGCGCGCCAGTTAGGGTGCGCATAGGAAATATTGCCACATACGCAGAAACTGCACGATAGTGGGCATCCACGTGAAGCATATGCTTGAATCTCCAAGTATTCGCTAGAAGGTTCCCCGGGTATTCCATAAGCCAGTCGAGAAACATCGTTATCCTCCGGTAGAGGTAGTTTATTAACATCCAAAGGCATGCGTAAAGCATTAGGATATAAACCCAAAATATCATTAGGGTTCTTACCCTGAAGGATCTCAAGAACTGTCAATTCGTATTCGCGAAGGACGACATAATCAGCGTATTCACTAACTTCTTCAGGAAAGGTCGTGGCGTGGGGTCCACAGATGATAAATTTCGTGCCAAACCTTTTTTTTAGTTCTTTTGCGAATTTGCTGTCAGCGTTGATCGTTCGTGTTGCACAGTCCATTACTAAGTAATCTGGACTAAAATTAGATACTTTTTGAACAAAGGCGTCATGATCTAACTTATCTAGGCAGCCATCATAAAATCTAATTTCGTGGTCAGTGTCGCGTTTAAGTATTGAAGAACAATAAGCTAGTTCCCAAGGGTAGTAGGTGAAAATATTTAAATCTTTTGTGCTGTTAGTCCAACGGCTGGGGGAGTGGATCATTGCATATCCGTCAGCATCAATACCAACAGAATTACAGATGGCAACCTTCATCAAAACCTCGCTTGGTGTGAGTTAATGTTTTCTGAGTTAGGATTTCTCAATTCGAGATCTCCCAAAGCAACTCAGGGAATCCCTTCGTATTTATAGAAGGCAGTCCCTTTTTAAGGCCTGGCACAAATTGAGTGCCGGTAGGGAGTCAGCAAAAAAGCCGTCTCCGCTTGAGCCACTAAAGTCTATGTCTCATAGCGGTTAAAATCAAATAAAACTTAACAAACTTGTTTTAAGGATATGAATTCTAAAGCTTTATTTTGTTTGTGTTTATGGCAATTTGTTGCAGGCAGATTGACGAAAATTTTTGCGTTATAGTCAAAATGAGTAAGGGCAAATGATTTCACCTTGACATCACTTTGAGGGATTGCAAGTATGGCGGGCTATTTTAAAAGGCTTTATATTAACTTTTTTGGTTTTAAAGCAACGGGAATCATAAACTATGAATGATCAAGAAAAAGATATAGCTCCAAAAGATGATCAAAATAAGTTTTTTTCTCGTCTTAAATTTGGACTTAAAAAAACTCGTGATAGCTTGACAAGTGGTGTTATCCGAGTAGTAAGTGGTGCGACGGAACTAGGGCCTGAATTATGGCAGGAGCTGGAAGAGGTGCTATTAGCATCAGATATGGGTATGGCCACAATGAGCTGGGTTATGGAAGAGTTAAAAAAAGAAGTTCGAGAATCATCCGTTAAAAATAAAGAAGAAATTATAAAAATCCTAAAAGAACTCCTTTTTGGTGCTTTAGAGGAAGTTCGGGTTGACACAATATACCCCTTAGAAGGTCCAAGCGTAGTTATGATGATTGGGATTAATGGATCAGGAAAAACGACTACTATAGGTAAATTAGCTGCTAGGTATAAAGGGCAAGGAGAGCGAGTTATGGTCGCAGCTGGTGATACTTTTCGTGCGGCGGCAACTGAGCAATTACAGGTTTGGGCGCAACGTATAGACGTTCCTTGCGTGTATCAAAAAAGCGGAGCCGATCCTTCAGCTGTGGCATATGACGCCGTTCAATCAGCCGTGGTTAAAAAAATGGATAGAATTTTCGTTGATACTGCAGGTCGTTTGCAGACTAATAAAAACTTAATGGAAGAATTGAAAAAAATAAAACGTGTTGTTAAAAAGGTTATTAATGATGCGCCTCATGAAATAATTTTGGTTCTTGACGCCTCCATAGGGCAGAACAGTCTGTCTCAAGCTAGATTGTTCAATGAGGCGCTCGGTGTTGACGGAATTGTGATGACAAAGTTAGATGGTTCAGCCAAGGGTGGGGTGTTATTTAGTATTGCTCGAGAACTCAAGTTGCCAGTTCGGTTTATAGGCGTAGGTGAACAGATTGATGACTTGCAGCCCTTTGATCCAAGGTTGTTCGTAGATGCCTTGTTTGACTAGTACGATTAAGGTTATGCTATTTTTAAACCATCAACTGGATAGCACCAAAAACTATAACCATGTTAATTAAATTTATTAATTGTTCCCTTTTTTATACCTTCTTCAAAGGATCTAGTTTCTTTGGACAATATTCCGCCCAGTAGCAGGAGTCCTATTAAGTTTGGAATAGCCATTAGTGCATTCATTGCGTCAGAAAAATTCCATACCACCTCTAGTTCAAAAAGTGCACCTAGAAACACAAAAAATACCCATGCATACCTATAAAGATCGATCCATTTTTCTTGAAAAAGATATTCAAAGCATTTTTCACCATAATATTCCCATGCCAGTATGGTAGAAAAACCAAAAGTGATTGCGCATAAGGTGACAATAATGTTTCCCCAGTTTCCAGGCAAACCAGTTGAAAAAGCCTGAATAGTTAGGGTAACGCCGGTTTCTCCTGAAACCCAAACGCCTGAGGAACTTAAAGCTAATGCTGTTAGTGAGCAAATAATTAGAGTATCTAAAAAAGTTCCTGTCATAGAGACGAGAGCTTGTTTTCCTGGGTGGTTAGTCTTTGCAGCTGCAGCAACAATGGGGGCACTTCCCATTCCAGACTCATTAGAAAAGAGCCCGCGTGCTACACCGAAGCGGATGCTTTGTGCCAGCGTGGCTCCTGCAAATCCACCAGTAGCAGCTGTTCCAGTGAAAGCATGTTCAAAAATCAATTCTACTCCTGAGCCCAACTGGGGTAAGTTGTTAAGTATTACGATTGAGGCTCCAATAAAATAAACTAAAACCATCAGGGGTACGAAATAGCTTGCGACATCCGCAATTCGTTTAATGCCTCCTATAACCACCATCCCAGTAAGTAATGCTAAAATGATTCCTATCAAAAAATTATTTGTACCCAGTGTTTCGGATAGGGAACTAGCTATTGTATTTGATTGAATCATATTACCAATGCCAAATGCAGCTAAAGCCCCAAACATAGCAAAGCAAGTACCAAGCCACTTTTGTCCTAATCCATACTCAATGTAATACATCGGTCCACCAGAAATTTCACCATGCTCATTAAGGTGCCTATATTTAACAGCTAAAAAGCCTTCAGAATATTTGGTTGCCATTCCTACTAATCCCGTTAGCCACATCCAAAAGATTGCTCCTGGTCCTCCTAATGCAACCGCCGTGCTTACACCAGCAATATTGCCAGTTCCAACTGTAGCAGCTAGGGCGGTCATTAAAGAGCCAAAATGTGAAATATCCCCATCACCCCCTCGTTCTTTCGAGAAGGTTAATCGAAATGCATAAGCTAGTTTTCTAACTTGAATCCCACTCAAAGAGATGGACAGCCACAACCCAGTTCCTAATAAGAGAATTAGAAGCCATGGCCCCCACATGAAATTTGCAAATGCAGCAAATAATGAATTCATCTATCAACCCTGTTAGTTTAAGATAGCCTTTGGTTCAACGGAGAAAGTTAGAAAAATGGAGGCACCGGGCGGGATCGAACCGCCGATAAAGGTTTTGCAGACCTCTGCCTTACCACTTGGCGACGGTGCCTGAAGTATTAATTTAGAATAAAAGAGAGGAAAAGTGGAGCGGGAGAAGGGGTTCGAACCCTCGACTTCAACCTTGGCAAGGTTGCACTCTACCACTGAGTTACTCCCGCATATATCTTATTAAATAAGTGTTTATAGATCACTCATTATATTTTCATTGATAGGTTTGTCAAATTCTATTTTTAAAGAAAACGTGGTTCAGTTCCCGCGACAATGCGGCGAATATTCCCATGGTGTTTATAAATGATAAGGGTTGCTATTGCTAAGGACATGCATTTATAGGGGAACGGCATATCAAAAAAAATACCAAATATTGGTAAAGAAATTGCCGCAATGATAGAACTTAGCGAAACATATTTTGAAATCCACAAGGTCAAAACAAATACTGCGACGGCCTCCAATGTCACAATTGGCATTATGTACAAATGAACACCTAGCCCTGTTGCAACACCTCTTCCACCTTTAAATTTTAAAAAAAATGAAAATAGATGACCAAGAATAACCATGATACCTGCTCCAGCAATGGTAAAAGGATCGTTTGTGATCCATGATGCTATCGCTACGCTCAGCGATCCTTTAAACGTGTCTCCCAACAAGGTTAAAGTGCCTGCTTTTCTTCCTAGTATTCTTGTGACATTAGTTGCACCTATATTTTTACTACCGTGATTACGAAGATCAATATTTTGAGTACGGGCGAGCAAAACTCCGAATGGGATAGACCCAAGAGCGTAGGCAAAAGACCATATAGTAATACTTATTACCATTTAAAACCAGCTAGTTAGGATTGTTTGAGTTCTCAATTCAAAGGTTCAAAAGAAGCTGTGGAATTTGATTTGTTTTTTAAATTTTTTTAGCGGCCATCAGCGTCGTTTTTATTTTAAGGTTCTAAGCCTCTTTTTAATTTCTGGAGCGAATCGGCTTCTAGGATATTTCTTAGCGAATTCTTTATAAAGAGATAATGCCTCTTTAAAACTTTGTTCGTGATAATGCGATTCTGCTAAAAGAAAAGCGGCCTCCTCAAAAAATTTTTGTTTAGGATGGTCAGTTAGAAGGTTTGTAAATCTGGAAATCGCTGAGTGGTAAGCCCCTGTACGATAATAAAATTTCCCAATCGCAAAAATGTTTTTCGATAACTCAAAACGACATTCATTTAACTTTTGTTTTGCTTGTTTCAGGTATTGACTTTTTGGAAACTGATTGATGAATTGTTGAAACCCATCACGAGCATCTTTTGTTGCCGTCTGATCTCTTAAGGCAATGTCTATCCTTTGGTAGTCGGTCATAGCTTTAAAAAAAAAGGCTCGGTCGATGTTTTTATGCGCAGGGTATAAATCAATAAATTTTTGGAAATGAAACTTTGCTTCTTCATAGTCCTCAAATTTGTAATGTGATCGAGCAACAAGGAGCATCGCTGTCTTTCGTTCGTTGCTATCAGGAAAATCTTCGACGACTTGTTGGAATAACTTTAATGCTCGGGAAGGCTGATCTAGTTTGGCTGCTTTGATGCCTTCTTCAAGTAACGCTTTAGGTGAGTCGGACAGAACATCTTCGTTGAAAAATGCACAGGAATAAATGGTAAAAAGACCGCTAAATAAGATTATGGTGATAGATAATCGAAGGCTCATTGGTAATAAAAATTTAATATTGGCTAATCAGAGTTGTATGAAAATAGAACGGATTACACGAGAAACAATATACACCAAAGTCTTTTAAAGTTGGATGTTTTTTTATGCTGGTCTTGCTATTAAGATTTTAACCGTGCTATAAACAGCGATTACCTACTTAGGTTTTGTTAGTTAGATAATTAAATACTCTATATTTAAAAATCAATAAAAATAGATATGCATTTGATTCGCAAAGTAAAAATTAAAATTTTTATGTTGGTTTTTGTGGTGAGTTTTTATTCTGATTTGTATGCTGCCGAAGAGGTTAACGCTAGTTCAAGTTTTGGGGTTTTGTCTTTTTTAGATAAAGGCGGTTTTATGATGTATCCCATAATCTTTTGTTCAATACTTGTGGTCGGCATTGGCCTTGAAAGAGCTTATAATTTGCGACGTAAAAACATTATTGATGCTAGTTTTCTTGCTAAGTTCCGATCGCATTGGAATTGGGATGATATTCAGCTAGGGTTACAATTATGTGCTTCTCACGATACTTCCTTAGCGCGAATTCTAAAAACTGGTTTGTTGCGTTTTGGGGAGAAGGTTGATGAAATAGAACGAGCTATTGAAGGAGCAGGACAGCATGAAGCTTCTTTGTTGAATTCTAACTTGCGTGCTCTAGGTGCTATAGCAAATATAACTCCTATGATGGGTTTGTTGGGGACTGTGTTCGGAATGATCAAAGCTTTTAATGTTATCTCTCAAGGTGGGACAGGAAACCCGGGATTAGTTGCAAGTGGTATTTCAGAGGCTTTAGTTACTACCGCGGCAGGTATGATGGTGGGTATTCCAGCGTTAATTCTATATCATTATTTTCGCGCAAAAATTGATCGTTATGTTTTTGAAATGGAAGAAATTTCCTTTCAGCTCGTTGAAGAACTTTCGTTTGAAGCTATGCGTGAGAAAAAAGAGTTGGAAAAGAGAAAAAAACCTAAGAAATAAAGAATCATAGTTAAAGTTAAATCTCCCTTTAAGTGGGTTCAATGCGTTTCAGAACTGAGAATGAAGAAAATTTTTCGTTGGACTTGACACCTCTTGTCGATGTGGTGTTTCTCTTGCTTATATTTTTTATGGTATCGACAGTATTTGTTGACTTTAAACGACAGATGGATATTTCTCTGCCATCCTCAAAGTCATCCTCGCCAAGTGAGACTTTAGAGCCTATTAAGGTGGAGTTGACTGTCGATGGACAGGTTTTTTTGAACGGAGAAAAGGTGAAAATCGAAGAACTTGAATTGGCTCTTTCTAAAATTCCATCAAGTCAAAACAATTCAGCAATTATAAGAGCGGACAAAAACCTTCCCTATGGAAACGTCATTAAGGTAATGGGAATTCTTCAAACTGCGCAAATCTTAGATATTGGAGTTGCGGTTAAATAACTATTCCCAGATTTACTTTCATTTTAGAACTCTTGGCCTTTTCCGATCTGCTATCCATTTGTTTAGCATTAAAAGTTCATCGAAACTTATTAACTCAATCAACGTGTCTGGACTACTATGGTCTTCATCGTTGATCATAACTCCGCAATAGTTTCTTTCAATATAAGCGGCTACATGTGCTTTGAATTGGGGGAACTTAGAGAATAGTTCGGAGAAAATTTCTTTTTGGTATTCTGGGTCCTTGTCTTTAGGTCTATATTTAGAAAGCTTTGGTGTTAGTTTGGTTTGAAAATCGGCCTTTATAACTATTCCCATAATTATTCTCTTTGAATGTAAGAGTTTCACAAGATCGACTTAACTAAACAATAGTAAGACAAATTAACACGGGATTCAATTTTAGTATTATATATTTAAATGAAAGGTCTGAGCTATGCTCCGGTCTTCCTGGTAAAATTTGTTACAATATAACGCGCAACAATTATTCCGACCCTTTTTCAATCATTGATAATCAAAAGAAGCATGAAAAAAAATAAAAATAAATATCTAGATAGAAGTAGGTCTTTAATTGAATTTATCGATAAATCTCCAACGCCTTTCCACGTGGTCAATTCTTTTAAAGAAGAACTTCAAAGTGCAGGATATGTCGAATTATATGAACACGATAAATGGCACTTGTCCTCAGGTGGAAAATACTTTGTAACTCGTAACGAATCATCATTAGTAGTATTTTCTATTGGTTCAGAGGATCCAGAAGAGTCTGGCTTTAAAATTATTGGCGCTCATACAGATAGCCCAAATCTCCGCTTAAAACCTAACCCTGTTTATCTCAAAAATGGTTATGCTCAATTAGGAGTAGAAGTTTATGGCGGAGCTCTCTTAACAACTTGGACAGATAGAGATTTGTCGTTAGCGGGAAGAGTAATGTTAAAACCTTCGTCTACTAAAAAGACATTGAAGAAAAATCGTCTTTTTGAAAAACAAGCTTCTGCTTTGGTAGGTTGTGGTTTTGTATCTAGGCTAGTTGCATTTGACCGACCTTTATTACGTATTCCTCAGCTTGCAATACATTTAAATCGATCAGTGAACGAAAAAGGACTGGTGCTCAATCCTCAGAACCACCTACCTCCTGTTTTTGCTTTAGTTGATCAAAAAACAAAATCCAAAACACTGCTAATAGATTTAATAGCCGAAGAGTTGAAATGTAAACCTACAGATATTCTTGGAACGGAGATGCAATTATATGACCTGCAAAAAGGAACACTTGCAGGTATAAATGATGAGTTTGTGTTTGCTTCTCGATTGGACAATCTTGCTTCTTGCCATGCTGCTATGATGGCTTTGCTAGAATCATCTAAAAAAGATTTGGCTACACGAGTTCTGGTATTTTACGATAATGAAGAAGTAGGAAGTGATACTGCCCAAGGTGCGAGTTCACCTTTTCTTAAAGATATTTTAGAGCGTATTTCCATAACTACAAAAACTTCTAGAGAGGCGTTGATGAGAGGAATTGCAAGATCGTTATTTATATCTGCTGATATGGCACACGCTGTTCATCCAAACTATGCAGAAATGCATGATGCTAATCATTTGCCTAAGATAAATGCTGGACCCGTAATTAAAAGCCATTCAGGGCAAAAATATGCAACAGAAGGCGTATCTTCATTACAATTTGAACAATTGTGTGAAAAGGCCAAAGTGCCCATTCAGAAATTTTCTATTAAATCTGACTTGCGATGTGGGAGTACAATTGGACCAATTAGTGCTACCAACCTAGGTATTCGAACGGTGGATATTGGGAGCCCTATGTTATCAATGCATTCAATTCGAGAAATGGCTGGTTCGAAAGATCAAGAAAATCTTATTAATGTTTTTAAAGAATTTTTTAAGTCAAGGTAGTTTGTAGGGTAACTAGTTTTTGTTGTTAAAGTTAAATTTGGTCATAGCATCTTCTAAAACTTTCCGTGTAGAATTTGCAGCTTCATGTTGATTTTTCGACTCAAATAATGTGACCGCTTTTCTAAGATTGATGATCACAAGGTATTTAAACGGCGGTCCCTTTTTAAAATTGTAATAGGCCCACCCGAGGTTACCATGCGCTTCAGCATCGTTTTGTCGTCGATGGACAACTATATTTAATTGAGCAATAGCTTCTTCCCACCGTTCAAGATGATTATAGATGTTGCCTAAACTATAGCGGGCATCTAGGTTACCAGGTTCTAATTCCACGGCTTTTTCCAAAGCAACCGCTGCTTCTCCATTTCTATTCAGGCTTTTATATGCTAACGCAAGATTGAAATGTGAAACTGTCGCACTTGGATTATGTTCAATTGATTTTTTGTAAGCTTCAACCGCTTCTTCAAATTGGCCTTGGCGACTCAGTGCATTTCCTTTTAAAAACCAATCCTCAGCTTTTTCTTGAGACCAGGTATAAGGAGTAAAGCCAAATAGAAGCAGCCATATGGTTACTACGAGAAAAAAAATACTATTTTGACTCATTATCTATCCTCAAATATCATATCCCACAATTGTACAGTATTTTTTTAGACTTGGACAAGGATAGACTGGATATTCAGTTTGTACGTTTAGTGGAGTTTATTGGTTTCCTGAGTCGACTCCCTATAACCCAATAGCGGCCGGAATTTTTTTTCAATTCTAAATCGCAATCGAAAGCCTTAGATAGCTGACGCCCAGTAAGCATTTTGTTTTTAGTTCCTTTCGAAAAAATAGTGCCATTTTTGAGAAACAGAACATGAGTTGTCATAGGGAGAATTTCGTCAATATGATGGGTGACATAGATTAGTTGGGTTTTTGTTTTAGAAAGTTTCTCAAGAGTCTTTAAAAATCTTTCTTTTGTTGGTATGTCTAGCCCTGCACAGGGCTCATCTAAAATTAATAGATCGGGTAGGTTGACTAAAGCTCTTGCTAAAAGAACTCTTCGGGCTTCTCCATAAGATATTTTGCCAATAGGTTCATTACTTAAATTTTTTATCTCCAAGAACTCCATCCAATAGGTGGCTATTTCTCTTTGTTTTTGGTTGGCTTTTTTATATAGACCAATGGAAGAAAAAAAACCGGATAAAACTACATTTTTACAAAGTGTGGTTGGCGCATAGTTTTCTTGAAAGTCTGCTGATACAAAGCCAATACGTTCTCTAGCATTGCTAAGTGGTCCGTGTTTTTCATTTCCAAACCAACGAACTTCCCCACCGTCAACTGGTATTAACTCGCCAAAGATGAGTTTCATGAATGATGTTTTGCCAGCGCCATTGACACCCACTACAGCCCAGTTCTCTTTTTGTTTCATGGTCCAATCGATAGAGTTGAGGACTTGCTTGCCATTTAAAAAAACATCTGCATTGTGAATGCGGATAAGCCAACTCATTAAATAACCTTTCTACTGAATAGAAATTTTTTCATCAGATGGGTTAGGAGAGCTGATATTATTATGATTTCCTCCCATCAAATCCACCACCGGATCTCCTCCTTCGTAATACTGAATGATATTCACTGACGCGTAAGGTTGATTAATGCGGAAAAGGTTTTTTATGGAGATTTCTAGTATATAGGCTAAAATAGTCCGTATAACGCCACCATGACAAAGTATGACAATGCTATCAGAAGGGTGGTTTGCCACAATACTTTGAAACTTTGGGATTACTCTATCCTTGAGTTGGGAAAATGATTCTCCTCCCTCAACTTGAAAAAGTTCTATGTTTTTAAGTCTTTCTTTTAGTTTGTTAGGATACCTTAGGTTGACCTCACTTATGCTCAACCCTTCCCAGTCACCGAAGGCTAATTCACGTAATTCTTTGCAGGGGATGTGCGAAAGATTTAATTCATCTGCAACAAACTTGGCCCCTATTTGAGTTCTTTTTAGGTCGCTACTGTATACAGCTTTGACCGGGAGATTTTTTAAAGCCTTAGAAATGAGGATGCTTTGCTTTTTTCCTTCTTCTGAGAGATCGACATCAAAATGTCCATTAAAACAAACTTCTCCGGCATTGGCGGTCTCACCATGTCTTATAAGATAAATGCGGGATGCAGCCTTGTTATTCATATTATTGGATTATGGGTCGCCAGAACTGGCGGCAAAAAAAAATGGCAAGCTCGAATGAGCCTGCCATTTTTATTACAACTATTTTTTCTAAAATCAGTGACTAACTGGAGCAGCCGCACCTGAGGACCAGAGGTAGAAAAAATCCAGACCCTGAACCTTCATAAGGCCCCAGTTAATGAAGAAGTAATAAAAAAACATCGCGATAAACGCAATAATGAACCACGTAATAGACTTTCCGGTTATGAATTTTTTTTGTTCAAATTCCACAATTACCCCCTTTTATATTTACCAAACCAAATTTTATTCGAGCCGTCTTTGTTTATCGCCAAACTGAAGCGAACCAGTAAAAGAACCATAAACAAAATACCACTGTTCCCATGTATATCCACGGTCCGGCTTTTTCCTTAAGCTTTTCTATATCCATTGAAAACGCCCCTAAAATAAAAGTGTTAGATTTAAAAAAAATATTCTTGACAGCTATAAATTCTGAATGTTAGCTTAACCGAAACTGGATTCCCTTAATTACGAGGAAAATAAGTGCCAAGCAAAGACGGAAAAATATTCGATAACATAGTTTATATAGGTCTTGGAGTTAACGGCCTTACTGCCCTTTATCTACTCCTTATGTACTTCGAGATCATTTAATCCGCGAACTTTACCACAGGATTTCAAAAAGTGTCAAGAGGAAAACCCTGTTGATCTAAGGTTGGTTTTTCCTTACTTTTCGACATTTTTATACTTTTTGCCCTGTTTTACCCAACCCAGTCTTCCTTGACTATGTTTTTGGATAAATCACGTACAGCATTAAATAGACAAGTGTGCTAGTCACTAAAATTAAAGCAAAAATTACCATAGTCGCTCTGCCTAGCAGTCTATGTCTACGAGCTCCATCAGGAATCAATTTTTCGATAAACTTTTCAAGATAAACTACCAAGCCGATAACGCCAAAAATGATAGCCCAGGCTAAGCCGGCGGCAAAAGATTTGTCCCTTACGAATGTGAGAATCAACTGATTTCCTGCCCAAAGCCCTCCAAGTAT
>Ga0209228_1000313_pt1 | contig 25519 bp, 20 predicted proteins | sample METZYME_3_150m_FD_187547 | JGI IMG/M metagenome (GOLD analysis project Ga0209228, IMG submission 187547) | Marine microbial communities from oxygen minimum zone in mesopelagic equatorial Pacific - METZYME_3_150m (SPAdes) (version 2) | ecosystem: Environmental > Aquatic > Marine > Oceanic...
CCCGCCGGTGAAGTCACACTTCAGATCTTTGATCCTGACGGCAATCTGGTAAGGGGTTTCTCAAGCGAGGCATCGGGAATCAGCTTTCAGGTTCCGGAGGAGCCAAGCATGCGGGAGTGGCGCCTTGAGGAGGTCGGCACACCACGTTTGCCGTCAACTGCTGGCATGCAGCGATTCGTGTGGGATCTTCACCACGCTGGCCCTTGGTCCGCGCCAAGTGATGGCGGTGGTAGCGGTGGACGTGGTGGCCCGATGGTTCCACCGGGGATTTACGAGGCACGTCTGGAGGCTGGGGGCTGGAACGCTATCCAGAAGTTCGAAGTAATGACGGACCCGCGTGTCGTGGCGGAAGGTATGACCGCAGACACTCTTGAGCGCCAAGCTGCCTTCGCTCTTGAGGTCCGAGACACCCTCAGCACTGCCCGGCTCGCTGCCTACAAATTAGGCGAAGCGCGTACCGAACTGGAAGGGGCCGAGACCGATGAAGCTCAGGCTCTCGACGATGCACTCGAGATCATTGAAAAAGAATTCGTTGATGAGCCTTACCGATACTCTCCGATTATGCTTCTCGGCCAACTCCAGTACCTCTATGGCAACCTTGATCGTGCCGACCAAGAGCCCGGTGGTGACGCGATAACGCGCCACGGTGAACTCGCCGATGTCCTCGAAGGTTTAGTTTCTGAGCTTGAGCGCTTGTTAAGCACGATGCGCGACTGAGCCGCCACAATCGATTGTAGAGAGGCGCTATACCAGTTAGTTGGTTGCTAGGGTTTCATTGGTTCGGAAGGTCATGGCCCATCTAGTATAATTCTGTAGAAATTACCTACGTTGACGCTCCAGCGCGTCGCATCAGAGTGTCTAAGAAGCCTTCAGTTGCCGAGTACGGAGGACGATTCTTGCCTGCTAACGAAAGTGATCCGAAATACCTTGTTGCAGTAGTTGGTGCTGGTCCTGCGGGGTTGTATGCCTCCCGTGTGTTGGTTGCGGCAGGTGCTCACGTAGTGCTATTCAACCGAGACGTCAAGGCTGGTGGGCTCGCTGAGTACGGCATCTTTCATAACAAGCTAAAGATGAAGGGTGGACTTCGCAAACAGTTCGCTTCGATTCTCGAAGATCCTCACGTCGAATACTACGGCAACGTTTCGGTAGGAGAAGAAGGCGACATCAGCTTGCAGGATCTTCTCGACCTTGGTTTCCAGGCGATTTTGGTGACTGTTGGGGCCCAAGGTACCAAGTGGTTGGGGCTACCCGGGGAGGAACTCGAGCGTGTTTATCACGCTAAGGACGTCGTCTATCACTACAATCATTTGCCACCATTCGCCCAGCAAGACTTCCCAATGGGCGAAAACGTGGTGATCATCGGTATCGGCAATGTTATGTGTGACATTGCCCACTGGGTGATACGGGACCTTGGGTGCAAGGAAGTGTGCGCCGTGGTCCGGCGAGGGCCCGGCGAAGCCAAGTTCACTAACAAGGAATGGCAGATCTTTGCCAAGAACCTCGACGTCGACGATTTCGAAGAGGAGTGGCAACGTTGCACGCCCAAAATGGAAGCCGTCGGTCAAGATCTTGATTCCGCGAAGGCGGTGTTTCTGGGGGGCGTCGAAAAAGGTCTGGACCCGGTCAGCGACAGCCGTTTCACTTATCGTTTCTTCGCGTCGCCGAAAGGCCTAGTCGATGATGGCGAAGGTAACTGTGCTGGTCTTGAGGTCGAGGAGACCTATCTAGAAGACGACAACGGCTACATGAAGTGTGTTGGGACCGGCAACACTTTCGTCATCGATTGCGAGAGTGTTGTTTTTTGTATCGGCGACAAAGTCGACGAGACCTTTGGTCTGCCAACGGAGTGGAGCGAGTTTTCCAAGCATCCTGAACCTCGTTACCCAGTCAACGATATCTCGTACGAAGCCTATGATCCTGCTGGAGAGCGCGACCTAAGGCAAATTTTTCTCGCTGGATGGGCACGCAAGGCAAGCGACGGTCTCGTGGGCATGGCCCGCAGGGACGGTACCAATGGGGCTGAAGCACTTCTGCAATATCTTAGCGACATCGGTGAAGCGGAATCTACGGACACTCAAGCGCTGAAGGAGCGTCTCGCGGCGCTTGATAAAATCGTGGTTGTCAATGCCGATATCCCGAAGCTCTTCGAGGCAGAGGCAAAGATTGCCGAGGAAAAGGGCGTCGACGAATTTAAGTACGATGCCAACGAAGAGATGTTGGCGGCCATCGCGCGACAATAACCGACTCCAATAGGCAACACTCTCCCAGGGTGATCCATTGAGAGGGGTTTCATGCGGTTCTTTCCTGTTGCGTTTCGCGGTTTGCCCACGCAACCAGAGTCAACGAACCCCAAGCTACGCGACATGATCCCCGCGCTCGGGCTCTAATGAACCTTGAGTCTCCGGTGGGTGCTTTGTTGTATGTACATGTAGCGGCAGAGGGTGGCATCAAACTATCCCGTTCCGGCTTCCAAGTACCGGGATGATCCGTGGAACCTTTTCAGCGTAGCGGATGTATTGCTCACCGAAGCGGTCACGCAGTTCCCTTTCCTCAACAACCGTCAGCAGGTAGGTGATGGGAACCAATGCTGCCATTATTACCCAGGCAGCCTGGTAGTTGGCGATACACGCTATTCCGATACCGCCGAGCATGACGCCCAGATACCGTGGGTGCCGTACTTGGGCGTAGATGCCTTCGTTGAGTAGTTTGCCCGGCTCCTCGTCGGTTGCCTTCAACTCGGGAATTCCCATAAGAGTACGCAGTGTGAGATAGCGACGGCACCTTATTTCGACGACGGTACCCGACATGTACAACACCACGCCGATTCCGACGAGTATCCATTGGGTTCCGTAGTCGACGGCGAGCAAGGAACTGCGGACGCTAAACAAGCCATAGCATAGGGACAGTAATACCGGGAGCCAGATGCCAAGAGTAAGGCCGGGCCCCACTCGTCGCCAAAAGTTGATGAATGGATGGATGAAGAACCAGGCCGCGAACCCTACCGGAAACATCACCACGACAAGAAGTGCGGCCCAGTACCGAACAGCGTCCAAGGTGGCGGTCCTTATGACTGGCCGTTGATCGCGAGTAACTCAACGTCGAAAATCAATGTGGTGTTCGGGCCGATCATGGCACCGGCACCACTAGGCCCATAACCGAGTTCCCCGGGTATGAACAGGCGGAACTTAGAGCCGACTTTCATTAGTTCAAGTCCCTCGACGAAGCCTGGGACCAGTCGGTTTAGTTGGCTGGTCATCGGGACGCCTCTTTCGATCGAACTGTCAAACACTGTGCCGTCGATGAGGCGACCTTCATAGTGCGCGGTGATTTCATCTGAGATCAGTGGCGACGGGCCTGCGCCCTCGGTCAGTACCTGGTACTGGAGCCCGCTGCTAAGCACGACAACCCCCGACTTGTTGGCGTTTTCTTCAAGGAATGCGTCACCGGCAGCCTTGTTGACCACGCCCTCGTCCTCTCTCCGAGCAGTTTCTCCAGCTTCCATTAGCTGCTGAAACTCAATCATCGTCGTCTGCATCTCTTCGGCTGTCATCTGCCCTTCTCCACCGGCAATTGCGGTACGGAGTCCGGCGACGAGCTGGTCGATATCGATCTCAGCTCCTTGCGCGCTAAGATTTTGGCCGGCAGAAAACCCAAGGGCATAACTGGCGCGTTGCTCTAGCGATTCAGGTGAGCCAGCATCGCCAGAGGGTTTGTTACTGCAAGCTGTCGCGCCCAGCGTGAGCAAGACAATTAGGCTGAATGTTTTGCTGTTCATGAACGTATCCTTGGATAGCGGGGCAGTGCCCGACGCTGACTTCGCAGGAAAGTGGGCATTTTACGCGCTCAGAGCCCGCGCTGCAGCGGCTGGGTGTAGTAGTGTCGCTCTCGGTCAAAATCAAAGGAGGGATCAATCGTTGTGAAGGAAGGGCCACGAGCATTTTTTAGTGGGATAGTTATCATCGCCCTGATGTGGAGCACGGTACCTCAAGACCGTGTTCCGCTGACCCAGGAAATGATCACCGAGGAAATGCTGAGCCAGGGAGCGATGCTTCTTGCTGAGGGAACCTGTGCCCGCTGCCATTCGCTTGATGCCAGTGGTACCAACCTTGGGCCGGACCTTACTGACGATGAGTGGTTGCACGGCGACGGATCGCTCGAGGCCATCCGCACCACAATCATCTTTGGCGTTCAACGAGACCAGATCAAGGATCCGTCTCGGCGCCAGCCTATGGAGCCGTTGGGCCAAATGATGCTAGGCGACGATCAAATCGATGCCCTGGCAGCTTTCATTTGGAGTCTGAGTCATGGGGGCGGGCATTGATTTGGTGAAGCAGTGGAGTAAGTACAAAGTTGATGTTGATGCTTCCGCTTCAGGCAGGGGTCGGATGATGACCCTGGAAGCATGGTTCAGTGTCGTCAATTTTTTTTGGGATTACACACGCTTAACGCAGCAGTGATGACGCCCCGGTTTCACCACCAGCCTGTGGTTTTGGCCAAACTCTGTGCCACAAGTGGTAGCCGAGAAGAACTGCCAAGGCCAGCATTGAGACTGACTGCACGAGCGTAACCTCGGCATTTTCTGTGGTTGCCATTACTGCCGAAGCGTCGACAGAGAGCCCAGAGTAGATGGCATTGACTGCAGCGCCGAACAGCAGGGCAGAAACGGTTACGCCACCAAGATAGATCGTGAGCACTTTGTTCCCCATAAAGCGCGATACCACCAGTATCGTCGTGATGTTGGTGGCGGGCCCGACAAGCAAAAACACGAGAGCCGCACCTGGGTCGAGACCCTTGACTATCAGAGCCGCTGCGATCGGCGTCGCAGCGGCTGCGCAGACATACACCGGTGTGGCGATGAGTATCATCAACAACGAGGAGATCCAGCCGCTCGGAACATTTGCCAACATGCCGTCCGGAACCATGACGGCGAGCAGGGCGGCGAGAATAAACCCAGTGGTCAACCAAGGGGCAAGATCTTCAATTAAGGGCCCGAAAGCATAGCGGAAGCCATCGACGAGCGATGTTCCCCATTGTTTTGGTGGAAGGTTAGTGTCTGTGTCGCAGTTCGTACTGCAGCAGTCGTCGTCGACAAGTGGCTCTTCGGTCCATGTGGCACTGGTTGAGGCTGAGAACAAGCCAACTGCTGAACCCGTTACTAGCGCTGAGACGAACGCGGCGACCGGCCGGACAATAGTCATGATTGGGTCCATCAGTGCGTAGGTAATCCCGATTGAGTCAACACCTGTTTCTGGTGTCGAAATCAAAAAAGAGGTCGTTGCTGCAGGACTTGCACCACTTTCCCGCAGCGCCATAGCGCCTGGAATCACCGAGCAGGAGCAGAGCGGTAACGGTACTCCGATCGCTGAGGCCAGGAAGACTGATCGAAAAGAGTTCTTTCCAAGTAGCCGATATACCTGCTGTTCGGGAATAAAGGCGCGCAACAATGCTGCTGCAGCGATACCTAGAAACAAATATGGAGCGGATTCCGCAGCGACCCATAGAAGGGCATCAACAAAGAGGCTGGCAATGTGCATGAGGTTTAGTATACTCAAAACTTCGTTTCGTAGCACCTAAAATTTAAACCAATTTGGTACCATGAATCGAGACTGATTCTGATTGCTGGATACGTCAATGGTCAATCCTTCTCTTGCTCTTATGATCGCCGCTGTATTTGCTGTTGGTGCGGCAGCATTGTTTTGGCCGGAGCGAGGCCTGTACTGGCGTTGGGCGTATGCCCTGCGCGCCTCAGAAAGAGTCCTTTCAGAGGATGCTCTGAAGTACCTTTTTGATTGCGAGTACAGACAACTGACGGGCACGTTACATGGGGTAACCGGTGCCTTGGGTATTTCGGAAGATCGAGCGACGGGCTTGCTCGGTCGTTTGCAGGAGCTGGAATTGGTTGAGTCATCAGCCGGAAAATATCTGCTTACCGGCGAGGGTCGCTCGCAGGCGCTTCAAATTATTCGCATCCACCGGCTCTTGGAGCATCACTTTTCCGAAGACACTGGTATGGACGCTGCTGCTTGGCACCGTGAAGCCGATCGACTTGAACATCGAACTTCCCCTGAGGAAACAGAAGCAATGGCGGCACGGCTTGGTCATCCTCGCTTCGATCCTCATGGTGACCCGATCCCAACCGCCAGCGGTGAGATGCGCTCAGTTGCCACTGTCCCACTGGCCGACCTCGGGCCCGGGGATGAAGGGCTGGTGGCCCATATAGAGGATGAGCCGGCGGTAATCTACAAGGAGCTGCTAGCGGCCGATCTTCACATCGGAATGCAGCTTCGTGTCCTGGAAACAGCTCCAGACATGATCCGATTGATGGTTGACAGCAAAGAACACACATTCTCCCGCGTTGTTGCTGACAATCTTTCGGTGTCGACACTACTGGAAGGTGAAAGCTTACAGGAACCGTTCGAGACTTTATCGGCACTAAACCCAGGGGAATCGGCGACAGTTGTCGCAATTTCAGCAGCCTGCCGAGGGGCCGAACGGCGACGGTTGATGGATCTTGGCTTGCTCCCTGGAACAGAGGTGTGTGCTGAACTACAGGGTCCAGGGGGAGATCCTACCGGATATCGTATCCGGGGTGCCGTGATCGCGCTTCGGCGACTACAGGCAGAACGGATTCAGGTCCGGCGTCACACGGTACCTATCGATGGAGGTGCAACAGCATGAGTTTGCCTTCGTCTGAATCTTGCGCCGCCTGTCCAGTTCATAACCTGGCGAATTTGAGGAAGCTAGGTGTCGATATGGAGAACTGGGACTATGTCGTGGCGCTCGCTGGCAACCCCAACACTGGTAAGAGCACTGTCTTCAACGCTCTTACCGGTCTTCGTCAGCACACTGGCAATTGGCCAGGGAAGACGGTCACCCGTGCCGAGGGCGGTTTCCATGCTGGCGATGACGACTACAAGCTGGTCGATTTGCCAGGGACATACTCTTTGCTCGCTACCAGCTTCGATGAAGAAATCGCACGTGATTTCATTCTATTCGGCCAGCCTGACGTTACTGTCGTCGTCGTTGACGCAACCCGACTGGAGCGCAACCTCAATCTGGCTCTTCAGGTGCTGGAGATTACTGATCGGGTTGTCGTATGTCTCAATCTTATGGACGAGGCCAAACGTAGTGGGCTCGATGTTGATTGTCGTCGCCTTGCGCGCGATCTTGGTGTGCCGGTTGTACCCACCTCGGCCCGCTATGGGGAGGGGCTCGATGAGCTCCTGCAGGCAATCGCGGAGGTTGCCTCGGGAAGTTTTGTTGGCAAGCCAAAGCGAGGAGGTGGTCACTCGACGGCATTGGACCTAGCTGTCACGGAACTTGGGGACAAGATCAAAGAAGGCTTCCCGATGTTGCCTAATACTCAGTGGGTGGCATTGAGGCTGCTTGATGGCGATGAACGCATTAGTCAGGCAGTCCTCACAGGTGAGCTTATACATCTACAGGAAGAACTCGCTAAAAGCTCAGCCGATGACCAGGGACCTGCGGATCAAGCGGACAACACCGTGGTGGAAGCAGAAGACAAGTTGTTTTCGGCGGTCAATGAGATGGGGGCAGGAATCCTTGAGGTTGCCTCCGAGTTAAGGTGGAAGGTCGGCCCAGATTTCCATCAGGTACTGATGGAAGGCATCTACACTGAGGCAGCGCGGCTAGCTGATCGCGCCGTAACGGGTGCCAACGAGCGGAGGCGCTTCGATCTCGACCGAGCAATCGATCGGCTTGTGACCAGTCGCACGTTGGGCATCCCGTTGATGCTGGCGCTATTAACCCTAGTGTTTTGGTTAACCATCGCAGGTGCCAATGTGCCGTCGGCAATGTTGGCAACCTTGTTAATCGACAACCTTTACGTTTGGTTACGTGAAGGTGCGATGAACCTTGGAATCCCTTGGTGGATCTCAGGACTGCTCATAGATGGGATGTATCTTGGTACCGCGTGGGTCGTGAGCGTTATGTTGCCGCCTATGGCGATTTTCTTTCCAATGTTCACACTGCTCGAAGACTTTGGTTACCTGCCACGTGTTGCCTTCAACCTGGACCGTGTGCACGAGCGCGTCGGAGCACACGGCAAGCAGGCATTGACCGCAGTGATGGGCTTTGGCTGCAACGCCGCTGGAATCATCGCCACCCGGATCATCGACAGCCCACGCGAGCGCCTGATCGCAATCATTACTAACAACTTTTCCCTATGCAACGGTCGCTGGCCCACCCAGATCTTAATCGCTTCAATTTTTGTTGGGGCCTTGGCGCCGGCGTATCTAAGTGGCCTGGTTTCTGCGCTCGCGGTTGTTACGGTGGCAGTGTTTGGGATATTCCTGTCATTTGGAACTTCTTGGCTTCTATCACGCACAATCCTCCGCGGCGAAGTTTCGACATTCCATCTGGAATTACCGCCTTACCGACCACCCCGCGTGTTGCAAACGATCTATACGTCGTTGATCGATAGGACAATCTACGTTTTGTGGCGTGCCATCGTCTTTGCGTTGCCAGCAGGAGCGGTGATTTGGTTGGTCTCGAACATCAACATCGCTGGCATCAGCGTTGCCGAACATGTCATCAACTGGCTCAATCCTATGGGCCTTTTCTTCGGGCTAAGCGGTGTCATTCTGTTGGCTTACTTAGTAGCCATCCCCGCTAACGAAATCGTGGTGCCAACGATCCTCATGCTGATTGTTCTGGTGAATCCGGTTGCCGGATTTGGTGAAGGGGCCGGGATAATGTTCGAGCTTGATGACGTCTCGAGTACGGCGACAGTCTTGCAGGCTGGAGGATTCACACTACTGATGGCTATTAACCTCATGTTATTCAGCTTGGTGCACAATCCTTGCTCGACAACGATCTACACAATCTACAAAGAAACCGGGAGTGCCAAATGGACTGCGGTGGCTTCCCTGTTGCCAGTAGCCATGGGCTTTGCGCTCTGCTTCCTTGTGGCTCAGGTGTGGAGGCTTGTGGCGAGCTATGGGTAACGACGACTGGTTGATCGAAGCCGTTTACCAAAGCGGTAGCCTGGAATGACATCCCCGAAGCCAATCCTGGTTGTACTCGCTGCTGGTATGGGAAGTCGGTACGGTGGCCTAAAGCAGATTGACCCTGTTGGTCCGACTGGGGAGACATTGCTCGACTATTCGATCTTCGATGCTGTGGTAGCCGGCTTCGGCGAGGTAATTTTCGTAATTCGACGGGACATTGAGGAAGCGTTCGTTACCGGTGTGGGAGCCAAATACGCTGACATTGATGGCGTGTCTGTTCGCTACGCGTTCCAAGAACTTGACGATCTTCCTGATGGTTTCCACCTTCCTACGGGTCGCCAGAAGCCATGGGGAACGGCGCATGCGGTTCTCGCTGCTTGTGACTTGGTCCACGGTCCATTTGCGGTTATCAACGCCGACGATTTCTATGGTGCCCACGCCTTCGAGATGCTTTCGGAGCAACTTTCGGCACCTTCAGAAGATTACGCTATGGTCGGCTTTTTGCTGCGCGAGACATTATCAGCACACGGGGCAGTGACCCGGGGCTTGTGCCGCACCGCCGCCGATTTCCTTACGAAGATTGTCGAGATCTCGGACATCGAGGCGGACGGTAACGGTGCGACCTATCCTAGTGAGTCGGGTGGGATATGCCGCCTTAGTGGGGATGAGACCGTATCGATGAACTTTTGGGGCTTTTCTGGAACGATCATGTCACGTCTCGAGCAGGGGATGATCCAATTCCTTCAGCAGAATCTTCAGGACCTCAACTCTGAGTATCTTCTGCCTGACGTCGTCGACCGTCTGATCGTCGATGGGGACGTGCGGGTCCGGGTATTGCGAGGTGGCGGACCGTGGTTCGGTGTTACCTATCAGCAAGACCGTGAGACTGTCATACGCAACATCCGCGAACTGATCGACGGGGGAGCTTATCCGGAGCGCCTCTGGAGCTAACGGCCCCCGGCTAGGAGGCAGTAGGTCGTTTCTGGACCAGCGACTGTGATAGAAGAAAAGTATAAAAGGGCGGCGTGAGCATGGATCTGTCGTGGCTGGGCAAACAGCTTGAGATCGACGGCGAGTTTATTTCCGCCGTTGCCTACGGAAGCGGTCACATCAACGAAACTTTTGCCGCTACCTACGAGATGCGTGCAGTGGGTAAAGAGACGAAAACTCGTCGAAGCCGTTTCATCCATCAGCGAATCAACACCAATATTTTCAAGGATCCGGCAACACTGATGTGCAACCTCGCGCGGGTCACCCGGCACATCCGCGGCAAGTTAGAAGCCCAGGGGGAAGAGGATCTCGAGCGCCGTGTACTGACGTTGATCACAACCCGCGACAGCGGTGACTGGGTCATTGATGAGCGTGGCAGCTATTGGCGTACCTTCCAGTTTATAGAAGGTGCCACGACCTTCGATGTGGTCGAGACGGTTGATCAAGCTCGTGAGGTTGGGCGCGCTTTCGGTGAATTCCAGCGCCAGCTGATTGACCTTGGGCCACCTCAGCTGGCGTTTACAATTCCGAACTTTCACAACACCCGAGAACGCTTGGGAGCATTTCGGCAGGCGGTTGAACGAGACGTTTGTAACCGTGCCGCCTCAGTACGAGACGAAATCGGCCGTGTGGATCACTATGTCGATCTGGTCGACGATCTACTCAAACTGCAGCGCGTTGGAGAAATCCCGCTGCGCGTGGTGCACAACGACACCAAAATCAACAATGTGCTAATCGATGACGAGACTGGTAAAAGTTTGTGTGTCATCGACCTGGACACCGTGATGCCGGGGCTGGTGGCTGACGATTTCGGTGACTTGGTCCGCACGAGTAGCAGCTTCGCTCGTGAGGATGACCGTGACTTGTCGAAGGTGATGGTCGAGCTGCCGATCTTCGAAGCACTGGCGATCGGATACCTGTCAGCTAGTGGAAGCTTCCTAACAAATTCGGAAGTCGATAGCCTGATCGTCGGCAGCAAGCTGATGACCTACGAGCAGGCGCTCCGTTTTCTCGCTGACCACCTTGCTGGTGATACCTATTTCCGCATCCACCGTGAAGCCCATAACCTCGATCGGGCGCGAGTGCAGATCGCTTTGCTCGATAGCATAGTTGCTCACGAAGATGAGATGCGATCGATCATCGAGCTTGCCGTCAAAGAGTCGCAGGGAAACGATGCGACGGGCGCGGTCACTGAAACGTATCGTGGCTGATCTTGAGCGCCCGGTCGAGATGCTAGAGGAATTGGTTCATCAGTGCTCCGTAGGCTTCATAGAACGATACGGTCAGCCAGCGAAGGCGATTGCTTCGGCGCCGGGACGCATCAACGTCATAGGGGAGCATACTGACTACAATGAAGGTTTGGCCCTGTCTGGTGCTATCGACCGTTGGGTGGTGGTGGCTCTGTCCCCACGTGGCGATCGACAAATACGTGTGTACAGCGAGGCGTTCAACCAGGAAGCCACAGCGTCACTAGAAGATCCAATAGCAAACGAAGTTGTGGGCTGGGGCCGAATACCACTGGGGACAGGACTTCTGTTTGCTGAGCTTGCAGCCGTGGATGCTGGGTTTGATGCTCTTATCGGCGGCAACGTACCACTGGGTGCCGGCTTGTCTTCCTCGGCTGCTCTTGAAGTTGCTGTGCTCAACGCTCTACGACACGCGTTCGATATATCACTCGATAACCTCGAATTGGTACGCACCGCACAAGGTGTTGAGCACGAGCACCTCGGGGTAAAGACCGGTTTGATGGATCAGTACACGTCACAATTCGCGCACCGGAAAGAACTCATGCTGGTCGACTTCCGCACTGTAAGTCATGAATACATCGAAGCGAGCCTTAAGGGTTGGGTGTGGTTGTTGCTTGATTCCGGCGTGCGTCGGCAGCTTGCCGATAGTTCCTACGGAGCGCGTGTCAACGAAACTCGTGTTGCTCTGGAGAGGGTGGTACGTGTCATCGCCGAAGTTTCTTCATTTCGAGATCTCAAGGAGGAACATCTTGCAGCCGTTGATGACGATGTACTGCGGCGGCGCCTGCGCCACTACGTAACTGAAAACGACCGTGTACAACAGGCCGCTAAGGCGATCACTGCTGGTGAACCGGAAGCACTTGGTAGGCTGTTGCGGGCCTCCCATGTTTCTTTGCGTGACGACTACGCCGTGAGCTGTGCTGAGTTGGACGTTCTCGTCGATGCTGCTGCTTGTTGGGACGAGTGTGCTGGTGCGCGGATGATGGGTGGAGGCTTTGGTGGTTGTACTATCAACCTGGTGAGGGCATCCGCAGTGAATTGTTTTCTCGATCATGCTTGCCCTGAGTTTGAGCGCCGTTTCGGCCACACTCCCGCCGCTGGCATTTTTCATTTAGTAAGAGGAGCGTATGTTCACCAGTAGCGCGCGGTGGTCGGCAATTGTTGTGCCAGTTGGTGACCATGTCTTCGACGGCCTGTGTCTTGGCATCGTAGTTTTGACGGTTTTGTTGCGCGCCGTTTTCTTCTAGACGAGAGCGTCCAGAATGTCATAGTCCAGAAGACCTCTTGCCAGCGCCAAGCTACTAAGATATGAAGTGGTATTAATCCCGAGGTCGGACCAACGGCGCAGTTCAAATCAACTAGATTGAGATCACCGAGGCCGACGAGTTTGGACAAGAAGCGAGATGGAGAACGGCGCATGAGGAGTGACGACAAACGAGGTCAACGAACCCAGAGTTATTCACTCAGCAAAGCACGTGAAGTCTTAGATCGCCGGGAGCTAATGAAACTTGGGGCCGCAGGTCTAGGTGCCGCCGTTGTTGGCACCTCAGGGCTTGCCGAGGCAGCCACCGAGCCAGGAAAAGATGGAGCGTTCGGGATTGGCCTGCCTGCTGGTCTTTCCGAGTCGGGGCGTATTCATTTGCAGGCACCTCAGCTTGGTATGGTGCCGCATCATCCACTGTCGGCGGATCCGATCGAGACTGTCCGAGTTGGCTATGTCGGCGTCGGACTGCAGGGTTCGGGTCATTGCCGCAACCTGCTACGTATCCCGGGTGCCCGGCTGTCTGCCGTTTGCGACATCATTCCCGAGAAGGTTGAACGCTGGCAGCGGCAAGTTGTCGAAGCTGGCTTCCCGGAACCGAATGGCTACTCTGATGGGCCTTGGGACTTCATTCGTATGTGCGAAGAAGAAGACCTGGACCTTGTCTACACGGCGACGCCCTGGGAGTGGCACGTACCGGTCATGCTCGCTGCGATGGAGAACGGTAAGCATGCCGCTAGCGAAATTCCCGCTGCTTACACAATCGAGGATTGTTGGAAGCTCGTCGAAGCCGCCGAGAAATATAACAAGCACTGCGTAATGATGGAGAACTGCAACTATGACCGTCCCGAGCTGATGGTTTTTAACATGGTCCGACAGGGGATGTTCGGCGAATTGCTACACGGCGAGTGTGGCTACCTACACGACCTTCGAGGCATCAAATTCGAAAACCGTAATGAAGGACTCTGGCGACGCGAACATTCGATCTTGCGTAACGGTAACCTCTACCCAACGCATGGATTGGGTCCTATCGCTAACTGCATGGACATTGACCGCGGTGATCGTTTCGAGTACCTGGTGTCTATGTCGAGCCCATCGCGTGGTTTGCAAGAGTACGCCACAGCCAATTTCCCTGAGAGTGATCCTAGACGCGACGAGCAGTATGCCCTTGGCGATGTAAATGTTTCTTTGATCAAGACGGCACACGGCCGCACCATCTATCTGAGTCACGATACCAACCTGCCGAGACCCTATAGTCGTATTCACATGCTGCAGGGTACTAAGGGGATTTTTCAGGGCTACCCCAATAGAGTGTATTTTGACGACTTTGGCCGTGGTCACCGGTGGATCGATGACGAGGGCTACGAATATGAAAATGAACACTATGATCTCGCTCGGATACGGGAGCAGTACGAGCACCCGATTATCAATGAGCTGCGCGATCAATCGGAAGGCGCAGGTCACGGAGGTATGGATTACGTTGAGGACTACCGATTGGTCAAATGCCTGAACGAAGGCATGCCGACCGATACCAACGTCTATTGGGCAGCTTCGCTCAGTGCGGTGTGCGAACTTACCGAGATTTCGGTGGCGAACGGGAGCACTCCGGTTGAGTTTCCGGACTTTACCCGAGGTCGCTGGCGAAGCTATCCGCGGTTAGAGATAGTGCACGCTTGACGCGCCGCGCGGCTGTCGTGCTTGCTGGACCCTGTGGCGTGGTCTTAACGCTGGTTTTTGCCTCCGCATCAATACAGGGACCTGACCTTACTTCTATTCGTCGCAATTTGATGCCAGTCCCGGAGTCCGTGCGTTTCCGGGGCACGCCGCTGCCGATCGATCGAACCTTCACGGTTGCGTTACGTGGTCCCTCTGGGCCTGCCAGCCCGAGGGTTCACCGTGCCGCGTTGCGTCTTCTTGAACGTCTTGGCCGGCAAACAGGGATCCCCGTTCCTATTGAGACAAGCCGGGACCCTGACCTCGCCACCTTATTGATTGAGTACTTTGAATCTGTGCCGGGGGTCCAACGTGCTATCGAGGACGAGTCGTACACGCTCGAAGTCGATGCAGCTGGCGCTGCACTGCGTGCCCCGACCTCGTACGGTGTTCTGCGTGGCATCGAAACATTCCTGCAACTTGTTGAGGTCGCTGTCCCAGCTACCGCCGTAACTGCGGTTGATAGGCGTTCCACAATCCCAGATCTCGAACCTGAGCCGGAGGACTTCATCGTTCCTGGTGTGGAAATTCGTGACGTGCCGCGTTTTCCGTGGCGCGGCTTGCTCATCGATCCGGGCCGCCATTTCCTTTCAATCGATGTCATGAAGCGCAACCTTGATGCCATGGCGGCAGTGAAGCTCAATGTTCTCCATTGGCACCTCTCGGAAGACCAGGGGTTTCGGGTTGAGAGCAGGATATTCCCCAAATTGCACGAACTCGGTTCTGGAGGCTTTTACTACACGCAAGACGAAATCCAGGATTTCGTTGCCTATGGGCGCGATCGTGGAATTCGGGTGATGCCGGAGTTCGACATGCCCGGCCACGCGACGAGTTGGTTTGTTGGATATCCAGAGCTGGCAAGCGCACCAGGTCCGTACGAAATAATTAAGACTTGGGGAATCCAGGATCCATCAATGGACCCAACACGTGATGAAACTTATGAGTTTCTGGAGGCGTTTATCGCCGAAATGGTGACATTGTTTCCCGACAACTACTTTCACATAGGTGGTGACGAGGTCAATGGCAACCAATGGAACGGCAACCCTGACATCCAGGCGTTCATTAGGGAGCAAGGGCTCGAAGACAATCATGGGCTGCAGTCGTTCTTCAATCGCCGTCTGCAGAAGATCCTCACCAAGCATGGCAAGAAGATGGTCGGCTGGGACGAGATCATGCATCCGGACCTTTCCCCCAACATCGTTGTGCAGTCGTGGCGCGGCCCAGAGATGTTGGCTCAGGGGGCACGCCTTGGGTTCCAAGGAATTCTGTCAAATGGTTACTACATAGATTTGATGTACCCGGCAGAACAGCACTACGCTGTTGATCCACTCGGTGATCAAACCTCAATGCTAACGGCTGAGCAGCGAGCTCGTATCCTCGGGGGTGAAGCCACCATGTGGGGAGAGTACGTCGTTGATGAAACTATCGACTCGAGGATTTGGCCCCGCACGGCAGCGATCGCGGAACGCTTCTGGTCACCGGCGTATGTGAGTGAGGTAGACGATATGTACCGCCGGCTAAAGACAACTAGCCGGTGGCTCGAGTGGGTCGGTGTCACCCATCTATCGGGCTATCCGGTGATGTTGGCCCGGTTGAGTGCGGGGCGCCCGATCGAACCACTGAGGACACTCACCGATCTGCTGGAGCCGCTCAAAGGGTATCGGCGGGGACGGACTCGCGCTTACAGTCGCTTTACACCCTTGAATCGACTGGTCGACGCGGTTCGTCCTGAGAGCATCCAAGCTCGCGGGTTTGGAGTCCTGGTTGATGAATACCTCGAGTCTGACAGTAACCGTGCCGACGATTTGCGCCTCCGGATCGAGAAACAGCTTGTGAATTGGCGCGACAATCACCAATCTATACTTTCAGTCGCGGCGTCCTCGACGATGCTCCCGGAAGCTGAGGCGCTCTCTGCACAGTTACGGATAACAGCAGAAACGGGGCTAACTGCCTTAAGAGACCTCGACTCTGGTACGCCGACCGGTGATAGTGATTACGCTGCCAGACTTTCGATTCTAGCGAACGCAGACACGACGCGTGGGGCACTCCAGCTAGTGGTTGTAGAGCATGTTCGCCGGCTTGTCGAAGCTGCCCATACTCGCCACTGGTGATTGTTGTGGGCGCCGTTAGTTATGGTCGGTGGCGGCCAGTAGATTTCGAAGAGTCTCCAGCCCAAGCTTCGAGCCAGTCAGGAGCAATACGATAGTCTGCCCCGCGAAGCGTTGTGGGTTCTGCATTAGGGCAGCGATCGTTAGCGCACTGGCACCCTCAACCATTAAGTGTTGTCTTTCCAAGGTGACTAGAATCGCAGCGGCGATTTCCTGTTCCGATAGCAAAGCCCAATCGCTAATCACATTGCGGCACGCGTCGAAGGTGATCGAATCGTGATCGATACCGCCTGCGGTGCCATCCGAAAGCGTTCGCTTTGATTCCATATCAATGATCTCGCCTGCTTGGATCGACTCGTACATTACCCGCGAGTTTTCCGGTTGGCAGCCAATGATTTCGACCTTTCGATCCCTTGACTTAAGGTAGCTGCCTACGCCAGCAACGAGGCCGCCACCCCCGACCGGAACAAGAATAACGTCGATGTTTTCGGTTTGGCGTTGTAGTTCAATACCGATGGTGCCCTGACCACCGATGATCAGCGGGTCGTTGTAGGGCGAAACATAGACTTGGCCGCGCGAGGCAGCTAGGTTGCGCGCCCGTTTTTCTGCTTCGATGCCATCACCGGGGACCAACTCGGTATCAGGCCCAAACGATTGAATAGCCTCAAGTTTGGCAGGGGAGACGCTTTCTGGCAGAAAAATTGTTCCAGGAATCTTGAAATAATTCATCAAGTAAGCGCACGCTGTGCCATGGTTGCCGGACGATGCTGTTAGCACTCCATTCGCTCGCTCTTTTTCAGATAACGCCAGCATTTTGTTCATTGCGCCGCGCAACTTAAACGAGCCGGTGATCTGACTGCTTTCTAGCTTCAAATACACGTCGGCACCAGTGAGCTGACTCAGAAAGTTGCTGCGTTCGAGCGGCGTTTCCCGAACGTGGCCGTGGATGCGTTGTTCCGCGTCGATAACCAGCTCCGCAAAGTCGAGCCTCGCGGCCTCGATCACAATTCAGTTAGGCCATTTGGAAGGCACGAGCACGGAACAGGAAGTCCACGATATTGCCCTCATGAGGTTGTAGCCAGTTGAGCTGAATCGTTGGCACTGCCCCGAGGTTGAGTCGGTCGATGTTGTTGGCGTCGAGCAGCGCAGCGCGGAACGGTTCGTCGTTGGTAATGCCAGTTGCCACCAAAGTCGGCCCGATCGATTTGATCATTTTGTCCTGGGGACAATCCACGACAGTCACAAACGGGAACATGTACTCCTTCGAGGCCGCAGGGGAGTTTGGCGAATCGCAGTGGAGTACTGTGGGCCGGAGGTAATCGCAGCGTTCTTGAACGACTAGACGGTCACCTTCTCGGTGAGCATTGGTGACTTCGTTGACACTGTGATCCTCGGAGGTGGCGTCTATGTCAGCCGAAATGGCCTCCGCCTGCCCTGGGACTGTGAACGCCGCCAGTACCGCATGAGGATCATCGGGAGGTAGCGGCGCAATGGGTCCGAGTCGCGTGGCCAACGCCTCAGCAATCTCGGCACCATGACGCGGTGCCCAGATTCCCGAGCAATTGATGCATGAGCGCCCGCTGTTAACCAGCACGGAATCGACCATCAAATCGAGGTATTCTTCCCAGTCATCCACAGTGTCTTCGCCGAACAGAATCTTGCTAAACCCAGGCCCGTGTACCTGTACACTGGGGTTGCCATCGTACTGCTCGACCGTTGCTAAACCCCCAAAGATTAAGCTGCGCGGGCAGCTCTTAAGCACTGCCGCTCCTATATCACCACCGCCCGGATAGAGGGCTATCGCTTGGCGGGGAATACCTGCCTCAAAAAAGGCCTGGGCCATTCGCCAGGGTGTCCACGGTTCTTGCGGCCCGGGTTTGAGCACTAGTCCGACCTGGAGCGGGATGATTGGAAGCCACAAGCTGTGCACTCCGGGGGAGTTTGATGGCAGCACCATTCCCAGCACCGGGGTGATTGCTTGGTAGCTGCGCATCAAGCCATTTTCTTCACCGAAGCCCTTCGAGAGGAAGTCATAGGGCAAGTTGCGGGTCAGCGAGCCTAGGATGTTGTCCATTTGATCGAGGACGAACTTGAGCTTTTCCATGTTGGCTCGGCACATGTGCTCTGGCAGGCCGGTGGTAGCGGATTGCTGGGTCACGAAGTCGTCCGCGGTTTGGGTGCCGTCGCCAAGTGGTAGCTCGGCCGACATAAACAGAGCCCCAGCTTTCTGTACCTTGCTAATGAGCTCCGGGATTGGAATCTCGCGCAGAACTTCCCGCGCCCGTTGTGCTTTTCGCAGGTCTCGTTCAACGAGACCACCATTAGCTTGGCTCACTTCGGCGATCTTTTCGCCGGTAGCAAAATGAACGACTGTTTCGGTTTCGAGACTCTGGTAGGGTTCCCCCCACCTGAGAACCGGAAAATGGATCACACGCTCCTCCGTAGGTGAGTGTTGATTCTAGCCTAAACGTGTTAACAGGATGAGTTCGTCAAAATGGTTCTCGGGGAGAGCGGATAGTTATCTCTCGGAAATCCTACAGAGGTCTCTTGTGCAAATGGTGTTCAGAGCGTGCGTACTGTTTTTCGGAGCACTTAGTGTGCTGTGCTGCGGGTTGGGGGCACCGGCTTCCATCTCGCCTCAGCCGATGCGCAACGTCGTTTGGATAATCGTCGATGATCTTGGATGGCGCGACATAGGAGTGGCGGGAAGCTTATTTTACGAAACTCCCAACATTGATCGATTGGCAGCTGCCGGGATGCTATTTACTCAGTTCAATACCGCCAGTCCAGTTTGCTCACCGACACGCGCCAGCTTCATGACTGGCAAGCATCCAGCCCGGGTCAATATCACCAACTGGATTGGTGGCCAGCAAGCCGGTATGTTGCTGCAGGGTGATTACTCGCATCAGCTCTCCCTGGACGAAGTGACGCCGGGCGAGGCTTTCAAGGAAGCCGGATACACGACCGCATACATGGGTAAATGGCACCTTGGGGCCGGAGATTACCTGCCTGATGCGCAGGGATTCGACATCACAGTGGCGGTCAACGACGCCGGGCAACCAGCGACCTATTTCTATCCCTATCACCGTGATACCCCTTCGGTTTGGGACGTGCCGGGTCTTGGTGATGGAATCGATGGAGAGTACCTCACCGACCGTCTAACCGATGAAGCGATCGTGTTCTTGCGCGATCATGCGGCCGGACCATTCATTCTCGTCCTGTCGCACTACTCGGTGCATACTCCATTGGAGGCGAAGGAAAGTCTCTCTGCGAAGTATGAGACCAAGGTTTCCGCATTGCCACCAAATCCCGAGGCGTTTGTTTCCGAGGGCACGTTGGCAATTAGTAAGACCCGGCAGGATCACGCAGTGTACGCTGGCATGATTGAGAGCACCGACGACAGCGTTGGCCGTGTACTCGATACCCTGGATGAGCTCGGAATTGCCGAGGAAACGGCAGTGATTCTTGTCTCCGACAACGGAGGCCTCAGCACATTGCCTCCCGGGCGCACCAATATACCGACGTCGACCCTTCCGTTGCGTGCTGGTAAAGGCTGGCTCTATGAAGGCGGTATCCGGGGGCCGCTGATCATTGCGTGGCCTGGCGTGACTGGTATTGGCGGCGCTCCATCAATCAACGATGTCCCGACTACTAGTATGGATCTGTATCCGACGTTGCTCGCGATCGCTGGGCTTCCCCCGCGCCCCGATCAGCACTTAGATGGCCTCAGTTTGGTGCCGTTGTTGCGGGGTGGTGACGTGTTGGAGCGAGAGGCTCTCTTCTGGCATTTTCCGCACTATCACGGGTCGGGAAATCGGCCCTCGGGTGCCGTAAGGCTCGGGGACTTGAAACTTGTGGAGTGGTTTGAGGACGGGCGAACGGAGCTTTATGACCTGAAAACTGATCCTGGTGAGACCAATGACATTGCAAAACGTGATTCGAGTGAGACTGCTCGTCTTCGTGACATGCTTGCCCGCTGGCGTGTCAGCGTTGATGCTTCTATGCCGATGGTGAACCCAGATTGGGAAGGCCGCTAGCAAACCTGCTGGATTCTAGTAAACACCCACCGTAGTTGTTTTCGCGAAGCGGCTGAAAGGTCGAAGGCCACTGACACCATCCCAAGGGAAGGCCTCATAAGGGGGCTCACGCTCCCCTTCATCGCGCTCAGGGAAGCGCGGCAAGAAGCATTCCTTGGTCAGTGTTGTCAAGACAACGCGACCAGTTTCCCCATAGTTCACTACTTGGTCGAGGTCGTCCGGGTCTACTACTTGGATGACGGCGTTAGGTTGTGGCGCGTAGTAGGTGATCTTGTAACTATTTTCCGGTCCGCTTGGTGAGCTGGCAGCGAGTCCCATCAGGGTGTTGCCGTAGGTGGGTGTCATGTACACACCTTCGAGTAGCTCTTCTTTGGCGAAGCGGTTCCATTGAGGTGTGAACTCTGTGCCACCGGAGAAGATGCCTGTGATGCCCGCCTCTCCGATGCTCGACCCCTCTTCCTCAAGCCGAAGGGCGAGAGCCTCAAGAAGCTTCGGTGTGGTGAACATGCACTTGATGTCATGGCCCGCCGAAAGGATCGTCATTGCCTGATCTATGACATGCTCCTGGTATGCCTTGAGATGGTCGTTCCAGCCCTTTTTGATTAGTTTGATAACCCAGCGGGGATCTAGGTCGACGCAAAAACAAATACCTCCCCGAAACTGTGCCAGATGCTCAACGGCTAGCCGCAGGCGGCGGGGCCCGCTAGGCCCAAGCATGAGCCAGTTTGACCCCTTCGGAAAGTATTCGTCCGGAAGTGTTTTGGAGAATTGTTCGTAGTCGGTGCGAAAGTCGTTGATTGCTACCCGGCTCTTTGGGATGCCTGTCGTGCCGCCTGTCTCGAACACGTATACGGGTTGGCCAGCGAGCCCTTTTGGCACCCAGCGTTCTACAGGCCCGCCACGCATCCATTCGTCGTCAAAAAAACCAAACTTAGCCAGATCATCAAAGCCTTGGACATCACTGCGTGGGTCAAAGTTGGCTTTCTCCGCCCACTCAAGCCAGAAAGGACACCCAGTTTCGGGGGCGAAGTGCCATTTGATTATGTCGCGTACATGACAGTCGAGTTGTTCGCGGGACGCTCTGATGTTTACGTCAAGGTCGCTCTCGATCATTGAGTCTGATGTCGACATTTATTTACTCCGCAGAGAGGCACAGGATGCGCCGAGTAGGGACCGGACCAGGCTTATTAAGGCTTCTCGACGCATAATCCTAACGTGCTAGCATCGGCAGCGCACAAGGAGATACGTATGATAGCCGCGGAACTGCTAGAGATTCTCGCTTGTCCCGAAGACAAGACGCCCGTTCATCTTGCCGGGCGATCTGAGATCGATGATCTCAATGGGCGAATCCGTGCTGGTGAGGTAGAGAACCGAGCTGGCGATGTGGTTAGTGAAGAGGTCTCGGAAGGCCTTATTCGCGAGGACGGGAAATTCCTGTACCCGGTTCGGGACGATATCCCGATCATGCTTATTGATGAGGCGATCCCCTTATAGTACGTAGAGGCTTAGCCGGGTAGCAAAGACGTTGCCACTTATTTCTGGTGTGGTTACCCGTTAGGGAGTTCCGCCTGATTCAAGAGCGTACAAGCGGTTCCGGGTAAGTATGTACAGCACACCGTTCTGGGCCACTGGTGTCGTGTAGACGGCTGCCCCCATGTTGTACTCCCCTAGTTCCTCAAGCTCACGGCCGTGGCGCAATATAGCTACATCACCGTCTTCGTCTCCTATGTAAACCTTGCCGTCGGCGACGAATGGTGAGCCCCAGATTGCTGCGAAGGCATCGTACGTCCAGAGTCGCTCACCAGTCTGAAGATCGTGGGCGTATAAGAACCCAGACAGATCAGCAATGTAAATAATTCCGTCCGAGATCGAGACTGTCGACATTGTGCGACCGATCTGATCGCCTCCGATGTGCCAGACAGAGTGCGTCGTGGTGACGTCACCGCTCCCGGTGGCGTCGATTGCCCAAAAATTTCCAGGAGCTTCACCGTGTTCGGGGTCTTGGCCAACGCCAACGAACACTTTGTCTTGATAGATTACAGGTGTCGCGAGTACGTTATTTCGGGTACCTCGACTGCCTAGGGCCCAGACTGAGTCTTTGGGGTTCAGGTCGAACTTCCAGATCAACTCGCCAGTCTCCGGCACGAAGCTGTAAAGCCAGCCGTCCCCGCCGGGGAAAATAACCTGGGGTTGTCCTCCGATCACCCCGTAGGCGGGGTTAGTCCATGTCCCGTGGAGGATGTTTTCACCGGGCAGGATACTGTCCCAGATTAACTCGCCGGTATTTATATCAAGCGCCACGAAGCTTGATCCGAACGGCGAAGGTATCTGGACGTGGCCTTCGTCCACACCATTGCCAGTTGATGCGAATAGGATGTCACCGACCACGAGCGGCGAGCTTGTCGCTAAGTTGTGGGGGAATGCATCGAGCTCGTTGATTAGATCAAACGACCAAACTAGGTCACCTGCGGTATCGAGCGCGACCACATGGGCTTGATTGGACAGGTAGTAGACCCGATCGTTTCCGACAAAAGGAGTGGAGCAAACGCCCTGCAGAGGCCAATCATTGACCCGCCCAGCGGGTAGCTTCGTGTGTGTTACCTGCCACAAGAACTCGCCATTACTAGTGTTGAACGCCATAACCACACCGCGATCACCGGTCAAATTGGGGTCACGAAGCCCCTCGTTATTTGTGCCGACATAGATTTGGCCATCAAGAACAACGGGGCCAGCATAGGCTTGTGAGCCTACCGGCTGCGACCATTTCACGTTCAGACCGCTTTCGACGTCCCAGGTATCTGGAAGGTCCGTTTCGTCCGAGACCATGTTGCGCGACGGGGTGTTGCCGAACATTGCTGCCTGCCCCGATTGTCCGGTGGTCTTTCCGTACAACGGACTAAACCCCACCACGGCCGCTAAGATGATTACTGCGGCCATCAGCCAACCACGCCTTCGCATCATTGGTTCTCCATCACTTGTACGTTGTCAAAAAAGATGTCTACTGGTGAATAGCCATAGATCCCGGGGCTCCCACTGCTAATCCTCATGGGATCTTCAGCAGAAATTGTCCATTCCTCGGGTTCTTCGGTGCCACGCTCCCACACTTTCCCGTACACGAGGGTGCGGTCTGGGCCAACTTCGACAGTAAGTTTCATTGTGTACCACTTGTCCTCTCGCCACTCGAACGGAACCCTCTGCATCATGCGTAGCTCTGCCGTCCAGGCACGCACCTCAAGTCTGTTATAGCCCCCTTGTAAGTCGAGGGTATAACCGCCGTTGATAAGCCCGAGGTCAGGGCGGGTGCGCCGTCGTCGGGCACCCATAATGTCGGCTTGAACTGTGTAGCCAGTCATCGACGAGGGACCCATGTAGATGACGTGACGGTTGAGTCCGACCGGCGAGCGGCTCTTGTTGAGTACCATGCCGCCATCTAGTTCCTGTACCTGGAATCGGCCACCCCCCATCCACCAATTAGGTTTCTGGCCCGACTCGAAGTTTGTGGCCCAAGGCAGAGGAGCAAAGGAGCGAACGCGGGCTTCGGCGCTCAGGTTTCCAATCTCAGCAGTGACTTTGCCAGCTTGGTTTTCGCCAGCGGCCGGACGAAACGTGCCAGCATCATCGATAGTGCCACTGAGACCGTCGAGAAGCCACGAGGCATTGTCTTGGGTCCCGAGCTGGTTTCCATCGGCGTCGAATGCCCTGACTTCAAAGGAAATCTCTTCCCCTGCCTTGACGATGAGTTCCGCCGGTATGACTTGTAGTCGGGACGGCTCCCTGTTCTCAGTGGAAGAAGCAGTTTGAAGAATAGGCAAACCTTCCCCGCTGTAAGAAGCTCCTGGATCACCGATACAGAAGATGCCAGCCTCTGTACTAATGTAGATGCGCTCGTAGGCTATAGCCGGGGAGCCATAGATCTCCGCATGGCGTTCCTCCCCTGGAACTTGGATTTCCTCGGTGTCCAGGATCGAAAGGGCACTCGGGCCAACTTCCAATATATAGACACGGCCGTTGACTTCTGTGTAGTAGACCTTGTCGTCGGCCCATACTGGCGAGCTCTTGCCTACAGTGCCAACGTTAAGTTGCTCTAACTCTGCGCCCGTACTGGCGTCCAGCGCGATTAGCTTTGATGAGTTATCGACGACATAAAGGATGTTGTCGTGGTAGAGCGGTGAAGAAAAACCGATCCCGAGGGCGTTGGCCTGCCAGATTTCACCGCTGCTGGTGATGTTGCCGGAGCCGGTTCCTTCGATCGCTACAACGCGGCCCATGCTGGCATTGTCTATATTTTCCTCGCTGTGGGCGATATAGACAGTTGTGCCGACGACGACTGGTGTTACGTTAATGCCCCGCTTGCTAAGCTCGAATTCCCAAACGAGATCCCCGGTGCCGACATCCATGGCATAGACCCAGCCATCGGCAGCGCCAGCGATTAGCAGTCGACGACCATCAATCTCGGCGACCACCGGAGTGCCCTGAGTGTTGGCATCGGCCCATGGCCTGTTACCCGGCAAAGAGTTCCATAGGACTTCGCCGGTGAGCTTGTCGAACGACCAAAAGCGATGTCGAGGAGCCCCGTGCTCGCCCCAATTTGCTCCTATATTACTGAGGATAAGCTGGGTACCATCGATGACAGGATTCTGTGTGCGGCCTCCATAGCCTGAGGCACGCCCCGTGTCTTCGCCCAACCGCCATTCCCACACCGTGTTGCCCTCACGGTCGAGGGCAATCAGCAGACCGTCTACACCGTGATGGTATAGGTAGCCCGTCTCAGGATCGCCAATGACACTTGCCCAGCCAACGCGCGAGAACGGTACGGTGGTGTGGTAGACGTTGAAAGTTCGTTCCCACAACGGCGTGCCGTCGCCAGCATCCCAGCAAGCGACAACAGCCTGCTTAGTCATGCCGTTGCCCTGTCGGCCGTTAGCACAAACGCGGCCATCGAAAACCGCCGGTGTCGAGCGACCGACGAATGCTTGTTGCCAGATGAGGTTATCGCCGTCGATTGCCCAATCGGACACGAGATTGATCGCGGAAGATTCCCCTGTCTCGTTTGGACCGCGCCAGCTCGGCCACTCCTCAGTTGCTCCACCGGCACAAGCGATATTGCTCAGCACGGTGGCAGAAATTACCAAACCACCAATAAATCGCTTTACAAACGTTCGCCGAGGAGCATGAGTCTGTAGCGTGGGCATTC
>Ga0209228_1000314_pt1 | contig 25505 bp, 23 predicted proteins | sample METZYME_3_150m_FD_187547 | JGI IMG/M metagenome (GOLD analysis project Ga0209228, IMG submission 187547) | Marine microbial communities from oxygen minimum zone in mesopelagic equatorial Pacific - METZYME_3_150m (SPAdes) (version 2) | ecosystem: Environmental > Aquatic > Marine > Oceanic...
TCAATATCCCTGTATGGAAGTTGATCTTGTTCTTTGGCAATGATCTCAATGAGATCTTTTTTATTTATACTCATTAATGAATTACATCAAAAAAAATAAGAAATAGGAATTAAATTATTCGCTTCTTGTGAATTTAGATCTAAGAAGGTCTCCTAGGCTAGTCTTTGAGATAGATTCTTTTTCTTCAGCTTTATAGGAGTCTATTGCTTCCCTCTCTTCTTTTTCTTCTTTAGCTTTAATTGATAGTTTGAGGGTCCTATTCTTTTTATCAAAGCCAATAATTTTAGATTCTATTTCATCATTTATCTTAAAAACTGTCCTAAGGTCTTCAACTTTATCTCTTGAAACTTCAGAGACATTTAACAATCCTTTTACTTGCTCATCAAGCTTGATTAAGGCATTTCTCTCATCAATTTCTTGAATAACGCCTTTGACAATAGTGTTCTTGGGGTTATTTGATAGATACAGTTGAAAAGGATCATCTGATATTTGTTTTAAGCCTAAAGAGATTCTTTGTTTATCTGCATCAGAGTTAATTATTATAGCTTCTATTTCTTCTGATTTTTTGAATATTGAAAGGTCTATACTATCTTCTGATTCCCAAGATATATCTGAGATATGTATTAATCCATCGATACCTCCATCTAGTTCAATGAATACTCCAAAGTCGGTTATTGATTTAACTTTGCCTTTTATTTTTTGTCCTACTTCATGTGCTGCTGCAAATTCTTTCCATGGATTATCAGTTATTTGCTTCATCCCCAAAGAAACTCTTCGCTTATCATTATCAATATCTAAAATCATTACTTCTATCTGCTCGCCGACGTTTGCGACTTTGTAAGGATTTGGATTATTATTTGTCCAGTCAATTTCAGAAATATGAACTAGTCCTTCTATTTCTTCCTCTATTTGAGCAAATAAACCGTAATCGGTTATATTAGATATTTGACAAAGAACTTTCATACCGATTTCATATTTTTTTATAATTTTATTCCATGGATCGTCTTCAAGTTGTTTAAGGCCTAATGAAACTCTAAATTTTTCTCTATCTAGGGCAATAACCTTAACTTTAATATTTTGAGCTAAAGAAAGAGATTCTGAGGGATGCTTAACTTTTTTCCATGAGATATCTGTTATATGTAACAATCCATCTATTCCACCAAGATCTACGAATGCTCCATAGTCAGTTAAGTTTTTTACTACGCCTTCTAAAATATCACCTTCATTAATTTTAGAAATTAAATCGTTTTTATTCTCAACCGCAGTACCTTGGATCGCTGCTTTACGAGATAAGACTATATTATTTGTCTTTTTTTCTGCTTTAACTACTTTAAATTCAGACATTGAACCTTCTAGATATTGAGTATCTCTAACTGGCCTAACATCTACTAGTGAACCAGGAAGAAAAGCATTAATTTGGTCTACAAGAACAGTGAACCCACCTTTTACTCTTGTTTGAATGAAACCATTTACAATCTCATCATTATCCATTGCATGGATAAGTGTTTGCCATGTTTTTTCATTCTTTGCTTTTTGGCGAGATAACTTTGTTCTTCCTTCACCATCTTCAATTTCTTCAATGACCACTTCGACCTTATCACCAACTTCAATTTCAATATCACCTGACTGATTTTTAAATTGGTTAATATTTACTAGAGATTCAGACTTTAACCCCGCTGATAAAATAGCATGATCATTTGTTATATCTATTACATCAGCTTGGATTAGTTGTCCTAACTTGAGTGCCTTGCTATATTCACTCGACTCAAATAGATTTTCAAAATTTTCTCTCATAATTTATTGCTACTTTTTATATATTTAATTGCTTCTTTTTGCACATCTTTAATTGATTTATTATCTGTTTCGATCACTAAAGCATCATCGGGGGTTATTAAAGGCGATGCTTTTCTGGTTAAATCTCTTTTGTCTCTAGCATTTAACTCATCAATTAACTGCGTGAGGCTAACATTAATTCCTTTTTCCTTCAACTGGTTAAGCCTTCTTTTTGCTTTAGTCTCATTATTAGCAGTTAAAAAGAATTTAATTTCAGCATTGGGAAAAATAACGCTTCCCATATCTCTTCCTTCAGCAATTAGGCCAGGTTCTTTTGCAAATGACCTTTGTATTGGGACCAATGATTTTCTTAGTGCTTTATTGGATGAAACCTTGGATGCTATTTTTGCTGTCTCTTCGTTGAATATAAGATTATTAATTATTTTATTCTCATAAATAATGTCGACATTATGACCATCAGCTTTGATATTAAAAATAATTGAGCTGCCAATATTGATAAGCTCTTCAGCATTTTTCAAATCAATAGAATTTATTTCAGCAATATAAGCAATGCTTCTGTATATTGATCCACTGTTCAAGTAGTTCAGTTTAAATTTTTTAACTAAATTAAGAGCAAGTGTTCCTTTGCCAACACCACTGGGGCCATCGATAGTAATTACTAACATAAATAATTAAGCTTCATTAATATTCATACCTATTGAATTCATTATTTCTTTAAATATAGGAAAAGAAGTATTGATATTGATACAATTCCTAACGGTAACAGGTGTTTCAGATTTGCAAGAAGCCAAAAGACATGTCATAGCCACTCTATGATCATCAAATGAGTCTAGATTAGCTCCCTTTATTGTCCCGCCTGTAATTCTTGCTCCATCATCATATTCATTAACATCTATAGATAGTGATCTAAGGTTTTTAACCATAGCTTTTATTCTGTCAGATTCTTTATACCTAAGCTCCTTAGCGTTCTTTATTGAGGTAGAGCCTTCAGCACAGGCTGCTGCAAGGAAAACCAAAGGTATTTCATCAATGGCTGAGGCTATAAGGTTCTTAGGCACATCTATACCTTTTAAGTTTGAAGATCTAACAACAATTGAGCCTATTCTTTCATTGGTGTTAAATCTGTTATCAAGATTAATTTCTATATCAGCATTCATTAATTTCATAATTTCTATAAATCCCATTCTAGTAGGATTTAATCCAACATTTTTTATCTTTAATTCACTATCTTTGGAGATCAGTCCAGCTAATATTAAGAAAGAAGCTGAGGATAAGTCACCAGGAATATATATATACTCTGGCGAAACAATCTCTCCACCGACTATTGATATCGTTTTTTCATCAACTTCAATTGTAGATGAAAAGTCTTTTAACATAATTTCAGTGTGATCTCTTGTTTTGGTATCTGTTTTGATAACCGTTTTGCCATCTGTGAAAAGACTTGCTAGCAGGATAGCTGACTTTATTTGTGCACTAGGAATATCTAACTTATATTGTAAATTGCTTAACCTATTTATATTTTTAATTTTAACAGGAAGATTACCGTTATTAGTTTCTATATCTGCACCCATGGCCCTTAATGGTTCAGCTACCCTTTCCATTGGTCTTTTTCTTAGTGATTTATCACCAGTTAGGACAGATTCAAAATTTTGAGCAGCTAAAATACCCATAAACAATCTAATAGATGTCCCTGAATTACCAAAATTTAGTATTTTTTTAGGCTCTATTAGTCCATTCAACCCTTTGCCATGGATTTCCATAATTTCATTCTTTAAGTAAATATCTGCTCCGAGAAGTCTTGAAATTTCGACAGTTCTATATATATCTTCGGACGATAAGTAATTTTCAATAACAGTTTGACCTTCAGATAACATCGATAGTATAACAGCCCTATGTGAAATAGATTTGTCACCAGGAACTTCTATCTCTCCATTAATTGAATTTACTTTATTGGATACTAAAGAGAATGAATTCATTACTGAGCAACTGGGTAAGAACCCAAAAATTTTATTTCTATACTCTGTTCTTTTAATTCATTTAATGATTTAAGAATATTAATTTCATCGAAATGGCCTTCAAGATCAATAAAGAAGACATAACTCCACTTACCTTTTCTTGAAGGTCTTGATTCAATTCTAGATAAATTGACATCGTAATCTGCAAATGATTTTAGAACTTTAAATAATGAACCTGAATCTTGACTGTCAGGAGGAGATACAATTATGGATGTTTTATCTTTGTTACTCTTTTCTGCAGTCTGATTGCCAATTATTATGAATCTAGTTGTGTTATCAGAGAAATCTTGGATGCCAGAATCAAGTATATTTAAACTATAATCCGCTGATAACTTTTCTGATCCAATGCAACCTTGGCCTGAGTTAACAACCATTTTTGCACCTTCAGAATTACTAATGACTGGAAGTAACTCGACATCTGGCAGATTCAGTCTAATATAATTCTGGCATTGCCCTAATGATTGAGGGTGAGCGTAAAGAATCTTAATATGTTCAGTAGAATTATCTTTTGAGAGCAAGCACTGATTGATTAGAAGTTCAATCTCCCCAGTAATCATAACATTAGAGTTTATGAGTAAATCATGAGTGTTATTAATTGAACCCTCTATTGAGTTTTCAATAGGAATAATTCCGTAATCAGATTGATTTATCTCAATAGATTCAAATACATCTGCAATATTGGATACCGGTATTGGCTCAGCATTACTATCAAAATATTTTAACAATGCTATTTCTGAGAATGAACCTTTTGGTCCTAAATATGAAACTTTCATGGTCTTCAGGATAATATATTAGTTTTTATAACGCCGTCTATATTATTAATTTGATTGATTACATCATCGGTTACAGGTTTTTCAATATTTAATATGGTGTATCCAATATCTTGAAAGTTTTTATGTGATAAGTCATTTATATTAATATTAGCCTTACCAAGTAAAGTGGTAAATTGACCTAACATATTTGGTTTATTTAAATTAGTAATAGTTAGTCGATGTTCTGTATCTCTAACTAAACTCACATCCGGGAAATTTACAGAATTAATTATATTTCCATCTTCTATAAAGGAGATCAGACTATTTATAACCATTAAAGCACAATTTATCTCTGCCTCTTTGGTTGAAGCCCCCAGATGAGGCATTAAAAGGACATCTGGGTTTCCTATTAGCTCAAGCTTAGGGAAATCAGTTACATATGAGTTTATCTGATCCTTTTGCAAAGCTGAAACAATAGAATCTGTGTCAACAATCTCTTCTCTCGATAGATTAATAATGGTTGAAGTTTTATTCATTAAACTTAGTTCTTTTGAGCTTATGAATCCTTTTGTTTGTTTACTATATGGAATATGGATTGTGAGAATATCTATATTCTTTAGTAGCTCATCCAAATCATCTATTCTTTTAACACCAGGTACTAAATTAATAGCGTTATCTACACTTATCATTGGGTCGTAGCCAATAACCTTCATGCCAAGATCATGGCAAGCATTAGCGACTTTGATACCTATAGAGCCCAAACCTATAACTCCTAGTGTTTTATTAGGTAATTCAAATCCCACATACTCTTTTTTTGCCGATTCAACTTCAGATTTTAGGTTTTTTGAGTTTTTCAAAGTACTCACGTAATTAATTGCTCTATGAATATTTCTTGCAGAAATAAGAATTGCAGCTAAAACCAACTCCTTAACTGCATTTGCGTTGGCACCTGGTGCATTAAAAACAGGTACTGCCATTTTTGTCATTTTTTCTACAGGAATATTATTGACTCCTGATCCAGCTCTGCCAACAGCAAGTAGATTAGGTGAAATTTCGATTTGATGCATATCGTATGACCTGACTAAAATAGCATCAGGTGATGTAACTTCATCACCAATATGATAGTTATTACCATCAAATAACTGTAAACCTTCATTGGCGATATTATTAAGTTTTAATATTTTGTACATGTCTTTACTGTCTGTTTTCAAATTCCTTCATAAAGGATACTAGTCGTTCTACACCCTCAATAGGCATCGAATTGTACACACTTGCCCTCATTCCACCAACAGTTCTATGGCCTTTTAGATTATATAGACCTGATTCATTAGCCATAGTTAAGAAGTCATCATCAAGATCGTTGACACATAGTGTGAATGGGATATTGACCCAAGACCTATACTTCGGGTTTACTGGGCTTTGATAAAGGCTAGATTGATCAATATAATTATACAGAAGCTGTGACTTTGCTCTATTGGAATCAGCCATTTTTGTTAGACCGCCCTGCTCCTCTATCCATTCAAATACTAACCCAGCAACAAACCAAGCAAAAACAGGTGATGTATTTAACATGGAGTTATCATTAGCATGAGCATCATATCTCATTATTGGAGTCAGGCGATTGTTTTGGCTTTGTATAAAGTCTTTTCGTGCAAGGACTATTGTAAGTCCCGCTATGCCTAGATTCTTTTGTGCACCTGCAAATATTAAATCAAAATTATTTACATCAATCGGTCTAGTGCATAAAGTTGAGGACATATCACAAATTAAAGGAGAATTAACATCTAAATACTCATGAATCTCTACTCCATGAACAGTTTCGTTTGCACAATAAAAGAAGTAATCTGAGTCATTATTTACATTCCAAGCTGACATCTCAGCAATATTTGTAAAATTATTCTCTGATGAATCTGAAACAATATTTACATTAATATGATGTCCAGCATAAGCGGCAGCTTTTTTTGACCATCCACCAGTAATTAAATAATCAGCTTCGCCATTATTTGATAAATTCTGAGGGATCATTGTAAATTGATGAGTTGCCCCTCCTTGAAGGAATAGAACTTCGTAATTATCTTGAATATCTAAGATCCGTCTTAGAGTTGATTCACATCTTTCTGCGTATTGTTTAAATTTTTTACTACGATGACTAATCTCTAGAATTGACATCCCACGGTCAAAGTCAATAATTTTGGAAGGTAACTCATCTATTACTGATTGAGGTAGAGCTGCTGGACCTGCAGAAAAGTTAAAAATATTTTGAGGCATGTTTACTCTTCTGAATCATCATCAGACATAATCTTTTCCATACCTAGGAGTCTATCTTTTTCTGAAAGCCTTATTAGTTTTACCCCTTGTGTATTACGTCCAATTACTGAGATAGCGTCTATCTTTGTTCGGATTAAATTCCCTGAAGAACTAATAAACATAACTTGATCGTTCTCTTGTACTTGATTTGCACCAATTACATTACCATTGCGTTTAGAGGTCTGGATTGCAATGACGCCTTTACCGCCTCTTCTTTGATTAGAGAATTCATCAGCTTTTGTTTGTTTTCCAAACCCATTTTCAGTTGCTGTCAGTATGTTTCCTTTATCCAAAACAATGAGTGATATTAGCTTTTGATTTTTATCGAGTCTCATTCCTCTTACACCTTGAGATACTCTACCCATTGGCCTGGCATCTTTCTCATGGAATCTTATAGACTTACCTGAATCAGCAAAGAGCATTATTTCTTTTTTACCGTCTGTGATTTCAACATTAACAACTCTGTCTTTATCTTTAAGCTTTATAGCCTTTATCCCGCTCTTCATCGGTCTTGAGTATGCTGACAATTTTGTTTTCTTAACTGTGCCTTTTTCTGTAGCCATGAAAACATATTGATCATCGTCAAATTTTTTTACAGGAAGAACTGCTTGAATTCTTTCGTCTTTATCTAAGGGTAGTAAATTTACTATTGGTCGACCTTTTGCGTTCCTTCCTCCCTTTGGTAATCTATAGACTTTAATCCAATAAACTTTTCCATAACTAGAAAAACAAAGAAGAGTATCATGTGTATTTGCTACGAAAAGCTTTCTAATAAAGTCTTCATCTTTAAATGAGGCAGCTCTCTTCCCGGTTCCCCCTCGATTTTGAGCCTGATATACGTCTAGTGATTGTGTTTTAGCATATCCTTCTCTCGATAAGGTAACAATTAGGTCTTCTTCTGGTATAAGATCCTCATCTGTTAAGTCTGAGTAGAATTCTACTATTTCAGTTCTTCTTTCATCACCAAATTGATTTTTAGTATCATTAAGTTCATTTTTGATTACTTCAGTCAAGGTATCAGGGTCAGATAAGATCTGGGTAAACTTTTTAATGTCGTCTAGAAGGCCCGTGTATTCATTGTGTATATTTTCTTGTTCAAGACCAGTAAGACGGTTAAGTTTTAATTCTAGAATAGCTTTAGCTTGTTCGTTAGAAAGTCGGTAGCCTTTTTTTTCAATTCCATATTTTTCATTTTCATTTATTTTATTTGGAAGAGTCGATATATTACCCGCCTTCTTTAGCATCTGTTTAATTTTGCCTATTTTCCAGACTTTAGCTACCAAAGCCTTTTGTGCATCTGCAGGTGTTTTTGATTTTTTAATGAGCTCTATCATTGCGTCAATATTTGTAAGAGCGATTGTTTGACCTTCCAAGATGTGAGCGCGGTTAATAGACCTGTTAAGTTCATAAATTGTTCTTTTGGTAACAACATCTCTTCTATGAGCGATAAATGCTTCTAGCATTTCTTTCAGATTCATCAGTTTCGGTTGACCATTAGCTAGAGCAACCATATTTATTGAGAATGTGCTTTCTAAAAGAGTTTGCTTGTATAAGTTGTTTAACAAAACATCAGACACTTGATTTTTTTTGAGCTCAATGACGACTCTCATTCCATCCTTATCTGATTCATCTCTAATTTCAGAAATGCCCTCTATTTTTTTATCCCTAACAAGTTCAGCAATTTTCTCTATTAGACGTGCCTTATTAACTTGATATGGGAGCTCTGAGATAACAATAGATTCTCGGTCTGTATTTTTTATCTCTTCAATTGCAGTTTTAGCTCTAACATGAACCCTGCCTTTACCTGTTTCGTAAGCCGTTTTAATTCCATCAATACCGTGTATTGTTGCAGCTGTTGGAAAATCAGGTGCTGGAATAACTTTGATCAGATCATCTATAGTGCTATTTGGATTGCTCAGCATTAGGAGGCAACCATCAATAATTTCTGTTAAATTGTGAGGTGGAATATTTGTAGCCATACCAACAGCTATCCCTGCAGACCCATTGATCAGTAAATTTGGTAATCTAGTAGGCATGACACTTGGCTCTGATTCAGATTCGTCATAATTTGGGATAAAATCTACCGTATCCTTATCGATATCAGCAAGTAATTCCTGGGTAATTTTCTGCATTCTAATTTCGGTATATCTCATTGCAGCTGCCCTATCACCATCAATAGAACCAAAGTTACCTTGTCCATCTACAAGCATATATCTTAGAGAGAAATCTTGTGCCATTCTAACGATAGTCTCATAGACAGCGCTGTCTCCATGAGGGTGATATTTACCAATAACATCACCAACAATTCTCGCAGATTTTTTGTACGGCTTAGTATGATCATTACTTAAGACTTTCATAGCATATAAAACTCTTCTATGAACTGGTTTTAATCCATCTCTAACATCAGGCAAGGCTCTCCCAACTATTACGCTCATAGCGTAATCGAGGTAGGATTTCCTCATTTCATCTTCAAGATTTATTTGTGTGATCTTATCAATCATTTGATATTTTTTAAGTGTCTTCGATTAATTTATAATCGATAATTGTTTATTTAGGTTTAGATGATTATTAAGGGTATAATTTTAACATATTGTGAGCTCATTTATGAGCTATTCGTATAGTTGTTTTGAATGAATTCAATGAATATAAATAAGTCAAACTCGAGCCAAGAAGAGATAAAAAAGTTTAATGCTTTGGCTGATGAATGGTGGGACCCAAATGGCGGATTCGAATCGCTCCACAGTCTCAACCCACTTAGGTTTGAGTATATTAATAATGCAGTTCCTATAAATAATAAGATCTGTGCTGATGTGGGCTGTGGCGGAGGTATTTTAACTGAGTCATTAGCTGGTGAAGCAAAACATGTCGAAGGTATCGATTTAGCTGATAAAGCACTTAGTGTTGCAAGAATCCATCAAGAAAAATCTGGCATTAAAAATATTGACTATCATTATATTGATATAGAATCTTTCGCTAAAGAAAATCATGATAAATTTGATGTTTTAACATGCATGGAAATGTTGGAGCATGTTCCCGTCCCAGCAAAGATTATAGAATCTTGCACATATGCAGTTAAAGACGGTGGAGATCTTTTCTTTTCTACAATCAATAGGAATATAAAGTCATTTATTATGGCAATTGTTGGTGCAGAGTATGTTTTAAATCTTCTTCCAAAAGGAACTCACGAATACGATTGTTTGATTAAGCCGTCTGAGCTAGAACAATGGTCTAGAGATTCAGGTTTGTCATTGATTGACTTGGTCGGGGTTAGCTACAACCCTTTAACTAAAAATTTTAATCTTACCGATGATGTGAGTGTTAATTATATGATGCATTTTAAAAAGACTGGTTAAATGGAATCACCATCATTATTACTGTTTGACTTAGACGGAACATTGGTCGATACAGCACCTGAAATGCATTCAGCATTAAATATTTTACTCAAAGAAGAAGGTATGAATTCAATTGAATATAATGATGTAAGACCTTTTGTCTCGCACGGAGTAATGGGTATATTCTCAGTTGTTTTTGATGATGATCCTAAGATTAATGGAAATCGTTACAATAGATACCTTAATCTCTATGAAAAAATACTTGGCACTGATGCCGCTTTATTTGATGGGATGGGCATGGTTATAGAACAATTAGAAGAAAACAATCATTCTTGGGGCGTAGTTACAAACAAATCTCACCGATTTGCTAAACCATTATTAGAAAAGCTAGGAATAATTGATAAAGCTATTTGTTTAATTACTAGAGATGATGTTGAATTTGCAAAACCGCACCCTCAACCTATTCTGGAGGCTTTAAAGACAGTTAAATTCAAAGAACACAAAAATTGCTTCTATATTGGTGATTCTTCAAAGGATATCGAATCAGCTAAATCTGCAGGAATAAAATCTATTGCTTGTTCATACGGTTATAGAATGAAAGAAGATCATCCAGGAAAATGGGGTGCAGATTTTTGTATTGATAAACCAATTGAGATTTTAAATGTCATCTAACCAAGATTTAAAAGACAAGATTATACTGGTTACTGGGGCAGGTGACGGTATGGGGAGAGCTGCATCGATTGAATATGCCTCTCAAGGAGCTTCTGTCATTTTATTAGGAAGAGATGTAAAAAATCTTGAAAAGACTCACGATATTATAATTTCAAAAAACGCACCTTCCCCAATGATTTCATTAATGGATTTATCCAAAGCTGATGGTAATGATTACCAAGAACTCGCAGATAACTTAATCAATAAATATGGACGTTTAGATGGATTATTATTAAACGCTGCAATGCTAGGTGATCGTTCACCAATTAGCCAATATGATGTCTCTATATGGGTTAATACCATACATGTCAATCTGACTTCACAATTTATTCTGACAAAGTCTTTGTTACCAGGTTTAGAAAAATCTAGAAGTGCTTCTGTAATATTCACAACAAGTGGTGTCGGTAAAATTGGTAAAGCCTTCTGGGGAGCTTACTCCGTATCAAAATTTGGAGTTGAAGGTTTATGTCAAATATTATGTGATGAATATCAAAAAGATAAGACGATTCGATTTAACTGTATAAACCCAGGTGCGATTCGGACTAAAATGAGAAAATTAGCATACCCTCTTGAGGATCCCGAAAAACTATTAACACCAGAAGATATTTTAGATAAATATGTTTGGCTAATGAGTGATAGTAGCAAAGAAATTGATGGTCAGAGTATTGATTGCCAGTAATTAATTAAGCATTGACTCAGAAATAGGATCTTCTTTATTTTGACTCTTGCTTTGATCATCTAATTCTAGATCTAGATTTTTAGGTTCTATAATATCAGGTAGATCTGGAAGTTCATCTAGTCTCTCAAGGCCAAAATAGTTAAGAAACTCAGGTGTTGTTGAAAACATTGCTGGTTTTCCTGGTACATCCCTATATCCAATAATTTTAATCCAGTTTCTATCTGAAAGCGTTCTCATAATGCTAGAGCTCACAGAAACCCCTCGAATAGACTCGATATCACCTCGAGTTACTGGTTGCTTATAAGCAATAATGGATAAAGTTTCCATTAAGGCTCTAGAATATCTAGGTGTTTTTTCTGCAAATATTATATTTAGATAATCATTGATTGATTTCTTGGCTTGAATTCTGTATCCACTAGCAACTTTCGAAACTTCAATTTCTTTAGATTTATAATCATCTTCTAAATCATTAATGGAATCTAAAACATCTGCTTTAGTAATATTTTTTTTGTTACTTATGATCTTATACAGCTTGTCAGCAGAGAGGGGTTCGTCTGATGATAGTAAAAGAGCTTCTATAGTATTTTTTAAATTAGAATCTGTGGTCATTACTTTTCTATCAATGTTTTGACATGTATTGTACCAAATTCTTCTGCTTGGACGATTTCTATAAGGAGTTCTTTCATTAGTTCTAGGAGGGCAAGAAAAGTTACAACTAACCCAATTTTTTGTTCCTCTAAATCAAACAGATCCTCAAATCTGACAAAGTCCTCGTTTTCTATTTTTTCCAGTATCCTTATCATTCGCTCTTTCACAGACAAAGGTTCTTTTGTGAAGTGAAGCGATGAGAACATTTCGGCTTTTTTAAGAACCTCTTGGAATGAGACAACCAGTTCCTTCAACTGAATATCTGGCAGAATTAAAGGTTGTTCAAACTGTCCTGTTTCAACTGATGACAGGTATATATCTCTTTCAACCCTATCTAATTCATTGATTTCCTCAGAAACTTTTCTGTATCGTTCATACTCTAGAAGTCGTCGAACTAGTTCTGCTCTAGGGTCTTCTTCATCTTCGATTTCCTCAAAGATCGGAAGTAATAGTCTAGATTTTATCTCTGCAAGCATTGCTGCCATTAGCAAATATTCACCAGCTAATTCAAGTTCTAGTTCTTTCATTAGGTTAATATAGTTAACATATTGTTCGGTTATATCTGCAATAGGTATATTGAGTATGTCCAGATTTTGTTTTCTAATTAAATAAAGTAATAGATCTAGAGGGCCTTCGAATGCATCTAGGAACACTTGTAATGCAACGGGTGGGATATATAAATCTTTAGGCAATTCGGTGATTTCTTCGCCGTCAACTATAGCAAACGGCATTTCACTCTGTTGTAGTTTATTAAAGTCTTTTTCTTGCATCGTATATTAATTTTCTAATCTGCTCTTTTATCGATTGCATTAAATTTAAACAAACTCCTTATCTGTTAATTCTTTTTTAAAAGAGCTGTCATCTATTATTTTCCCATTGATAATTGAGTTAATCTCATAAACATCTTTTTTCATATTCTCATAATGACGTTTATCGTCGATTTCATAACCAGATACAAAAAAGAAAGTGAATCCTAGAATGCTCTGATCATCTATGAAGTAACCAGGTTCTGTTAGGTTAGCTATAAAGTAAGAGAAACTATCCGTTATTTTTTTTTCAAATATGCCCTTGTTGTTTAAACTTATTGATTTAGATTTAAATAACTTAATAGCATCAACTAGCGTTATAGTTTTTTCTTCAAGTGACAATCTCATGGTTATAGCTTTATTTTTTCCAACCTTATTTTCATTGATTACAAGCTTCTCATTTATATTAAATTGATTTTCATGATTATCTTTTTTTCTTTTTTCATAAATTAAGAGAGACATAAGAACTGTAAAAATTAGAGTTAACAATATCCATGCATATTCCATGTTTAAGTGATTTGCTCTTCTGACATCTCTACAGCTTCATCTATATCAACTGAGACTAATCTTGATACGCCAGGCTCGCTCATGGTTACTCCAATAAGTTGCTTAGTGAGTTCCATGGTTTTTTTATTATGAGTAATAACGACAAATTGAACACTACTGCTCATTTCTTTAACAATATCGCAAAAGCGACCTACATTTGTATCATCTAAAGGAGCATCCACTTCATCTAATAAGCAAAATGGCGCGGGATTTAGTTCAAAAATAGAGAAAAGTAATGCAACAGCAGTAAGAGCTTTCTCACCTCCTGATAGTAAATGAATATTGCTGTTTCTTTTTCCAGGTGGTCTGGCCATAACAAAAACACCTCCATCTAAAGCATCATTGTTTTCTAACTCTAAATACGCTTTGCCTCCGTCAAAAAGCCTTGGGAAATGCTTTTCAAGACCCTTATTAACTTTTACAAAAGTTTCATTAAATCTTATTTTTGACTCATCATCTATTTTTTTAATTGCTCCGTTAAGTGTATCTAAGGCACGATTTAAATCTTCAAATTGTGATAGAAGTTTTTCCATGCGTTCATATTCTTGGTCATATTCTTGGGCTGCAGCTAGATTGATTGGGCCAAGTCTATCGATAGATTTAAGTACTCTTTCTAGTTCTTGTTTCAATTCTTTATGATCAATGGATTTATCATTTATTTTTTTACTTATTGATTCAAAATTTTGTCCATGATTGTTTAATTGATCATTTAAAGATTCTTTTCTAACCTCATATTCTTTTTGATTTAAATTAAAGTGTTCAAGATCCTCTCTAGCTTGATTAGCTTTGCTATTAATATTCGTTCGATCAACTTCAGAATTCCTAAGTATTGTTTGACTATCTTCTAAAATCTTTCTTGAAGCATCTAGGTCTCTTTCTTTTTCAAGACTACTGTTAAGTAAGCTTTCTAATTTTCTCTTAGAATGATCTTCAGGTGTTTTATCATCTTTAGCCTTCAATGTAAGCTCTAATGATCTACTTTTTAGCTGAGTTCTTTGGGCTTCAAGTCTATTAATTGCAGTATTCATTGCTTCTTGAGAAGACTTTAGAGATTCAACTTTCAATTCTTGACTTTGAACTTTGGGCGTCAAGCTTTCAATTTTTTGCTTTAAGGTGTTTTTCTGATTGGCTAGGTTGTTCTTAGCATCATCTGATTCATTTTTATCATGACTTAACTGAGCTGCAAGTTCACAATTATCATCAAGTAAAGCTATAGAAGTATTAAGCTCTCTTTCATTTTCATTAATTTTATTCTCTGTATCTTCAAGTTCGTTTGAAATTGAGGCTAATTGGACTTCAAAATCACTAATTTGTTGGGCTATATTTTCTGAACTATCATCTCCTAGAGAGGAAAAAAGGCTGTTTAAATTAGTTTTTAATAATTTGAACGAACTTTCTAGTTGATGCAAGTTATTAATAATAATCTTTTGTTGTTGTTGATTAGATAGTTGTTTCTCTAATAAGTTAACCTTAACTGTTTCTTTTTCTACTATCGTATTTTTTTCATTGAGTTCTGATTTAATGGTTTCATTTTTAATTTCAGCTTTCTCAAAAGATTGATTTATTTCTTCTAACTTTGTCGATAACTCCCTTAGTTCTGATTTATCATCATTGAATGCAGTTAATATTTGTCCTAATTCTAGTTCTATCGTTTCAAGCTCTTTTTTGTCTTTAGTCAGCTCCACATTAAGATTTCCTAATTCTGATTTAATTTCCTCAGCGGTTATTGTTTTTTGTGAAGCGAGTTCTTTTTCATACTCAATCGATTGTTCATGCCTGGCAATATCAGCCTGTATAGCAAAATGTTCTTTTTGTTTTTGATTATAGCCTTCATTCGCTTTATTGTTTTTAATCCTTAATTCTTCGATATCTGCTTCTATTTTTCTGAGTTTAGTTAGATGATTATCATAATTTTCCTGGTATTTCGATGAATCAGCCTTATTAATTTCTATGAGTTTGTTTATATCTAAGATTTTTGAATAGATTATTTCTACTTCGATTTCTTTTTCTCGAGACTTTAATTTTTTATATCGTCCAGCATCGTTTTTCTGCTTTTTGAGTCGTTTAAGTTGCTTTTCTATTTCATCTTTGAGGTCATTCAAGCGGTTTAAGTTTTCCCGTGTATTTTTTATCCTCGATTCAGTTTCCTTTCTTTTTTGTTTGTATTTAGAAATCCCAGAAGCCTCTTCTATGAATACTCTCATTTCGTCAGGTTTTGCTTCGATTAGATCGGCAATCATAGCTTGTTGTACTATCGCATAACTCCTAGGTCCTAAGCCTGTCCCAAGGAATAAATTAGTAATATCTTTTCTTCTACACTTTGTTCCATTAAGGAAGTATTCTGATTGGCCGTTTCTTGATAGTATTCGACGCGTAGATATTTCATTGTATTGGGCAAATTCTCCACCAATTTTCTTTTCAGAATTATCAAAAAATAATTCTATAGAAGCATTACTGACAGGTTTTCGTGTTGAAGATCCATTAAATATGACATCGGACATTGACTCACCTCTTAGGTATTTAGCTGAAGACTCACCTAATACCCATCTAACAGCATCGATAACATTTGACTTACCGCAACCATTGGGGCCTACGATTCCTACAAGGTTTGACGGCAGTGTTAGCGTTGTTGGTTCAACAAATGTTTTGAAACCTGAGAGTTTAATTTTACTTAGTCGCATAAATAACTATAAAATTAGTTGATTTATTTTAAATTAATTAAGATATATATACATTATTTATTCTAACTTGTTTATAAGGAACTTTTATGAGTGAGAACATAACGTTCGATGTCCTAGATTCGTTTGAAAACCCAAATATAGAATTAGATTATCTGATCAAGATCAAAATTCCAGAATTTACATGTCTTTGCCCTGTAACGGGACAACCTGATTTTGCAACTATCTATGTTAGGTATGTTCCTGATAAGTTATGTGTAGAACTTAAGTCTTTAAAAATATATATCGCAAAATACAGAGATGAAGGTGCTTTTCATGAAGCTGTAACTAACAAAATATACAATGATTTAAAAACAACACTTGAACCACGATACATTAAAGTGAGAGCTAAATTTAACGTGAGAGGTGGAATTTACACTGAAGTTGAGTTTGAAGACAGAAAAGAAAACTGGGACTCTAAAATAAGCTTATAAAAAAGATAAGTAAAATCACTTCACAAATTTAACATGGAAAGTATAATTGCCTTCTTTCAATCAATAGATTTTTAAAAATATGGCTAAGAAAACTAATATTTATAATGGTTCATTGTTAGAGCAGTTCGGTATCAAACCATACAAGCTCAGAGCAAAAGAAGGTTACATGACCAAAAGACAATTGACCCACTTCAGGAAACTATTAAATTCTTGGAAGGATCAATTAGAAAAAGAAGCAGAGAAAACTGTTAATCATATGCAGAATGATAGTAATAGCTTAGCTGACCCTAATGATAGGGCAACTCAAGAATCTGAATTTGGACTTGAGCTTAGGACTCGGGATAGAGAAAGAAAGCTACTCCGAAAAATACAAATATCGTTAACTAAGATAGACGAAGGGACTTACGGCTATTGCCAAGAAACAGGTGAACAAATTGGCCTTCAAAGACTCGAAGCTAGACCTGTCGCAAATCTTAGTCTTGAGGCACAAGAAAGGAGAGAAATAACCGAAAAACAATTCAAGGACAGCCGTTAGTCGTTATCAATTGCCTTCATAGATAATCTGATTCTGTTTTGTCTGTCTATCTCGATAACCTTTACATTTATTATTTGGCCTTCAGACAAAACATCAGTCACTTTTTCGACTCTTTCGTTTGAAATTTCAGAGATATGTACCAAACCATCTTTACCAGGTAAAATAGTTACAAAGGCACCGAAGTCCATAATCTTAGAGACTCTTCCTTCATAAATTTTGTTTTTTTCTACATCAGCTGTTAGTAACTCAATTTTCTCTTTAGCCATTTGGCCTGAGGATTGATCAACAGAAGCAATGGTCACGATCCCGTCATCATTGATATCTATTTGAGCACCGGTTACTTCGGTTAGTGACCTAATGGTTGCACCGCCTTTGCCGATAACGTCTCTAATTTTATCTTTAGCGACGGTAATTGTGATTATTGATGGAGCATAAGGCGAATAGTCATTCGAAGGCTTAGAAATAGACTCGTTCATAATATTAAGTATATGTAATCTAGCCTTTTTAGCTTGTTCTAGAGCGTCTTCCATTATTGGCTTTGTGATACCGTCAATCTTAATATCCATTTGAAGTGCTGTTATCCCTTCAGAAGTACCGGCAACTTTAAAGTCCATATCTCCAAGATGATCTTCATCACCAAGGATATCAGTAAGAACTTTGAATTGATCTCCATCTTTAACAAGACCCATAGCTATTCCAGCAACGTGCGATTTTATAGGTATCCCAGCGTGCATCAAAGATAGGCTTGATCCGCAAACTGTGGCCATTGAGCTAGACCCGTTAGATTCAGTTATTTCAGATACCAATCGAATAGCATAGGGAAATTTATCCATTTCTGGTAACACCGCTTCTAATGATCTTCTAGCCAACTTGCCATGGCCAATTTCTCTTCTTTTAGGCGACCCCATAAACCCAGTCTCACCAACAGAATATGGAGGGAAATTATAGTGAAGCATAAACTTATCTTTATATTCACCCTCAAGTGCATCAATAATTTGAGATGATCTCTCAGTGCCTAGGGTGGTAGCAACTATTGCTTGAGTCTCTCCTCTAGTAAATAGCGCTGACCCATGAGCTCTTTCAAGAAGACCTAATTCAATATTAATATCTCTAACAGTCTCGGTATCTCTTCCATCTATTCTTGGTTCACCATTTAATATTTGTGATCTGACTATTTCTTTTTCAATTTTCTTAATCAGACTTAAAACGTCAGATGCTTCATATTCTTCGGAATCTTCAACAATTTTTTCAATAGCATCGTTTTTGATTTGTTCAAGCTGACTTTGTCGATCTACTTTATCAGCACTTTGATAAGCCGTTTTTACTCTGTCAAAAGCGAAGTCATTAACAATCTTTTTAAGGTTTTCATCAACTTTGATAGTCTCAATAACCCACTTTTGCTTGCCAGCTTCTTTAACTAATCCATTTATTCCTTTAATAGTTTCTTTAATTGCATCATGTCCAGCCATCACCGCATCTAACATAATTTCTTCAGACAGGATATCTACTTCAGACTCAACCATTAGGATTGCATCATTAGAACCTGCAACAATAAGGTCAAGTTTAGAATCCTCCATTTGACTAACTGTCGGGTTAATTACGAATTTATTATCAATGTAACCGACTCTTGCTCCACCAATTGGGCCATTAAAAGGGATATCTGATATAGAGATAGCTGCAGATGCCCCAATCATAGATAAGATATCTGTTTGAATCTCTGGATTTAAACTCATCACTGTTAAAACAACCTGAATTTCATTTAAAAAGTCATCTGGAAACGATGGTCGTAAAGGTCTATCTATGAGCCTAGATATTAATGTTTCTTTTTCCGATGGCCTACCTTCACGTTTAAAAAATCCGCCCGGTATTTTTCCAGCTGCGTATGTTTTCTCTTGGTAATTCACAGAAAGCGGAAAGAAACTCTGTCCTTCTTTTGCTTCTTTTCTACCTGCAACTGTGGCTAATATTGTTGTTCCTTCAGATGAGACAACGACAGAACCGTTTGCCTGTCTTGCTATTTTTCCTGTTTCTAAAACGATTTTTTGATCATTGATTATGATCTCTTGAGATATTTGATTCACTTATTTTCCTTGCTTTTTTGAGCCCTATTGCTCTAGTAGAAATAATTACTTTCTTAGTCCTAAGTTTGAAATAAGTTGCTTATATGAAGAAAGATTTTTTGATTTGAGGTAATCAAGAAGTTTTCTTCTCTTATTAACCATCATCAACAGACCTCTTCTAGAATGATTGTCTTTTTTATGGATCTTAAAGTGATCGGATAAAGAATCTATCTTTTTTGTCAATAGTGCAACTTGAACATTAGTCGACCCAGTATCTTCTTTTGATAGCTGGTGTTTATCTATAACTTCTTTCTTAATTTCTGATGTTAAAGTCATTATTTCTATTAATTGTTATTTTCAAAACGCTATTCTACATACATTCATCATTACAACAACAAGATAATTAATTATTTGCAAAAACCTTAAGCGGCTGGATGTAATCATTCTTTTGTTGCCTACCTAGGCCTATAAAGTTCTTACCACTATCATATATTCTTATAATTTCTGGTTTTTCTTTAATGCTGGTTTTATGTGTGAATATTTGTCCGCTAGAAAAGCGAATAAAGTCATCGTGATTTATTGAAATACTCGGAAGATGCTTCAGACCATAATCTATGGGTTTCAAATAACTCTTTAATTTATCCTTGCTACATTCTAAGAGGTCTTCAAAAGGAATAATCTCATTGTCGCGAAATACATCTATAGATATACGTCGCAATTCTTTCACATGGCCATGAGTTTCCAACCTTAAAGCAATATCTTCAATTAATGTCCTAATATAGGTTCCTTTACTGCAGTTTATAGTTAAGTTAATTAGATTCTCAGAAAATGAATTCAGATAAATTTGGTGGATTGTGATATTCCTTGGTTCTCTATCTATAGATTTACCTTTATGTGCAAGCTTATAAAGTGGTTTACCATTAACTTTAAGAGCAGAGTGCATTGGTGGGACCTGCTTGATAACACCCAAAAAAGAACTTAATACTGTATTTAACTTGTCATTAGTCATATTAATTTTTCCATCAGTCACACGGATGATTTCACCATCTGCATCTCCAGTTGTTGTTTTTTCGCCTAATTTAGCTATAACGTTATAGGTTTTTGATGAGTCAATAAGATAAGGGACTGTTTTCGTTGCATTACCAAAACATATGGGCAAAAGGCCTGTTGCTAATGGGTCTAGCGTTCCACAGTGGCCAGCTTTTTTAGCATTGTAGATATGTTTTATTGTTTGAAGTGCTTTATTTGAGGTTATACCCCTAGGTTTATCCAGTAATAAAATCCCGTGAACATTATTTTTCTTCATTATCTTTTTTTATTGCTTCTTCGATTAGGAGATTAATTCGATTCGCATATTCTTCATGATTGTCGATAATAAAAATAAGAGTTGGGATTTTTTTTATCTCTAACGTCTTAGCAATTTCTTTTTTAAAAAAACCAGAAGCCTTAGCCAAAAGACTTTCGAGTTTTGTTTTCTGTAGGTCACTTGTTAAGACTGAGCAGAAAATTTTTGCTGAGCTTAAATCTTTTGTTAACTTAATATCATCAATAGAAATATTTTTTAGTCTGTTATCTTTAATATTATGTATTAAGTTGTGGCTTATAATACGTTGAATCTTCTTTTCTAATCTATTCGTTACTGAATACTCATTAGCCATCAATTATTTACTTTCAACAATTCTGTAACATTCAATTTGATCACCATTTTTAATATCGTTGTAATTTTTTACGCCAATACCACACTCTGTTCCTGATTTGACTTCATTGACATCATCTTTAAAGCGTCTTAGAGATTCGAGCTCACCTTCATAAATAACTGTGTTATCTCTTAAAACTCTAATGGGGTTTGACTTAATAACTTTTCCATCTATAACTAAACATCCAGCAATTTTTCCTAGCGTAGGGGAATCAAAAATATCTTTTACCTCTGCAAGACCGCAGATTTCTTCTTTGATCACTGGGGAAGAAAGTCCGCTAATCATATTCTCAATATCTTCTATTGTTTCGTAAATAACACTATAGTATTTAATATCTACATCTGACTCTTTTATCATTTTTCGTGCTGTAGTATCTGCTCGAACATTAAAGCCAATAATGAAGGCATTAGATGCGTCTGCTAAATTAATATCAGATTCTGTAATACCGCCAATTGAGCTCGATACGATATCAATTTCTACTTCTTCGTTATCCAGCTTTATTAATGATTCCCTGATTGCTTCTGAGCTACCTTGAACATCTGCTTTAATCATAATTGCTAGTGTTTTTCTATCAGAAGAACCTGTGCTTTCCATAAATGATTTCATTTTCAGAGTTTGTTTTTCATTAAGTTGATTTTGTTTTCGATTAGATTTTCTGGTATCAATTATTTCTTTTGCTTGTCTCTCTGAATCAATTACTCTCATTTCTTCGCCTGTGTTTGGTGCAGATGACAAGCCATAGATTCTTACAGGCATAGATGGTATTGCAAAGTCTAATTGTTCAGAATTTTCATTTAGTAATAACCTAGCACGTCCTGTTTCTTCACCGACAACCAGCAGATCACCTTTATTTAATCTACCTTCTTGCATAAGTATTGTTGCCACAGCACCTTTTCCGCTTTCTATACCTGATTCAATTACTGAGCCAATCGGTCTTCCTTCATCGGGAGCTTTTAATTCAAGAACTTCAGCTTGCAGTAAAATTGTGTCTAGCAGTTCATCAATGCCATCTCCTGAAATGGCTGACACATTAACAAATAAATATTCTCCGCCAAGTTCTTCAGGAAGAATCTCTTCAGCCATCAATTCATTCTTCACTTTTTCTAAGTCTGATTCAGGTTTATCAATTTTATTAATCGCAACTATTATTGGAACATTAGCTGATTTTGCATGCTCTATAGCTTCTTTAGTTTGAGGTTTTACACCATCGTCAGCTGCAATAACCAAGATAATAATATCTGTAATATTAGCGCCTCTAGATCTCATTTTTGTAAATGCAGCATGGCCAGGTGTGTCGAGGAAAGTTATATCTTTTTTGTTGTAGTTAATTGTATAAGCGCCAATGTGTTGAGTGATACCACCTGCTTCATTATCTGTAACCTTTGATTTCCTAATAAAGTCTAGTAACGATGTTTTGCCATGATCAACATGTCCCATAATTGTAACAACAGGCGGTCTTTCTATTGGATCATTTGAGTTCGTTTGTTCATCAAAAATTGAGTCTTCAATAGATCTTTCATCCATCGGGGAAGCTTTATGACCTAATTCCTCAATGATCAAGATAGCTGTGTCTTGATCAATATGATCGTTACCAGTAATCATTATCCCTTGTTTAATTAATACAGATATAACTTCATTTACTTTGATAGCTAATTTTTGAGCAATCTCTTGGGGGGAGATCGAAGATGGTACTGGAATATTTTTAATAACAGGTGTGGTTGGCTTTTCAAATGAATGCGACTGATCTAATGATGCTGGGTTAACTGTTCTTCTAATCTGTCTTTTCTTTTTTCTCTTAACACGACCCTTTACATGAAGTTCTTCAATTTCAAAAGGATCTTCTTTTTTATTGGATTTCGGTTTTTTTCGTTTCTTTTTATTTGGCTTAGCGTGCTTTTCAGATGTTGGAGGTGTATCAACTATAGGCATCGAGGTATCTTTTGTCTTATCTTGACCCTCATTATCTGCTTTTATACTCTCTTCTATTTGCTCCGACTGAGAAGATGTTTCGTTTTTAAGCTTTTCTTTTTCCTTTAATAAGTCTTCTTGTTTTGCTTCCTCAATAAGAGATTCTTTATTTAAATACGTTTTCTTTTCTCTAATCTCAACATTAACAGTTCTTGATGTTCCAAAGCCGCCTGATAGTTTTAATTCGCTCTGTGAACGTCTGTTAACAGTTAATTTTTTAGGCGATGTAATTTCACTTTTTGTACCGTGACTACCTCTTAAATGATTAAGAAGTATTAATTTTTCATCATTAGAAATTTCATCATTCTCATTCTTCGCGGTTATACCAGCATCATTTAGCTGGGAGATTAGCTTATCTGAACTAATCTTAAGTGCAGAAGCTAGTTTTAATATAGTAGTGTTAGACATTATTATTTATTATCTTCTTCGAACCAAATTTCTCTGGCTTCCATAATGATTTCAGCTGCAATCTCTTCATTTAATCCTTCAATATCAATCAATTCATCAACAGATTGTTCAGCAAGTTTTTCTCTTGTATTAATACCATTTCTAGCTAGCGAATAAGCTAATTCATCATTTACAGACTTAAGGTTTAACAAATCTTCTTCTGGGCCATGTTCGTCTAAACTTTCTTCTGTTGAGATTGCCTCAATAAGTAATTTATCCTGGGCACGTTCTCTGAGTTCGTTGACAAGTTTTTCATCAAACCCTTCGATTTTTTCGAGTTCAGAGATTGGAACATAGGCGACTTGTTCTATTGTTGTAAAACCTTCTTGAGCAAGCAAAATTGCAACATCTTCGCCAACTGATAACGTTTCAACAAAAAGGTCAGTAATTTCTTTAAGCTCTGCATCATCTTTTTCAAGTGCTTCTGACTCACTTAAAATGTTTAACTTCCATTGTGTAAGCTCACTAGCAAGTCTAATATTCTGACCTCCTCGTCCAATTGCTTGGGATAATTTAGCTTCTTCAACGGCTATATCCATGGATTGATTTTCTTCATCCACCACGATAGAAACAACATTTGCTGGTGACATTGCATTAACAACGAATTGAGCATCATTATCCGACCAAAGAATTATATCTATCCTTTCACCATTAAGTTCATTTGAAACAGATTGAACCCTAGAACCTCTCATCCCAACACATGCTCCGACAGCATCAATTCTTTTATCGTCAGATTGGACAGCGATCTTTGCTCTAAGACCGGGATCTCTAGAGGCGCCTACTATTTCTATTAGGTTTTGAGTAATTTCGGGTACTTCAATTTTAAAAAGTTCAATTAAAAATTCTGGCATAACTCTTGAAAGGATTAAAGGCGGACCTTTTAAGTCAACATTTATGTCTTTTAGCAGGGCCTTGATTCTGTCTTGCGGTCGCATTGCTTCTTTAGGAATCATCTCCCTTCTTGGAAGAAAGGCTTCAGAGTTATTGCCTATATCAATATAAAAGCCATTACGATCTACTCTTTTTACAACCCCGCTTACCAATTCACCTATATTATCTTTATATTCATCTATGGTTTTTTGCTTTTCAGCTTCTCTTACTTTCTGAACAATTACTTGTTTGGCAATTTGAGCGCCGATTCTTCCAAAATCTACCGATTCAATTTCCTGAAGTACATATTCCCCAGGTGATGCGTCTTTTTGGACATCAACTGCATCTATCATTCTTAATTCAATATCAGGATCCTCTAATTCTCTTGAGTCATCCTCAAAGACCATCCATTGTCTAAAAGTCTTATAATCGCCTGTGTCTCTATCAATAATGACTCTGACATCCATATTCTCCTGATACTTCTTTTTAGTAGCTGATGCTATTGCATTTTCGATTGCTTCAAACAGTACTTCTCTTTCAACATCTTTAGCTTCAGATACTGCATCTACAACTTTTATAATTTCTGCTGCCATTTTTTTCCCTTATTTAAACTTAGGTACAATTCTACAAATATCAATTGAATCTATACCAATTGTAAATTTAATATTATCAACCATCACTTCGATTTCGTTTCCATACCTGGTTAATAATTTACCCTTATAATTCTTTCTATTATCTATTTTATCCTTAAGTTTAACTTTGACGGTTTTACCTATATACCTATCAAAATGTTCTTTTGTTATTAACTTCCTATTAAGACCTGGTGACGAAACCTCAAGTAAATAATCACTGTCTTCATTCTCGTTATCAAGTATAGGCTCAATCACCTTGGATGCTTTAACGCAATCATCAAGTGTCACTCCATCCAAATGATCAATAAATGTAACAATCTTGAGCCCATTTCTATTAGGGCTACACTCTATTTCCATTAATTCAAAACCGATTGAATTAATTGAATGTTCTATCTCATCTCTAATCTTTCTATTTAAAATATCCACTTCCAATTCCCAAAAATAAAGCCCCAGACGGGGCCTAACCAAAAAATGGTAGCGGGGGTAGGATTTGAACCTACGACCTTCGGGTTATGAGCCCGACGAGCTGCCAGACTGCTCCACCCCGCATCTGTG
>Ga0209228_1000315_pt1 | contig 25496 bp, 30 predicted proteins | sample METZYME_3_150m_FD_187547 | JGI IMG/M metagenome (GOLD analysis project Ga0209228, IMG submission 187547) | Marine microbial communities from oxygen minimum zone in mesopelagic equatorial Pacific - METZYME_3_150m (SPAdes) (version 2) | ecosystem: Environmental > Aquatic > Marine > Oceanic...
GTCGTCCCGGAGGGTGACATCGATGGTCGTGCAGTGTCCGGCCATCGCCTCGTCCACCGAGTTGTCGACGACCTCCCAGACGAGGTGGTGGAGCCCGGTTGGGCCGGTCGATCCGATGTACATACCGGGCCTCTTCCGGACGGCCTCGAGACCTTCCAGAACCGTGATGTCGGCAGCGCTGTAGGAGGTCTCCGCGCTCATCTTCGGGACCCTTTCACCGGTGTACTCCTGTACGGAATTCCACTGACCAGAAAACCAGTCAATACGGTACAAAACCGCAGGTCAGAGTGCCAGTTCACGACTTTAGCAGCCTACCAGCCAGGCCAAGATTAGCCACGGATCAGCGGCCTTTATCCAGACCCCCCATACGGGCTCTCTGCGGGCCCACAAGGGCCCTTCACGGCCCCCCACGGGCTCTCCACGGAAAACCCCCCACACCGGCCCCCACAGGGGCGTCTTTAGCCCCCTCCGACGGCCTCTACCCGGACTCGGACGGCAACGATCCGACCCGGCCCCACAATGCCCTCCACGCGCTCCAGCAACTGGGCTTCTAGCCAAGCGATTTGGCTGGCCCAGGCAGGATCGTCAACGGTCACAAGGAGCTCTCTCCTCTGCACGGCGACGGCCTGGATCCGCTCAGCCAACCGCTCCCCCACCACCTCGGGCCACCGCTCGACCAGCATGGTCATGCTGTCAATTTCCGGGGAACCCAGCCCGGCTAGGAGTTTTTCCAGGCTGGCCCGAATGGGGACCGGGCCACGATCTGGACTCATCCCGGGGTCCCGTCGGACAGACGTAGAACTGTCCCGGGGGCTACCCCGGCAGGTACAGCGCTGGCCGTGGTCAGAATGGCCTGGGTGGCTGGGAGGAGATCTACTAGGGCCCGCGACCGATCATCGTCCAGTTCCGAAAACACGTCGTCCAGAAGAACCACCGGATCGGTCTTTGTTCGATCGACCACGATCTGATGGCCAGCCAGTCGGAGAGCTAGGGCCACCGACCGCTGCTCCCCTTGGGAAGCATGAGTCCGTGCCGGAAGGTCGTCTACCTCAATACGAATCTCGTCTCGGTGGGGTCCCACCGTGCTCAAACCGCGCCGTAGATCCTCCGGGCGAACCTGTCGGAGCGCAACAGCCAAGCTGTCGTCCTTCCACTCGCTGATGTAGGTCATGGCTAATCCCGATCGACCATCCGTCAACATCCCCAGTAGTTGATCGGCCTTGGGCCCCAGGGAGGTCAGCAGTTCCATGCGAGCCGCTGTCAGGGCCTCGCCCACTTCGGACAGCTTGGCGTCCCACACATCGAGCGTGTCGTTGACTTTCGGGGTGGACCGCCCCCGGGCCTGTTTCAGAAGAGTGTTTCGCTGCCGCAAAACGCGATCTAAGTCAGCTCGGAGCGCTTGATTCCGGGGCTGCAGGTCGACCAGCAGATCGTCGATCAAGGTCCGTCGTTCGGCGGGGCCCCCTTTGACCAAGATCAGGTCGTCGGGTCCGAAGACGGTGGTCCGGAAGTGACCTAGGAGGTCTCGGAGGCGTTGTACGCGATTCTTGTTGACCTGGATCCGGTTCCGCCCTGAAGCCACCAGCTCGGCCTCCAACAGAACCACCCGGTCTCCGTCGACCACCTCAGCTCGAATGACCGCCCGGTCGGCACCCTTCCGGACCATGGCTTCGGTCGATGCACCCCTGAATGAAGTTCCACGGGCCAGCCAGGCCAAACCCTCAAGCAGGTTGGTCTTGCCATCGCCGTTCGCCCCCACGACGACGGTTACTCCTGGGTCAAGGGAAACCTCAAGCGTTTTGTGGTTCCGGAAATCGGTGAGCCAGAGCCTCTGGACGGTCATGACATCCGGTTTGCTGGCCCGGAGATAGTCCTGTGGGTGTTTAGGACACCCGGACGGGCATCAACAGGTATAAGAAATGATCGTTCCCCACACTGCGAAGCACCGCCGGTTTGAGTGAGTCCACGGTTTCCAACCGCACCTCGTCTCCTGGGCTCACCTCGAGGCCATCTAACAGGTACTCGGGATTGAAAGCCACCGTTAGATCTGACCCGGAGTACTCAGCATCTATGGTTTCCCGGCCTTGACCCACATCCTGGGTAATGGCCACAAGTTCCAGCCCGTCGGCCGACATGGTCAGCCGAACAGGTGTGGCATCCCTAGCCATAATCCCTACCCGACGCACCGCTTCAAGGAAGGCCACCCGGTCAACAACCAAGGCATTGGGGTGACTGTCCGGGATGAGACCTCGGTAGTTGGGGAACTCACCCTCGATGAGGCGGGTCACAATTTGGACGTCGTCGATGATGAAAGAGGCGTCACGATCACCTAGACGGATAGTGAGGCTCGAAGCGTCGCCTAGTACCCGTCCTACGGCGTCCAAGGCCCGGGACGGAACCAGAACGGTTTGATCGCGACCCAAGATCTCGGTACCAGGAAGGTCGCGAACGGCTAGGCGATAGGAGTCAGTTGCCACAAACCGCAAGCCGTCTTCCTCAGCGGCCATTAGAACGCCAGTGAGGATGGGGCGGGCGTCGTCCAGGCTGGCTGCTTTGACCACTTGGTCCAGGGCGTCGGCCACCATCACAGCGTCTAGGTTCACAGAATCACCGCTGGGCTCTTCGAATCGCGGGTACTCGTCAGTCGGCATGGTGCGAAGGCTGAAATCCGAACGACCAGCTACCAACGTGGCCCCGTCATCCCCCACAGAGAACTCCACTTGGCCGGCATCCAGGGATCGCACGATGTCTGATGCCAACTGGGCCGACAGCACGACTGCCCCGTCCTTCTCCCCTCCGACCTCAGCCTCAACCCGAATGGTGAGATCCCCATCGCTGCCAGTGACAGTCAAGTGATTTCCGGCCAATTCCAGTTGAAGACCGGAGAGGACCGGATGAGAGCCACTCCGACCTGACACGGCGCGACGGGCAGTGGAAAACGCTCGGTCCAAGACGTCACGTTCACAACGAAACTTCACAAGGGAATCACTTTCAATTGGATGGAATTCAAATTTGGTAATTGCAGTAATAGGGGCTGTGGATTGTGGAGTATCTCCCATCTTCGCAGGTCACGGTGACGATAGTGGGTTGATGGTTGTCCACCACTGTCCTCAGGGGCGGAGGTAAGCCGATTGGGTGGTGTGGACAAGGCGGTGGCCGTCCACCGGCAGCACACAGGGCCATCCACTGGATCTGAAGACTGAATCAGTTGCGAGACCGGACAGCGGAGACCAATGCCGAAACCTGGTCATAGATGTCGCGGCGCTCAGCCATCAGGCGGCTGATCTTGTCCACGGCGTGGATAACCGTGGTGTGGTCACGTCCTCCAAATTCCCGGGCGATAGCTGGATAACTGAGATCAGTGATCTCCCGGAAGACGTACATGGATACCTGACGGGCGGTAACGAGTGGACGGCGCCTGCTGGCTCCAACGAGGTCCTCTCGACTAAAGCCGTAGATCTCTGAGGTCTTAGCCAGGATGAGATCCGGCGTAATGACCAACGGTGATGTCGTGGAGATGAGGTCTCCCAAGATGCTAAGCGCTAGGTCTCTGGTGCAGGGTTCGTTGTTGAGGCTCGAGTAGGCGGTGACTCGGGTTAAAGCACCTTCCAGTTCTCGGATGTTGTCGGTGACGTTCTCGGCAATAAAGAGGAGGACATCGTCGGGGACCGGGACGCCGCTCGAACTGCCGACCACCTTCTTGCGGAGGATGGCTAGGCGGGTTTCGACGTCCGGCGGCTGGATGTGGGTGACTAAGCCCATCTTGAACCGGCTACGGAGCCGATCTTCCAGCGTCGAGATGGAATCCGGAGCACGATCGCTAGTCAGAACGATCTGCCCACCTTCGCCCTGGATGGAGTTGAACGTGTGGAAGAATTCTTCTTGGAGGCCCTCCTTTCCTTCCATGAACTGGATGTCGTCCACCAGAAGTACGTCGTTGCGGCGGTAACGCTCCTTGAACTCAGGGAGTTGCTTGTTACGAATGGCTTCCACGAAACGGTTCATGAACGTTTCGCTGGATACATAGCGGACCTGGTATGTCGGATAGTGGGCTGTGACGTAGTTACCAACGGCTTGTAGGAGGTGGGTCTTGCCGAGGCCGGCGTCTCCGTAAATAAACAGGGGGTTATAGGACCGGCCGGGGGTCTCAGCTACCGCTTGGGCCGCAGCGTGAGCGAACCTGTTGGATGTTCCGATGACGAAGTCTTCGAAGGTCAACCGACCGGCGAACGGAATGTCAGTGCTCGTCGCAGTGGGTCGGGTCAGAGGATCGAGGGCCAAAGGAACTGATGGTTCGGAGGAAGTGGGTGGTTCCACGGTTGGGGGAATCGGGTCGAGTAGGGCCAGATCCTCTTCTGGGTCCTCCTCGCGAATCACGATTCGTAGTGTCAGTTGGTCGTCACTGACTTCGGCGACAGCGTCGTGAACGACCGTGTGGTAGCGACCCTCGATGCGGTCCCGGATCAGGGTGCTGGGGACGGAGACGACCAGGGTCTCGTCGTCAGCAGTTACCGGTTGGGCGGCAGTGAACGTCATTTGCCAGACCACGTCTGATACCTGGGACTGGATTGCCGCTGCACAGGCCTCCCACAGCACCGTTGCATCCGCCATCGTTTCCTCCGTTCGGTTGTCCACAGATGTGGAATCTGCTGTGGAAAGGCCACCAGAACGCGAAGAACGACCGGTGGAGGCCCACTCCGCCCTCTCAGTGGGCGGGGCAACGTAGCAGCCTGTGGATGACGGCGCGCAAGGTTCGATACAACTCCACATCATCCCTGATCAATACCTCTTTTGTGACAGAACGCAACTCATCGGTCTCCTCATGCCAAGAGGGTCGTTGCCACTAGATGACGAATACAAAGAGCAAGGTGGGTCTGTGGAAACTGTGGACAACATTGACTGGAGATCAGGCTTTCTCGGGACACCTACCGGAAAGTTCCGTCGGGTAGGAAACCGGTGGTTGGTGCGGACCCAGTGACACCCCTAGCCTGAGGTCCGGGTTTCGGACTGTTCCCACTTTCGGAGAGTCCGATCTGATCGGCAGCCGAGCCGGTCCCGTCGACCGAGAGGTGGACGAGTGGGTGCACCAGCACCCCGGCCGACACGAATCGATAGCACCTGGACGCTCCCCCTCCTGATGACGTCCACCGTGCCAGCAGGAGACCACTTATGAAGCGGACCTACCAGCCCAACACCCGCCGTCGTTCTCGCAAGCACGGCTTTCGGAAGCGCATGCGTACCCGTGCCGGCCGGGCCATTATCAGCGCCAGACGCCAGAAGGGCCGAGCCCGCCTGTCGGCTTGATTCGTCGCCTCAGCCGCCGAGACGACTTCCATGCGCTCCGTCATGATGGGCGATGGGTACGACGTGGCCCGCTTGGGATTGTCTTTCGCCCATCGGAGGGCGTGGTCCGCGTGGCCTACGCCATTCCGCGACCGGTTGGTCCGGCGGTGGTGCGTAATCGGATACGGCGTCGGCTGCGGGCAATCCTCATGGAGATCGAAAGGTCGCCGACCAGCATGCCGACCGGGGACTATCTGGTTCGGGTTCGACCGGAGGCCTCAGGTGCGACCTACGACGAACTGCGGCGGTGTCTAACCGATGCCGTCGACACCATCTCCCCCCCCTCATAATTTGATGAAAACACCTTCTGAACAGGGCATTGTTTCTCGTGGACTACTAACCATCGTTCGCGGCTATCAGCACCTGGCCGTACATCGACCCAGCCCCTGTCGGTTTGTTCCGTCGTGTTCGAACTACGCCTTGGATGCCGTAGCGCGCCACGGCGCTGGACGGGGCTCGTGGCTGGCTCTACGTCGCATCTGTCGCTGCCACCCGTGGGGGTCCCACGGGTGGGACCCGGTCCCCGAAGCAGTTCCTGTTTTCACTCGGGGGAACGCCTGATGTTCGACCTGATTGCCAGCCTTATGGCCTGGTTTTATTCGCTAGTACCCAGTGTGGGTCTGGCCATCATCATGTTGACCTTGGTGGTCATGGTTGTTCTAACGCCGGTGACTTTGAAGGGCACGCGGTCGATGATCAAGATGCAGCACCTGGGGCCGGAGCTGAAGAAGATCCAAGCTCGCCACAAGGGCAACCGGGAAGCTCTTAATCAGGAGATGATGGCTTTTTACAAGGCCAACAACATCAACCCCATGGGCGGCTGCCTGCCCCTGTTTGCTCAGATGCCCGTCTTCCTGGTGCTCTATCAGGTCCTACGGGGCATTACCCGAAGGTTGTCGGATCTGGGAGACAGCGTCGGTTGGGTGGCTGGGCGCCTGAGTGTTGGGGAGACCCTAGGTGGGGCTCCGACCGATCCACAGGCCTTTTACCCGGCATATATCGACCACGGTTCGGAAATCTTCCGCGATCTGAGCAACCGGTCAGAGATGGTGTTCCTTGGCATGGACCTTTCGAGGTCAGCGACTAGCGCCTTGTCGGAGAGCGTGGTAGCCGCCCTCCCGTACGTCCTGCTGATCTTGGTGGTTGGTATCAGTTCGTGGGTTCAGCAACGCCAGATCCGGGGCCGTAACCCAGATGCAGCGGTCAATCCGCAGATGCAAATGATGATGAAGGTGATGCCGTTTTTCCTGCCGGTCATCTCTTTCCAGCTGGACGCGTCACTGGTCCTCTACTTCGTGGTTTCCAACTTGTACCGAATTGCTCAACAGTCCTACATCACCAGGAGCCTTTACGGGCCCAATGCCGAAACGACACCTGTCGTGGTTCCAGAGAAGGCTAAGCCGGTCAAGGAAACGAAGAAGGCTCCTTCTCCGAAGAAAACGTCTACGACCAGCAATGATAGGTCAGCGAAAGAATCGTCGGCCCGGAGTGGACGGACCACAGCGGGGAATATTGAGAAGAGTTCTCAAAAAATCGACGAGGAGCCATCCGCACAGAACGGATCGGGGACACGCGCTCGACCGAACCAGAAACCAGCCAAGCCAGCCGCTCCGGCGAAAAAAAAGAAGACAGGCCGCCGTGGTCGCAAAGAAGTGGCTGATGAGCAGACAAAAACCGACAAGAGGCCGCCAGCGGCCCGTGACCGCGGGGGACGAACAACGCCTCCGGGGACCACACGGGCCCGCGGTTCCAAGAAGAAGAGGAGGAAGTGAGCATGGAGTGGATTGAGACCACTGGTGCTTCACTCGATGAAGCTAAAGAACGTGCACTCGACCGGCTCGGTGTGGCTGAGGACGACCTGGAAGTGGAGGTCCTGGCTGAGCCCAGCAGAACGATGTTCGGTTTGAAGAAGTCAGAAGCCCGTCTCCGGGCGCGGGTGCGTCCGACAAGTCCCCGTGCGAGGGTGGACCGTCGTGACCGCAACCGACGGAGTGATCGGAACGGTGGTCAGAACCGGGGCCGCTCATCTAGCCGGAAGGACCAGGAAAATCGAAAAGGAGTTCGATCCAGCGGATCGTCGGATGGTGATTCCGGTCAGAGTCCCCGGTCCGGCGACAATCGACGCCGGCGTAGCGGTGGAGAGGATCGAGAAGTAGAAAGAGGCAGTTCAAAGTCCAAAAAGGACCAAAACACCCAAAGTTCGGAGACGGGCCGGAACAGGGGTCGCCAGAAGGTGGCCAGGGAGTCGTCGGTGAAGTCGGCGAACGGAGACGATCGCGGAGGCGATCGAGAGAGGACTGAGGTGGAGGCCATGGATCTGCAGACACAGGCCCAGATCACCGAGGGTTTTGTCCAGGGGCTGCTCGACAAGATGGGTCTAGACGCCCGGGTGGCGAGCACAATCGACGAAGACCGCTTGACGGTGGAGGCCCAGGGCTTGAACCTGGGTCTGGCCATCGGCCAGCGAGGTGAGACGGTACGTGCCATTACTGAGCTGTCACGGACGCTGGTCCAACGGAGCTCTGATGGCCAGGCTGAGGGTTCTCTAATCGTTGACATCGGTGGGTACCGTGAGCGACGACGATCATTTTTGGCCGATTTTGCTCGAAATCAGGCTGAAGAAGTACTGGCCGATGGTCGTTCCCGTGCTCTAGAGCCCATGGGCGCTGCGGACAGAAAAGTGGTTCATGACACGATTGGCGAGATCGATGGCCTAATGACGGTTTCGGAAGGCAGTGATGCTGATCGCCGTGTGATGATCATGGTTGAGTCCACCGGGTGACAGTCACGGTCGAGGAGATCCTCGACAGGGCGGTCTTGGAGGGGTACCTGACCCCTGCGGGGGCCGCAGAGGGGCCCGCGCATAGCGCGGGTTTCCTTCGTTTTGGGTTGTTAGATGGGGTTTCGAGCCCTTTCGGGTGGTTAGATCCGGATAGTTCTGGTGTAGTGGGGCCATCTGCCGATGCTCTGGCCGTTGACTTGGGCACCGGCGGTGGGATACCGGGCCTGGTTTTGGCTACTTTGACGATGTGCCGCTGGGTGCTGGTGGACCGAGGGGACCGACGTGGGTCCTTTCTCCGGTGGGCCGTTCGCCGGTTAGGCCTCGGGGATCGCGTGGAGGTCGTGGTGGCCGACGCGGTTGAGGTTGGCCGGGGGCCGCTCCGAGGTAAGGCGAATCTGGTGACGGCCCGGGGCTTCGCTCTTCCGGGGCCAACGGCAGAATGTGGTGCTCCCCTCCTCATGCTGGGGGGATTTCTGGTGGTTAGCGAGCCACCGGACAGCACCCGGGGTCAGGCTGGACGGTGGGAGGATGGCGGTTTGAGGACAATAGGCCTGGAGGACCGGGGGGGTTGGCACACCGGCCAAGCCGGTTACCGAGCCATGCAGATGGTGACCGATTGCCCGGACCGGTTCCCCCGGCGGTTCAGTCGCCAGACCTCGGATCCGCTGTTTTGAGGGTAAATGGGGACGGGATGTTCCACGTGGAACATCCCGTGATCTAAATAAAAGGAATGGTTATTAATAAATTAAAATCCTGTGTTTCACGTGAAACACAGGGACGCTAGGACTCGGGAGCTGCTCCGTTGTAGGGGCCTCGACCTTTCCGGATGACTAGTCGGAGGGTGATTGCATTGGCGTCGCGTCGGGTGCATGATGCATCCAATGCCGTTTGAGAACGGGCGCTCCCGTGTCATCGCTGTCGCTAACCAGAAGGGTGGGGTGGGCAAGACCACCACCACGATCAATCTCGGAGCGGCAATGGCCGAGGAGGGGCAAAAGGTCCTCTTGGTAGACCTGGATCCTCAGGCCAATGCCACCACCGGAGTCGGGGTATCCAGCCGGGACCTTGAGGCTTCGATTTACGAGGTATTGCTCCAACGAGTCTCCCTGGTTGATGTACTCAGGCCCACAGATGTGCCCAACTTGGACCTAGTACCGTCCAACCTTCCGTTGGCCGGAGCGGAGATCGAGTTGGTGACGGCGTTCAGCCGTGAACATCGGTTGGAACGGGCGTTAGGCGAAGTGGTCGACGATTATGACTTGGTCCTCATCGACTGCCCCCCGGCTTTGGGACTGCTGACCGTGAATGCCTTGGTGGTGGCCAGTGAGGTAGTGGTTCCTATCCAGTGTGAGTACTACGCCCTGGAGGGTTTAGGACAGTTGGTAGGCAATGTGGACCTGGTTAGGTCAAATCTGAATCCCGACTTGGAGATCTCCCACATAGCACTTGTCATGTATGACGCCCGGACCAAGTTGTCCGAACAGGTAGCCGACGAGGTCAGGGCCTATTTTGGTGAAAAGGTGTGCCGGCAGGTCATTCCCCGGTCAATTCGCCTGTCGGAGGCCCCTTCGTTCGGTCAGCCGATCACCGTGTTCGATCCGACATGTCGGGGTGCTGTGGCATACCGACAACTTGCCAAGGAGGTCCTGGGATGAAGAAGAGCGGTTTAGGAAGAGGTCTCTCTGCACTGATACCAGAAGGAGGCGTTCCCGGGGCGCTGCACCCTCTAGCTGAAGGATTGGCTAACGATCCGCTGATGACGGCCGAAATGAAGACCGGGGAGGAGACGCGGTTCGAGGAGGTTTCGGTGGCCGACATCTCCCCCAACCCATACCAGCCTCGTCAGGGCTTCGACGATGAAAAGATGGCCGAGCTCACTGCCTCTATTCGTGAGCAGGGGGTTCTCCAGCCCCTCCTTCTGCGGAAAGGTGCCGATGGCTACGAGTTAGTGGCCGGTGAACGTCGATGGCGGGCCGCTCGGCGGGCCGGCTTGGCCACTGTTCCGGCTGTAGTGCGCTCGGTTGAGGACCGTGATTCGTTGGAGCAGGCCATTGTGGAGAACCTCCATCGTGACGACCTCAACCCGTTGGAGGAGGCTGCCGCTTTCCACCGCTTGATGGACGATTTTGGCTTTACCCAGCACGAGGTGGCCGTGCGGGTCGGGCGGAGCCGCCCAGCGGTAGCTAACAGCCTGCGCCTCTTACAACTACCCGACGTTGTACAGCAGTTGATCATGGTCGGATCGCTGTCGGCCGGACACGCTCGGGCTCTGGCTGGCCTGAGGGATCGTCCGCTAATCGAGCGCCTGGCCACCAGGGTGGTCGACGAAGGGCTGTCGGTCCGACAGACAGAGAACCTAGTGCGGTCGCTGGATGAGGTAATCGTGCCCGCGGTGGGCTCTCCGGGCGAGATCACGGCCCGTCCCCGGGACGCGGCCCTGCTAGAGGTTGAGCAGGTTCTGGCTGATCGGCTCGACACAACGGTTCGGGTGGTCACCCGGGGTCGGAAGGGCCGGATCGTCGTGGAATTTGCCGATCTAGACGACCTGGAGCGGCTCTTTCGCCTGTTAGAGGGCTAATTCGGCTCGGAACCCGGTCGGTCAGGTATCAACCACTACCGGTCGGATCGGCAGCCGGATCGGCGATCCACCGGGTGATGGCATTGGCCAGAGCATCAGCGATTTCGGCCGTCGATAGAACCACTACTGACGGTGGGGCGAGGCTGCACAGGACGGCTGGCATTCGGGTTTGTCGCAGCACGGGGATCTGGCGGCCTAGGCACTCGGTAACCGGTACATCGGCCGACAGGAGGGCACGGTCCAGGCCCGAAGCGCACTGGTGGGCCAGGCGGAATCCACCCTCGCTCTGGAATCCCTTGATGGAGAAGTAGCTAATACGAGAATGAGAATAATTATCAATACGGAGTCCGATATATAGGATCGCCTGGAACTCGTTGGCTGTGGTTGCCTGTGTGTCCTCATTCGGATGGTCGAGGTCCAACAGGTGGGCACCCTGGGCCCGAAGCGTCCGACTCAAGGCCGTGCTGAGGGCCGCAGAGCTACCGAACTGACCGACTGCTAAGCGCTGACCATGTAGTTCGGGGCTGCCCTGGCGTAGTCGATCCAACTCGCGTACCTGTGCCACGGTGGTCCGGCCTGCTGGTCGACCTAACAGTTGGTGCAACGCCCGGATGGTTTGAGGTCCGGCGATCCCGTCCACGGCCAAAGCGGTGTTTCGCTGGAAGTCAGCCAGAGCCCCCGCCGTATCCGGACCGAAGATCCCGTCGATCCGTCCGGCGTCAAAACCTAGACCTCCCAGGCGGAGCTGCAGGTCAGAGACATCCTCGCCTCGGAACATCGGCGCGTGGAGGTAAAGGTGACGGTCGCCCAGGCGCAGCCCGGCTTCAACCAGGGCGGCTTGGGTGGTCTCGTCGACTAGACCGTGCTCGTTTAGGCCGCGTTCAGCCTGAAAGGCCAGCAGTGACCGCGTGGTTTCGGGTCCGAAATACCCATCGGTTTCCTCGACCCCGCCTACCCGGTGCCCGGCAGCCGCCAAGCGACGGTGGAGGTCGCTGACCGGTGCCCCTCGATCATCGGGACGAAGCGGCTTGGACATCGGCCAGACGACCGGGCCAGCCAGAGAGCCGGTCTAGAGGTACCCAGCCAGCTCTTCGAGGAGCTGGGGTTTGCCCTTGGCACCCACCAGGCGCTTCGTCGGGAGGCCACCGTCAAACAGGATCAGAGTGGGAATGCTCATCACCTCGAACCGGCGAGCAAGATCCGGAGCCTCGTCCACGTTGACCTTGGCCACTCGAAGTGAACCCATCTGCTCGGAGGCGATTTCCTCCAGGATGGGAGCAATCATCTTGCACGGGCCACACCACTCGGCCCAGAAGTCAACCAGCACTGGTTCGGCGGCTGATCCGATTTCCTCGTCGAACGTGGCCTCGGAAAGGTTTGTAATGGCAGCGGCCATAGGAGTCTCTTCTCTTGGGTCTGTGGCTTTGAGTGTTTTCTATCGGTTCGCCGGACCGAAGGCTCGGCAGGGCCGGGCTATCGGCCGGATCGGTTAATCGGCGCGGCTCTCGAGCCACCGTTCGGCGTCAAGGGCTGCCATGCACCCGGAGGCGGCAGCGGTCACGGCCTGGCGATAGGTGTGATCCTGGACGTCGCCGCAGGCGAAGACACCCTCTACGTTGGTTGTCGACCGGTCAGCACCCGTGACCAGATAGCCGGCCTCATCCATATCCAGTTGCCCGGTGAACAAGTCGGTGTTGGGACGGTGGCCAATGGCGATGAACACGCCGGTGACCGGGAGACGACGGGACTCGCCCGTCATCGTGTCCCGAAGGTCCAGTGCCTCGACCTTGGAATCGCCCAGAATGTCGTTGACGACAGTGTTCCAGGCGAATTCGATCTTCGGGTTGTCGAAGGCCCGTCGCTGCATGATCTTGGACGCCCGGAGCTCGTCACGTCGGTGGATCAAGGTCACCTTGCTGGCGAAACGGGTCAGGAAGCCAGCCTCCTCAAGGGCCGAGTCGCCGCCACCCACCACGGCGATCTCCTGGTCTCGGAAGAAGAACCCGTCGCACGTAGCACAGGTCGAAAGGCCGTGTCCGATAAGCCGCTGCTCGGCTTCCAGGCCCAGCATGACTGACCGGGCACCGGTGGACACCACCACAGCGTCGGCTGTGTAGGTCGGCTCAGAAGTCTCGGGATCACCGATCCAGATTCTGAACGGCCGGGTCGATAGGTCGACCCCGGACACCTTTTCGGTGATGATCTCCGCTCCAAATCGGGCAGCTTGGGCCCGCATGTCCAGCATGAGCTGGGGGCCCGTGATTCCTTCGGGGAAGCCGGGGAAGTTCTCGACGTCTGTGGTCAGCATCAATTGGCCACCCGGCTGGTCGCTAGTTGATGATGGCTCGCCCTCGATGACCAGCGGAGCGAGATCGGCACGAGCTGTGTAAATGGCCGCGGTCAGGCCGGCTGGTCCAGAACCGATAATGACGACTTCGTAGTGGGGCACGCTCGCTCCTCGCGCGTTCGATGCGTCTTTGCAGGTCAGGGGGTACGTCGAGACCAGAGCCATGCTCCTAGGAGGCAGAGCGCCCCACCCAGCACCAGATGAGCTGACCAACTCTCACCGGGAAGGACGAGGTCTAAGAAGCGGAAGGTCCCAATGGAGGCCAACACGACGGCACCAATCAGGCATAACGCTCCAAGGACTCCGTAGACGAGAGCCCGGGTGGCCGTGATGACGGGCTGAGTAGTGGCCGAACGGAGACGCTCCACGGCATCAACCACCCGATCCACGAGGGCGGTAGCCCAGTCGCGGCGTTCTTCGGAGTTCTCAGTTGAGGATGTATCGGGATCGACCGGGGTGGTCATGGGGCGGAGCCTACCGACGGTCGTCCAGCGGTGGCCGCTGCTGGGTCAGCCCTTCAGGGTGAAGCAGAGGCCGATTAGCCCGGGTCCGCCATGGCTGGCCACCACGGGTCCGATTACTCCAACCCGCAGAGCGGAGGGATCCACGAAGGGGGTCAACATGTCGACTAGGTCTCCAATGTCCTCGGCCTGAGCGTGCATTACCGAGAGGGTCTCGATGTCCTCTGCGTGTTCGGCCACCTTGTCCCGGAGCCAGCCGAGGGACTTTTTCCGGGTCCGTTGGCGACCGGCCTCTTCGACCACACCGCTGCTGATATCAATCAGGGGCTTAATTGATAAAACACTGCCTAGCAGGGCCTGCGCGTTGCCAATCCGCCCGCCCTTCTTCAGGTTCTCGAGGGTGTCGATGGCGCCGAAGACACGGGTTCGGTCTCGCATACCCTCGACCAGGGCTACCACCTCGTCAGCCGATGCGCCGTCTGCCGCTGCCTGGGCGGCGGCTTGCACCATGACGCCTAGGCCGGCTGTCACCGACCGGCTGTCGACGACCCGGACATCACCTTCAACCTCGCGGGCAGCCAGTTCCGAGGACTCCATGGTGGCCGAGACGCCACTGGACAGGTTGATGCAGACGATGGAGTCCGCCCCTTCAGCGAAGCGCCTGCGGAAGACCTCCTGGAATGCACCGGGAGCCGGGGCCGCGGTTTGTGGGAGGTCTTCGCTGGAGGCCATTCGCCGGTAGAACTGCTCGACGTCAAGCTCCTCCCGGTCCAGGAAGACCTCCTCGCCGAACCGGATGCTTAGGGGGACGACATCGACGGCAAGGGCCTCAGCCTCCTCCGGGGTTAAGTCGCTGGCACTGTCGGTGACGATGCGGACGGTCATGAGGCCTCCTCGGGTCTGTTGGATCGTACCCGCACCGCCCGGATCCACCAGATGGCTAGCACGGTGATGGCGCCAACGAATAACACGACACCAGCCCCGGGAAGGCTGGTTGTCCGAACCATGAGGTGTGCTGACTCCAACTGCAACAGTTGGGCGTCGTCCGGTGACCGGACGGTGATCTGCAGGCGGGCATCACCTGAGGTCCGGGCTCGGATGGGGATAGTGATCCGGTTGGCCCCTGGTTCGAGGACGGCGGACAGGACATCCCCCTCGGGGAACTCCAGCCGACCGTCACTCTGCACCACCAGAACGACCCGGGCGTTGGTCGACAGGTCGTTGTGGATGGTAAATGGAATCTCAGCTCGTCGGCTGGTGAGCCGCACGCTTTGGTCGGACGGGGTGGTGAAGGCTTGGAGGACCTCGCTGACCGATGTGTACACCGAGGTCAAATAGGCGGTCATGTGGTCGGTATCCAACTCGGCCGCCGCCGTGACCTCCAGGAGGTCATTGAGCGCTGCGGCGTCGGGATGGGGGCCGCCGAGAATGGCCGTGTAGGCGGCGACGGTCCGTTCAGCGAGACTGCGGTCCGTGGCCCGCCGAGACATGGGGGTAACGGCATCCGGCCAGAGTTCATAGTTGATGGCCGCGGCGGCGTCCGAGGCCCGGGCGGCATCGAACAGATCGGGAAGTGGTTGGACCTGTAGGAACGGCGCCTTTTCCAGCACACCTAGTACCAGATCCAGGGTCAGGGGATCGACGGGCTGGCCGTCCGGGGCGGTCAGCACGGCTGTCCGGGTGACCGTCGGGTCAGACCAGGCCAGGAGGGCGAGATCGGCCACTAGGTACTGGGCAGCCGAGGCGGCACCCTGAGAATCAACCAGGTGTTGGGTCAGATTGGGGTCGGCCACCAGAGCGGCATGGGCTGGGCCGTTGCCGGTCACCAGTCGGGCGGGCAGGGTTGCCTCAGCCGAGGCTGCCAACGGGCGAGGGTCGAGGTGATCAGCCGACACGATGAACCGTTCGGCTCCTAGTTGGGCCAGGAGATCCAAGGTGTCAGGTACAGCGGTAGGGGGGAGCACGACGATCGAGCGATCGGGTGCTACACCCAGGAGATCGGCCAGTACCTGGTCACCATGGTCTACCAGGTCTCGGTGTACGTCGGGCCGGCCAGCCCGTCTCCAGGCCTCGGGGTCGGCGGTCACGAAGGGTCCCGACTGGAGGCGGAGGCCTGCGGCGCTGGCTCGTACCAGGTCGGCCAGCAGCCGGGCATGATCCAGGTCATCTGACTGGGCCAGCCCGAGCACGGTGGCCGGCGGGAGGCGGACATCCAGCGGAATCCTGGGATGGTCAAGGGAGGCCTGGATCACACCGTCTAGCTGGCGGATGGTGGCCTCGTCCAGCCTAAGGCTGCCATCCGGATGGAGGGGCGGTGGTCCGTCGATAGTCAGGCTGATGCCGACCAGGAGAGGTCGGTGGGAGGCTGCCTCACCCTCGGGGACCACCGGGAGGTGGACAAGCGGCGTGGTCAGGCGATCGAGGAGGCGGTCCTGGTTGTCGACCAGGGTGACGGAGAGCGGGTAGACGCCGCCCGGGCGGGATTCGAGACGACCCTCGGTGCCGACTTGGAGCACGAGCGAGGCCACGCCGGCCGAATTGCGCACCTCGGTCACGGGTATCTCGACCGGGCTTCCCAACGGGGAGTCCGGCATACCGTCCCACAGGGCTAGGAGACTTCGCCGGTCGACGGCACGGTGGAGTTGGAGGACCAACTTCGCCTCATCTGCGGCCCCAGTGATCCGCAGGTCCAGTGCCAGGTCACCGTCGTCGGCGATCCACGGTGACTGGGCAATCAGCGAGACACTCGCCGAACTGGTCTTGGCGACTCCCGCTGGGCTAACGAGTAGAACCAGCGTGATGGCCAGCACTCCGGTGGTCAGAAGGCGGCGGATCATCGACCTACGGTGGAGCGCAGAACGACCAGGCCTTCGTCCCGGGGAACGAAGCCGTGACATTCGTAGAGGGCCTGGGCCGGTCTGTTGTCGGGCTGGGTGTTGACCCAGACCTCCCGGACCCCATGCCGGATCAGCCAGGCCAGGGCGTCGGCTACCAGAGCGCTTCCCACGCCGACCCGCTGGTGGTCCGGATGGACGGCCAGACGCTGGACAAACCCGATTTCGGCCGTGCGACCAGTCAGGGCGAAACCGGCCGTCCGGCCGTAGCGTCGCACCAGTCGACGCCGATTCACGTCGGTGGCGTCGCAAGCCTCGGTGAACGCTGAAGCGTCGAATCGCCAGATGTCAGTTGAGCCAGTGAATGCCATTCCGTCCACGGCCAGGACGTCGGCCAGGTGTCTGGCTCCAAGGCGGCGGACTCGATGAACGGAGCGGACGGGAGCCGGAGGGATGGCCGGCTCCAGGATCCGGTGGAGGAGAGCCAATTCTTCGAAGGGCTGGAAGCCAGCGGCTTCGAAGGGTTGCTGGTCGTGGCTGGCCAGCGCTGTGGTCAGGACCGTGGTCACGTTCCGTTCGGCCAGGTGGGCCAGCATCTGGTTGATGGCTCGGTCGTCCGGTGCCGGACCACCGACAGCGACCACCTGTACCGTCGACGGCTTGTCCCGCCACGGGCTGATCCGCAGGATTGTTCCTCGACCGGTCACCAGATGTTCCACACCCCTGGGGCTGGAACCGCCCCGAAGGACGCGTCGTGGGCGCCACAGGTTTCCGCGCAGGGTCGAGGTGGGTGTTCGGACGTCGATGACCACAGGGTACGAGCCTCCCGCCGGGCCCCGGGGGTCGTGGTGGCCGTAGCCCCGAAGCCGATGGGGTCTGAGGGATACGCTCGCTGGGTGTCCGTCCTTTTGGTGACCGACGAGCGATTTCTGGACCACCAGCCAGGTCTCCGCCACCCGGAACGGCCGGCTCGGTTGACCGCCGTCTGGGAGGGCCTCGATGCGGCGGGGTTGGGGGACGCTGTAATTCGTCGGGAGCCTGTGGAGGCCTCCGAAGAAGACCTCTTGCGGACCCATCCGGCGGACCACCTAGATGCCCTTGCAGGTTTGGCCTGGTCGGGAGGAGGCCGGGTAGATGCCGATACAGCCATGGGACCGGGGTCCTGGACGGCGGCCCGCCTAGCCGCCGGGGCCGGCCTAGTGGCCGTGGATAGCCTCCGAGAGGGAGAGGCCGACATGGCGTTCTGTGCCGTTCGCCCGCCGGGCCACCATGCTACGCCCACCCGATCCATGGGCTTCTGCCTGCTCAACAACGTGGCGGTGACGGCTACCGCGCTGGCCGACGCAGGCGAACGGGTAGCCATCGTGGATATCGATGCTCACCACGGCAACGGCACTCAGGAGGCTTTTTTCGATGACGGGAGGGTGCTGTTCGCTTCGTGCCACCAATGGCCTCTCTATCCCGGCACCGGAGCGGCTGACGAGGTGGGGACCGGAGAGGGTGCGGGAACGACTATCAACGTGCCATTGCCGGCCGGTGCCGCCGGCGACACCTACCGGCACGCCCTAGATGCCCTGATCATGCCGGCCGTCGAACGTTTCGCTCCTGACTGGCTGCTCGTATCGGCGGGGTTCGACGCTCACCGGGCTGATCCGTTGACTGATTTGGGGTTGTCGTCGGGTGACTATGCCGACCTGATGGAACGGCTGGCCGCCCTGGTGTCTCGGGGACGACTTATTGCCTTCCTGGAGGGTGGTTACGACCTCGGTGCGCTAGCTGACTCGGCAGGGGCCGTGGTGGCTGCTGCCCTCGGAATTCGGCACCGTCCTGAGCCGTCCACCGGGGAGGGACCCGGGCGCGACGTCATAGATGCTCAAGTTCTGCGACACGGAGTAAATCAGTGAGCGCGCTGGAAGGCCCAGTCCCCGCCGGCATTTTTGACAATCTGTGTGACGCCGTGTCGCCGGTAGCCGACCGGTTTCTGGCCAACGGATTCCGATTTTACTTAGTAGGGGGCGTCGTACGGGACCGCCTCCTGGGTGTCGATCGAACTCCGGATCTCGACCTCACTACGGATGCCCCACCGGAGCGGATCCGGGAATTGGTAGATGGGGTGGCCGACGCGGTCTGGCTTCAGGGTGAACGGTTCGGGACCGTAGGTCTACGGCTAGGTGACCTGACGATGGAGATAACAACCCACCGCGCCGAGGCCTACATGGGTGACTCGCGCAAGCCGGTGGTCCGATTTTCCACCGATCTCCATGAGGATCTTGCACGCCGGGACTTCACCGTCAACGCCATGGCGGTAGAGGTCGCTGAACGGAGCTTGCACGATCCATACGACGGGCGGGCCGACCTCGGACGAGGGATCTTAAGAACGCCGCTGCCCCCCGAGGAGTCCTTCTTCGACGACCCGCTGCGGATGCTGCGAGCCGCCCGGTTCGTGGCCCGGTATGGGCTGGTTCCCGCCGAAGGCTTGGTTGGGGCTGCCCGGTCGCTGACTGGACGGATGGCCATCGTGTCGGCGGAGAGGATCCGGGACGAGTTTTTCCGCCTACTAGAGGTGGAGGACCCGTCGACCGGGATTCACCTACTAGAGGAGATCGGCCTACTCGATGGCCTACTCCCCGAAGTTGCTGCTCTGGACGCCGGAGTGCGGAACCAGGCGTTGGAAGTCGTAGCGGTGGCGACGAACGACCCGGTCCTGCGACTGGCCGTGCTGGCCCGATCGGCCGGGGGAATGGCTTCACGCCTCGTCGACCTGCGGTTGTCCGGAACAGATGCGAGACGGATCGCTGCCCTAGTAGATGGTGCAGACCAGATTGCCGAGGATTCGGCAAACGGGCCGTGGTCCGATGAACAGGTCCGTCGCCTAGCCGTCGCCGTAGGACTGCCCCTGAACCCGGTGCTGGACTTCACCAACCTGATCGGGGTGGAGACCGGTGACCTGGTGGCGGTGGTAGAGCGGCTTGAGTCAGCTGGGGAGTTCGACGACCTGGGCCCAGCACTGGGCGGGGATACCGTCATGGCTCTGCTCGACCTTTCGGCCGGGCCGGAGGTCGGTGAAGCCCTCTCCTGGCTAGTCGACCTGCGGCTCAGGGAGGGCCGTATCGCCCCCGACGAGGCCGCAACCCGGTTGGCTGACTGGTGGTCCAGTCGGGCCGCCGGCTGATCGTTCCGTCTGGCCCTCCAGCCGGTCCCGTCTTGTTGGCCTAGGGTTTGCTCGTGGCGAGTCGGCGAACTGGCGAAGCAGTACAAGTCCCAGAGAGCCTCTTACCCGTCCGTCGCCCGGCCGACGTCGACTACCGCCTAGCCCGCCAGACCACGCTCGAGGGCTGGCGTCGGGGAAACGTGGGCCTAGACGTCCTATGTGACGCCCAACCAATGTTGCGGCGAAATGCCGCGGAGTGCGGAACCCCTACGTCAGAGACGTGCCCAGTTTGTGAGGAGTACGAGGTAGCCCACGTGACCTACGTGTTTGGTCCCCGCCTTCCGGCCCACGGCCGGTGCATCTCGACACCCGGGGAGTTGGAGCGCCTCGATGCCCGACAGGCCAACCTGACCGGATATGTGGTCGAGGTGTGCCCGTCCTGCGGTTGGAACCACCTAGTCCGAATCACCTCCCTCGGCCGGGGCTGACTGCCGACCGACTTCTCCCGGGGCCGGGTTCCGCTGGCCTGAACGTTTCCGGGTCGTCCCGGTGGTTTCAGGAGATTCGGTGTCACACCCGGTGGTCATGATCGGGGAGTGGATATGGGTCGGACCTTGGAACGGGCGGCGGTAGCCTCTCCTTGCTTCCACGTAGGCCAGTGCGCCGGTCGAATCGGGGAGCGTGACAACCTGTTCCCCCTGCCCCACTGCGGGGCCCCGGGCGCGCCGAGGGCGACGCCCGAGTCCAGAGGAGGTGAGTGCCTGCCATGCGGGCCTACGAGATCATGATCATCTTGGACGGCGACCTCGACGAGGAGGCCGTTGCGTCCAGCTTGGCGAAGGTCACCGCCAATATCGAATCCGAAGGCGGCCGCATTGCGTCTGTGCTGGATTCCGAGCCCTGGGGTCGACGACGGTTTGCCTACCGGATCAACCACAAGTGGGAGGGCGTTTATGTCGTCCTCGATGTGGTGACTGATGCGGGCAACCTGGATTCCACAGACCGCATCCTTCGACTCGCGGACCGTAGTGAGATAGTTCGCCACAAGATCATGCGCCTGCCCGAGGCCGAGGCGACCCGTCGCGGCCTGCTCGGCGAAGCGTCACCGGCCGAGGCCGGCTGAGAAACGGAGAGCATCCAATGGCATATGACAACACCGTGACCGTCGTGGGGAACGTGACCCGAGACCCTGAACTGCGGTTTACCCCGAACGGCGCCGCTGTGACGAACTTCGGCCTTGCATGGAACCGCAAGGGCCAGAACGACGAGGAGGTGGTTTCGTTTTTTGACATCACCTGTTGGCGCAGCCTGGCCGAGAACGTGGCCGAATCGATTACCAAGGGAGCCAGGGTGATCGTGCACGGGAGGCTGGATCAGCGCTCATGGGAGAACCAGGAGGGTGAACGTCGCTCGAAGGTCGAGATTGTGGCCGACGATGTAGCCCCGAGCCTGAAGTGGGCGACTGCTGAGGTCACTCGAAACGAGTTTCGTGGCGGCGGCGGTGAATCCTCCGCGCCGGCCGGTGGTGCAGCGACCGCTGCCCCCGCTGCTGACTATCCGGATGAGGAGCCCTTCTGATGGCACGCCGCACTCCTCCCCGCCGTAACAAGAGCCGGGACAGTGCCCGTAGGGGCAAGAAGAAGGTCAGCCCGCTGACCATCGCCAAAGTTGACTTTGTCGACTACAAGGACACCGAGATGCTCCGAAAGTTCGTCTCCGAGCGGTCCAAGTTGAAGACCCGCCGGGTTACCGGCAACGACGAACAGCAGCAGCGTGAGGTGGCCCGGGCTGTCAAGAACGCCCGGGAAATGGCCCTGATCCCGTACACAAACCGGGTCACCACGCAGCGCCGCGAGCGGCGGTCCGACGACCGGAGCGCCCGAGCCGATGGCCCACCGCCCCGTCCGACCGCGCCGCCTCCGGGTTCAGGTGATGAGGCCACCGACGAGGAGTTAGAGGCTGTCGAGGCCTTCGAGTCGGTTGAGGCTGTCGAGACGATTGAGGCCGAGGCGACCGATGAGTCGGTTGAGCCCGTCGAGACGATTGAGGCCGAGGCGACCGATGAGTCAGCCGAGCTACTTGAGGCAGTGGAAGATGAAGATGGAGAAGGGTCGTGAAGGTTCTCCTCCGTAACGACGTGGACGGTCTTGGTCGTACCGGGGACATTGTTGAAGTGGCCCGGGGGTACGCCCGTAACTATCTAGTTCCCCGCGGACTGGCCATCGAGGCCGTTGAAGGTGTGGCGGCCCAGGCCGAGGCCATGCAGCGCAAGCGCGCGATGAAGGCAGCGACTGACCGAAACGACGCTGAGTTGGCGGCCGCCCAGATCACCGGTGTGGTACTCCAGGTGATGGCCAAGGCCTCCGACGAGGGCCGACTGTTCGGCTCGGTTGGCGTGGCCGAGGTGACCGAAGCCCTGGCCTCCCAGGTCGGCCTGGTGGTCGACCGTCGACAGGTGATCGGCGAGACAGCCAAGGACATCGGCTCGCACGAGTTCATCATCGAACTCCACGCCGAGGTCTCCGTGCCGGTGACCGTCGAGGTACAGGCTGAGGCCTAATCCCCGTCGTGTCGTCGATCGTCCGCAGGCCCGCCTCCCGGACCGGATGGCCCACAATCCACAGGATGCGTCGCGATATCCCCGCCCGGGGAGACGTGTTGGGGACCAGTAGCCGGAGTTTTCCCTCTAGCACCCCACAGGGCAGTCCGTGCATTCTTGAGCTCATGGGTGGATGGGAGACCGGAGAGTCGACATGAGCGCGTCGCCCGACGACGAGGACGTGGACCAGACGAGCAAATCACCCGGCCCGGCGGACATGGCCCTTCCTGACCTCCCGCCTCTCCCTGACGATGCCCCGCTCCCCGAGGAACCACGAGACGACGACCACGATGGCCAGCGACCGTGGTCGGCCGACCGGGGTTCCCGCTCTGCCAACCGTTCGTCGGGTGCACGGGTCCCTCCACACAACCTTGACGCCGAAGCTTCGCTCCTTGGCGCCATGTTGTTATCGCGCGATGCCATTGCCGACGCGTTAGAAGTCGTCAACGCCGAACACTTTTACAAGCCCTCGCACGGCCACGTGTTCGAGGCGATCTGTGGCCTGTATGCCTCGGGAGAGCCGGCTGATCCGGTCACCGTGGCCGAGGCCCTAACCCGGTCCGGATTACTGGACCAGATAGGTGGACCGGGTCTGCTGTTGGAACTCCAGGCGTCGACCCCCGCTACCTCTAGCGCCCCTAAGTACGCCCGGATCGTCCAGGAGCATGCCACCCTGCGAGGCCTCATTGGTGCGGCCAACGAGATTGCTGAGATCGGCTACGGCCGACCCGACGACGTGGTCAAGGCCGTTGATGAGGCCGAGAGCCTGGTGTTCCAGGTGGGTCAGGGACGGGTGACCGACTCCATGTCTCAGATCCGGAACCTCCTGGATGCCAACCTGGACCGCCTCGAAGAATTGATGGAACGGGGTGACCACATCACCGGTACACCCACCGGCTACGAGGACCTGGACATGCTGTTATCTGGCCTCCAGGAAGAGTCGCTCATCATCGTTGGCTCCCGGCCAGCAATGGGAAAGACCTCCTTCGGTCTCGGTCTGGCCACCCATATAGGAATCCGGTGCGAACTACCGACTGTGGTGTTCTCGCTGGAGATGAGCCAGATGGAGTTGACCCAACGGATTCTGTGCTCTGAGGCTCGGGTGGACGCCACCAACATCCGCAACGGACAGTTGACGTCCGACGACTGGTCGCGCATCAACCGTGGGGTCGGCAAGCTGAGTGAAGCCCATATCTGGATCGACGACAACCCGAACACCTCGGTCATGGAGATCCGGGCCAAGGCCCGACGTCTCAAGAGTCGGGTTGGCAAGCTGGGGGTTGTCGTCGTGGACTACATCCAGCTCATGACCGGCCGTTCTACAGCGGAGAGTCGGCAGGTCGAGGTCTCCGAGATCAGCCGGGGCCTCAAGATCCTGGCCCGTGAGTTGGGTTGCCCGGTGGTCGGTTTGTCACAGCTCTCCCGGGGCCTAGAGACGCGACAAGACAAACGTCCGATGTTGGCCGATCTCCGGGAGTCGGGGTCCATCGAGCAGGACGCCGACGTGGTGATCTTCTTGTACCGCGACGAGGTCTACAACTCGGACTCCGTTGACCTGGGTACCGCCGAGGTCATCGTGGCCAAGCACCGTAACGGGCCGACGGGCACCGTGAAGCTGGCCTGGCTGCCCCGCTACACCCGCTTCTCCAACATGTCGCGGGCTAGCTGAGGACCGATCGGTGTTCTTGGGCGAGGACATCCTGGGCTGGCTGCTGCTTGCCCTCGGAGGGGCCATGGCTGTGGGCAATGCCACGGCCCTCGTTCGACCGCCACGACAACGAGCTGACGGAGACCTAGTTCGTCCGCCCGTGTGGCGGAGCGTTCTCTACATCGTCCTGGGGACCGTTGCCGCACTCTGGGCCGTAGCCAGCCTGAGTGGCTGATCCTTGTCACGGCTCCCGGGGGACTACCGTCCGGCGGGGAGGTGGCGCCGATGCCTGAAGCGGTGACGACCGAGTTGTTGGATTCTGGCCTTGTGGATGCCTGCGGGGAGTCCCCGGGCTTCGCCTGCGAGTGGATCTGGGACACGACGGATAACGAGGCTTTAGCCGGGCTCGTGGACTGGTTGATTGAGCGTCCACTCAAAGTGGCGATCATCCTGATCGGCGCTCTGATTGTGAACCGCCTAGTGAAACGGGCCATTGATCGAATGGTCAGCCGTCTCGTGGAATCAAGGACTCGGGAGGAAGGTGAGGCTGAAGCCGAGTCATCAGCTCGGCTAGCCCGACTAGGGCGCCGAGCTCGGGGCAAGCTCCAACAGATTCACGATCAGGCCGAGCGCTCGCGACAACGGACAGCAACCCTGGGAGTGGTTCTTCGCGGTCTGGCGGGAGTTGCCGTCTACGCCCTGGCTCTCATGGTGGCCCTCGGAGAGTTAGGGCTCGACCTCGGTCCGCTGATCGCCGGTGCGGGCATTGTCGGCCTAGCTATTGGCTTCGGCGCCCAGTCGCTGGTGTCCGACTTCATCGCCGGGATCTTCATCATCATCGAAGACCAATACGGGGTAGGCGACATCGTGGATGTGGGAGCCGCTTCGGGCACGGTCGAGAAGGTGACCCTGAGGACCACGACCCTGCGGGATATCGACGGGGCATTGTGGGTGGTCCCCAACGGTGAGATCCGCCGGGTGGGTAACTCTTCGCAGCTCTGGGCCCGCACGGTGCTCGACGTGGACGTCGCCTACGACACGGATATCGATCTGGCGGCCAGCGTCATCAAGGAGGTGGCCGACAGCCTTTGGCGGGAGGAACTGGAGTCGGCCACCATTATCGAGGAACCCGAGATCTGGGGTGTACAGAGCTTCGGTGCCGACGCCATCTCCATCCGCCTGGCCGTGAAGACGGAACCCAACGAGCAGTGGGCCACGGGACGCCTCATCCGGGCCCGCCTCAAGAAGGCCTTCGACGCCAACGGCATCGAGATTCCGTTCCCCCAGCGGACGGTGTGGATCAACCAGGTCTCGGAGCGCACCACGGTGGTCCCCGAGACCAAGGTTCGAGACGACCTCCTGGATGGTCGATCGGGCAGCGACGGCGACGAGTAGCCGATGGTTGGGCTTCCGTTGCGGTTAGCCGTCGGAGCGGTCGATGGCCCGGTCGTCGGTGCCTAGGTAACTGGCCACCACCCGGGGGTTATTTCGAACCTCGTCGGGGGATCCCTCGGCGATGATCTGCCCGGTTTCTAGGCAGTACACCCGGTCGGATAGGGCCATGATCATCGGCATGTCGTGTTCAATGACGACCATTGTGGCGCCCAGTTCCTGCTGGATCTGCTTAAGCAGCGGTCCGAAGGCCTCAGTTTCTCGCTGGGCGATGCCGGCCGTGGGCTCGTCGAGGCACAGCACCCGGGCGTCAAGGGCCAACAGGCCGGCCAGCTCGACGATGCGGCGGGTTCCGGTCGAC
>Ga0209228_1000322_pt1 | contig 25252 bp, 20 predicted proteins | sample METZYME_3_150m_FD_187547 | JGI IMG/M metagenome (GOLD analysis project Ga0209228, IMG submission 187547) | Marine microbial communities from oxygen minimum zone in mesopelagic equatorial Pacific - METZYME_3_150m (SPAdes) (version 2) | ecosystem: Environmental > Aquatic > Marine > Oceanic...
GCTGGGTTTCCAAACAGAAAGCGTTACGCTGAGCATATACTGCCCCTTCTTTTCCAATTAAGGTTCCATTTAGAAAGTTTCCTGTATAAAACTGCATTCCCGGCTGATCGGTATAAACGTTTAGCGTTCTGCCTGTAGAAGGAGATAATACTGAGGCAGCAAGAGTCAATTCTCCTTCCACTGCATGACTGATTATAAAATTATGATCAAAACCTGACCCAAATCTAATTTGCTCATGGTTTGAATTAATATCGGCGCCTATAGGTTTTGCGGTTCGAAAATCCAATGGCGTACCTTCGACAGATGCAAGTTCGCCTGTCGGTATGGATTCATTATCGATCGGTGTGTATTGATCGGCATTGATCATAATCTCCTGGTCGAGGACTGAACCGGCTCCGTGGCCATTGAGGTTAAAGTAAGCATGCTGGGTAAGGTTTATAACTGTTACCTCATCTGTTATCGCCGAGTAATCGATAATAAGTTGATCCTTGTCATTTAACGTATAAGTAACCTTCGCAGTTAAATTGCCTGGGTAACCTTCTTCACCATCTTTGCTTACCAATGTCAAACTCAAGCTGGCTTCTGTGCCTTTCGACTTGGTAACTGTGTGCCAGAATTTTTTGTCGAACCCTATTAATCCACCATGTATTGCGTTGTCACCATTATTCTTGGCCAGACTATACTGCTTCCCATCCAGACTGAATCTGCCATTAGCAATACGATTAGCATAACGACCAACGATAGCACCCATATATCCACTGCCGGAAAGGTACTGCTGCGGATGGTCAAACCCGGTAGTAATATCCGTTATGTTACCAGTGGCATCAGCTGTGCGCAGGCTGACGATTACTCCACCCAGGTCCATAATTTCGACTGAAGTCCCACGGTCATTCTCCAATGTAAAGAGCTGGACATTACGTCCATCATCCAAGATACCGAAAGATTTGACTCTAATTCGTTCCAACTCAGAGAGGTTCTCGCAGGAAATTAATAAAACTATAATTGAAGCCAACAACAGCCTGTTAACAATGATTCGATTGCTGATCTCTTTTGGCTTTAAATTATCGACCGCTAGCATGACTTATGGTCTATCAGACATGTAATCTATGGGGCATAGCTCGATGGACTCCTGATCTTATTGACATTATGCTGCAGCTATCTGCAAATAACAGCAATAAAGGAGAATCCCCCAATGAAACTTCTAGCCGCAGCACTCTTACTTTGCCTGCTATCTTCACCGGTTTACAGTCAGCTGGCTACTCCTAATGCTGCCGGGCTGACATACGGTCATATTCACCTCAATGTGGCAGACATGGACGAATACAAACGAATTCTAACTGAACATTTCAATGGAGTGGTTGTGCAAAAGGGGTTTCTAACCGCCGTTCGGTTCCCCAACTTTTTAATAGCGCTCGCTGAGCGCGAACCAACCATGGGGTCCCGAGAAACAAAGATGGACCACTTCGGGTTTAAGGTTCGTCACATAGCCAGCTTTTTAGAAAAACTTGAGGCGGATGGGCTGCCGGTCACTGACGGATTCACCGGCTCGGAGGGCCAGAACAACGCATATGTGACTCTCCCTGGCGGGGTTTCTGTAGAGTTACAAGAAGATCAAGGGTTACATGAGGAAATCACGGGTTACCACATTCATTTCAGGACTGAAGGTCATGAAGAACTACTAGATTGGTATACCGATATTTTCGGATTGGAAGTTCGGCCGAGAGGTTCGATTCAAACCACCACAAACGCACCTGGTATGAATCTTAGTTTCGGGGTTGCAGATGGTAGCCGCCAACCTACTCGGGGAGCGGCAATTGATCATATTGGTTTTGAATTTGATGACCTCGAAGCATTTTGCAAAGAGTTAGAGGCTAAAGGTGTAGATTTCGATGTAACTTTTAGAGAAATACCCGAGATAGAGTTGAAAATAGCTTTTATCACCGACCCCTCTGGCGTCTTTATCGAACTCACCGAAGGTTACGACAACTTCTAACAGTTATTGGTTAGTTCTATTTTAGTAAGGGGCCGAAGTTTGATCCGACCCCTTACTTACTTTATTCCCTCAATTACAATTCCATTACTTCGACTTTTCGAAAGCGCATTACACCTCGACCCCATTGCAATGCGAATGGTCCAGTCGAAAACTGGCCATCTCTTACGTCAACGGTTCTCTTACCGTTCAGTTCTACGACCAAGTGGTCATTCTGTAGGATAATCTTATACACATTCCACCTATCGCCAGCCTTTGGCCGAGGTTCTTCCACCGGCGCAATGTGTACTATACCCCCAGTTCCATAAGCAGGATCTGGGCGTTGGTCAAAGATATTCGCCTCATAACAATTTCTATCATTGATATTTGCGGAATCCTGGCAACGCAGAAAAATGCCACTGTTGGCATCATTGCTCGCCCAAAACTCTACCCGTAGTACAAAATCACTATAGTCTCGCTTGGTGACCAGGAAAGACGCACCGCTTCCTTCTGTTGCCTGTATAGCACTCATCTGGCCAGACCAGTTCGCATTACCCAGCTGATTAAAGTTATTCATCCCATCAGTGCCATCGATGAGTGTTACCCATCCATTATCCGCTGCATATAAGGTGGTGCTTATGAGACAAAAGGAAATCGTAATAAAAAATCGTTTTGAACTATTTTTAATATCCATAGGATCAACTCTCTGACAAATTGAAATTATATTGTTTGACGAACAGGGTGATTCGGCTTTCTCTCTTAATTCACAATATCCCTTACAACTCCGATCTCATCCATCCAAAAGGCATCTATTTATCGCCTTGGGCACTTACACACCACGCCACTGTAGCCTGAATCGATAGCTATAGACGGTGATAAATTTTTCCAAGCTTCTTCCGGAGAAGTTTGCAATGAAGAATCTGATAGCTAGTGTACTCGATATTTCCAAACAATGGACTACTACGCTGGTCCTCTAAAGATCCTTGTTTATGCATTAAGATACGAAGAGGTTTCAATTCGGCACGGCTGAGTGCGTTAAACAAGTCATCAAAACACCGTAGCCTGTCCTCAAACTCTGACTGGCTATTACCCGCACCGATTGTTAGAAACAGATCTGCACTTTGGTCAATTACTGCTGTTACTTGACGTAAAAAGTCTTGCACATTTGGTATTTTACGATGGTCGATGCGAAGCCCTACCACCAAATTACGTTTAGCTAAACCTGATTCTTTTTGCTTGGAAATCAATATATCTATTGCCTGACCTACATCCATATTGAGAGCCAGGACCCTTTCTTCTTGCTTATTATTTAAAGAGCTGAAATGGCGTGTGTAGATAGGATCGTTATTAATCAGGACAGTATGAGCTGCTTGCTTGTCTAAAACGTCAAACTTCAGAATGCCACCAGAACTGCTATCCTCTGTCAAAATCCTGGGTACGGCGTGCAGCCCAACTAGATCGCGATAACCATTACCGACCGCCAGAGATAGCTGGTGTATTAAATCTGATCTCGTATTCAGAAAACCGAGCTGGCGTATCGCTTGAACTACGCGAATAGTATCGAGATTTTGGATAACACTGACAGCGGCCAACAGGCCCCGCTGAGTCTCATTATATTGATCTGGAGAAATTTCTGACGAAATAGCTGGCTCATCCTTTAACGGAGCAGTTGTTTGCTGAACCAGTAACCGCATCCCTTCCCGATTTAGCTCAGAGATGGGAATATTTTTACCACGCAGCAATTCACAGCAGGCGCTTACTTGTGAGATACAAAAAATTTCAGCTAAATCTCTGGTCGGCACAGCAGCGCCGACAATTCCATCTTTTTGGAGAATGTTCCTAACGGCCTTTTGGCGAGAGGCACTGTGCTTAAGCCCGGCGAGGTATTTCTCATAATCACTGAAATGCGGAAGGATTTGCCTGAAGATAGAACTAGTACAAATCGCTCCGAATCCATCTGCTTCTAATTTGTACGCCGAATCTACAAACTGCCCCGAAACTGAAACCCGTCGTTGATCACTCACTAGGGCAGCACCTGAGCTGATATCCAAGGGAACGAAATGGTGGAGCCATGCGGGATCGAACCGCAGACCTTCTGGATGCAAACCAGACGCTCTCCCAGCTGAGCTATGGCCCCATTAATTCTGATAATCACGATATAGGTATCGCAAACATTGGCTACAACTCCAACACCCTTTGGTATGGAGCGGCCGTATTATACGATGTTAACCCGGTGAAACAAGGACTATAGGGAGACATCAAACCAAATGTTTTTTCAGGGTTCCAGTAAACACGATTACCCAGAGACCGATGGTTTACTGCGTTTTCGAAAATAATGAACGAAACGATATCCGAGTAAGAAAGCCAAGATGCCGCCATAGAGTAATGCTTCAGAAATATCGGAGCGCAAAATCCAAAGTAGATGAACTACACCTAGTACGGCGGCTATATATACTAATCGATGCAAGCGTTTCCAGTTTTTGCCAAGTCTCCTAGCTACAGCTTTCGGCGAAGTCACGCCCAGAGCTAGTAAAATAAGATAAGCACTAAACCCCAGGGTAATATAAGGTCGTTCAACGAGTTCTTCCATGATCGCAAAAAAGCGAAAGCCTAGCAAAAATGCCATCCAGGATAGAAAATGAATGCTTGCGTAAAATAAGGCAAACAGACCAAGCATCCTACGATGACGAATAAACACAGCTTGATTAGTGAACTGCCTAAGAGGTGTCATCGCCAGCGTAATCAATAGGAAACGCAAGGTCCATTCACCAGTTTCAATAGAGAGTTCCTGAGCAGGATCGGGGCCTAGATCGTTTCTATATATTCGTAAAAGTAAAATAGCGAAAGGCACCAGGGCTAGAATAAATACTGATGGCTTTATCAGTTTTCCCATACTAAAGGTTATCGATACAAATTAAGTATCAGAACTAATAGTACCTGGCCAAGTCCATCCCCTCGTACATGTGAGCTACATGCTCACCATAACCATTGAACAACCGTGTTTCTATATGTTGGCGACTGAACAATGTTTGGGGCAGTCGGCGTTCCATATCCTGCCGCCAGCGAGGGTGATGAACATTGGGATTTACATTTGCGTAAAACCCGTATTCCCGCGCCTGTAAGTCGTTCCAAGTGGTATTGGGTTCGCTTTCCCTGAAATTAATCCGAACAATTGACTTAATACTCTTGAAACCATATTTCCAAGGAACAATAAGGCGCATAGGCGCGCCATTTTGCGAAGGTAAATAGTTCCCGTAGAGACCGACCACCATCAGAGTTAATGGATTCATTGCTTCATCCATACGAAGCCCTTCTCGGTATGGCCAATCGATAATAGCAAAACGTGACCTGATTCCAGGCATGGTGTCGGGATCTATCAAAGTTTCAAATTCCACAAACTTCGCTTTAGAAGTCGGTTCGAATCGTTTGATCAAGTCGGACAAAGGGAATCCTATCCAGGGAATTACCATAGACCATGCTTCTACACAGCGAAGACGATAGATGCGTTCTTCCAAATCCACCGGCTTTAGAATATCTTCCAGCTGATAAGTACCGGGTTTTGCAACTTCACCACTAATCTCCACCGACCAAGGATCAGATTTGAATTCGCCCGAATTGGAGAAAGGGTCGCCCTTATCCATGCCAAACTCATAGAAATTGTTATATTGGGTTACATCCCTGTAAGGCGTGAGTGATTCACCGGTAAAGAATGGCTCGGAATCAGGAGCAGGTTTGATATTCTCGAACTTGTCTGCCCACCAAGGGCTTGGTGGTGTTGTCTTCATTGTCACTGGCGCTCTAGCCTTCAAACTATTCCCGTCTTGAGCAGATGCCATTGAAGGCAAGCCAGTGGCTGCCGCAGCGCCCAGTGCCAGTGTGCTGCTGTCTCGGATAAATTGGCGTCGGTTTCTGTAAACACTTTCGGGAGTGATTTCAGAAGGCTTAATATCGGATGGTTTCTTGATCAACATAGGTGTACACCTGCTAATAGTTTGTCTGTCGTTATTTTTGCTTACGAATCGTTTATTAGATACAACCTGGCCTTGCATTTATATCTTTTCTATCACTCGCTTGCTTTAGCTCTACGAATCTAACATCCCCGTTAAATAGAACCCCTACGTATCCTTTTCGGTTTCCTGTTTCTTAAACTGCCTGCGATACAACCAACCAGCAGGCCCGGAGACTGCATAGATCACGCACATAAATAGCAATACCTCATGCGGATTCTGCGCAACTATAACCAATAATACCACCGTAAAGATAAATACCACATAAGGAACAGTACCTTCGAAATGCATCTCCTTAAAACTGAAATACTTATAGTTGGAGATCATCAGTAAACCGGCAAATATCGTTAATATGGCAGATAGATAAGAAATCATAGGTGTAATTTCTATACCATACTCATACCCTACCCACGGTACAAAGGTTACCAGGCCCGCCGCCAGTGGGCTCTGCAATCCCAGGAAAAAGCGTTTATCAACCGTACCCAACTGCACATTAAAGCGGGCCAACCGCAATGCGGCACAGGACATGTAAATAAAGCTCGCCGCCCATCCTACCTGACCTAGGGAAGCGAACGCCCAGCTGAACATTATCAGCGCAGGAGCCATCCCAAAAGATACCATATCGGACAAGCTGTCAAATTCAGCACCAAAAGCGCTCTGAGTATTTGTTAGCCGGGCGATGCGCCCGTCGAACCCGTCACAGATACCGGCAATTAGAATCGCCCAACCTGCCTCACCGAAATTCCCCGACATACCGGCGATTACCGCGTAAAACCCCGCAAACAAAGTGCCAAGCGTCAGCAGATTCGGTAGCAGATAGATTCCCCGCCTTCGTACCTGTTTCCCACCCTCCGAAACAATCTCTTCATGTTCGTCAATGGGTAGTATATTTTCAGATTCCAGCTCTTGATCTTCGCTGCTCATGCAGCCTCCACATGCTGGGTGGGTTTGAATTTCCAATTATACCGCCCAAATGGAGACATTGAGGGACTATTTTTAGCATTTTACCCATGATTGTAGATGCTATATGATCGCGCCTCAGTCAAAAGTGAACTGAAAAGCACCATCTATGCACTTGAAATTAAGATTTAACAGTTTGGAGTCATTCCATGAATTACTTTAATACATTGCCTCTTCGCCTTCAGTTAGAACAATTAGGCAAATGCCGCTTTATGGATCCTAGTGAGTTCAGCGATGGCGTCCATAAACTCAATGACAAAAAGGTCGTGATCATTGGCTGTGGTGCGCAGGGATTGAACCAAGGATTAAATATGCGTGACAGCGGCTTAGATGTTTCTTATGCCCTGCGAGATGAAGCTATCTCAGAACAGCGTGTCTCATGGAAAAATGCAACCGAGAATGGATTTCCGGTAGGTTCTTACGAAGAACTGATCCCTAATGCCGATCTAGTACTTAACCTTACTCCTGATAAACAACACAGTGCAGTGGTAAATCAGGTGATGCCTCGCATGAAGGAGGGTTCGTGCCTGACCTATTCACACGGCTTCAACATTGTGGAGGAGGGCATCCAAATACGAGACGATTTAACTGTTGTCATGGTGGCCCCAAAATGTCCTGGAACAGAAGTCCGTGAAGAATATAAACGGGGTTTCGGCGTACCTACCCTGATCGCAGTGCACGCTGAAAACGATCCAAATAAGGAGGGGATGGACATAGCTAAAGCCTACGCGGCGGCTACCGGTGGACATCGTGCCGGAGTTCTTGAATCTTCATTCGTCGCCGAAGTGAAATCTGATCTGATGGGTGAACAAACTATTCTTTGCGGCATGCTACAGACAGGCTCCCTGCTTTGCTACGACAAGATGCTTGAGAATGGCATGGACGAAAGTTACGCCTCGAAGTTGGTTCAACATGGATGGGAAGTTGTATCGGAAGGTCTTAAGCAAGGTGGTATTACCAACATGATAGACCGGCTTTCTAACCCAGCAAAAATAATCGCTAATGAGTTGGCGCTAGAATTAAAACAACTAATGGGTCCGCTTTTCCAGAAACACATGGATGACATTATCACTGGTAACTTTTCAACTGGCATGATGGAAGATTGGGCTAATGAAGACGAGAAACTTTTAGGATGGCGAGAAGCTACGGCAGACACTCCTTTTGAGAAGTCCTCCGCTGGAGAGGTGGAGATTTCCGAACAAGAATATTACGATCATGGGATTCTGATGATTGCCATGATAAAAAGCGGTGTTGAACTAGCTTTTGAAACGATGACAAATAATGGCATCATCGCGGAGTCAGCGTACTACGAATCGCTACATGAAGTACCGTTAATCGCTAACCTCATAGGGCGCAAGAAACTCTATGAGATGAATAAAGTAATTTCAGACACCGCCGAGTACGGTTGCTACCTGTTTTCTCACGCTTGCATCCCCTTACTGCAAAATTTCATGAAGAAGATAGACACCGATGTGATTGGCACAGGATTAAAATTAACTGATATGGGAGTGGACAACGCCGAACTCATCGCCGTAAATGAAAGCATTCGCTCACACCCTATAGAAACAGTTGGCAAGAAACTGCGGAAATACATGACGGCAATGAAAAAAGCTATTTAGATAAATGGCTAAATAAATTCAGAGAGCCAGAGTCTTCTCGCCTCTAGAAACGCCTGAAACGCCAGTTCGTGCTACTTCAAGGACCACATTATCTCCAAGCGTGAGGATGAAAGCATCCAGCTTTTCACCAGCACCCGTTAATTGAATCGTGAACACATTTCCGGTTAGGTCTACCACCTGCCCCCTGAATATATCTACGGTGCGTTTCACTTCTGCCCGATGAGCTCCAGACGCTTTCACTTTGATGAGCATCAATTCGCGCTCAATATGAGCGCCTTCAGTAAGATCCACCAATTTTACTACGTCTACAATCTTATTGAGGTGCTTCGTAATCTGTTCAATTCGGGCATTATCCCCTCTGGTAGTTAAAGTTAGGCGGGAGAGAGACTCGTCTTCTGTCGGTGCCACAGTCAACGAATCGATATTGTAATTACGCTGTGAAAATAATCCAACCACTCGAGACAATGCGCCGGGCTCATTCTCCATCAATACCGAGATAATATGGCGCATATTAGGTCCTCTCCGATTTGCTGAGGAACATGTCTTTCATTGCCCCTCCTTTGACAGCCATGGGATAGACGTGTTCATCCGGATCCACCAGGACATCGACAAATACAAGGTTGTCTTTCAAGGCAAAGGCTTCCTTCATCTTGTCGTTCAGTTCCCCATATTTTTCAATCTTTATGCCAACATGACCATAGGCTTCTACTAACTTAGCAAAATCTGGCAATGATTCAGCATAGGTGCTGTGAGAATGTCGTCCACCATATTGCATATCCTGCCACTGCTTAACCATCCCCAGTGCTCGGTTGTTCAGACAGACGATCTTGATCGGAAGCTTATACTGCATGCAGGTCGCCAGTTCTTGCTGATTCATCATGAAACTGCCCTCACCGGTTATACAAACGCAAACAGCATCTGGATAGGCAAATTGTGCGCCTATAGCGGCAGGAAACCCATAACCCATAGTGCCGAGACCGCCAGAATTCAGCCACCGCCGTGGCTTGTCAAAACCATAGTATTGCGCTGCAAACATCTGATGCTGGCCAACATCTGACGAAACGTATGCTTCACCCTTCGTGATTTCAAAGACAGCCTGGACTACTTGCTGTGGTTTTATAGTGCCATCTCCTGACGGGGTAACTGCGAGGCAAGCCTTGTCTCTCCATTGTCCGATCTGTTTCCACCAAATCTCAAGGGCCTGCTTATCAACCTTATTAGCAGAGTTATTGATGAGATCCATCATCTCATCTAACACCGGTGCAACCGCTCCAACAATGGGTACGTCAGCAGGAACCACCTTGGAAATTGAGGCTGGATCTATATCTATATGTAATATAATCGCGTCGGGACAAAACTTGCTTGCATCTGAATTGGTTACGCGATCATCAAAGCGAACACCAATACCTAAGAGTACATCGCAGTAATGCATAGCCATATTAGCTTCGTAAGTACCATGCATGCCCAGCATTCCTAAGAACTGTTTGTTAGAAGCAGGATATGCACCGAGACCCATTAAAGTGTTAGTAATTGGAAATCCAAGTTTTTGTGTCAATTTGATGAGCTGTTCCGACCCGTTGCCCTGAATCACTCCTCCACCGGTATATATCATCGGCCGCTTAGCAGACAAAAGGGCTTCAACAGCTTTCTTAATCTGCCCAGTGTGGCCTTTTCCGGGAACCTGATATGACCGCAGCTTGATTTCAGCTGGGTACTCATAGGGCAATTTGATCTTAGGATCAGTTGCATCTTTTGGCACGTCAATGACAACCGGGCCAGGTCGCCCAGTTGTAGCAATGTGGAATGCTTTTTTCACGATTAGAGGAATATCAGCCGCATTCCGCACCATGAAACTGTGTTTAACCACTGGCCGTGAAACTCCAACCATGTCTGTTTCCTGAAACCCGTCGGAACCGATCATTCGACTTTCAACCTGGCCCGAGATAACGACTATGGGAATAGAATCCATGTAAGCCGTAGCTATACCGGTTATGGCATTGGTAGCACCTGGCCCCGAGGTAACCAGTATCACACCGGCTTTACCGGTAGAACGCGCATAACCATCTGCAGCATGGGTCGCAGCTTGCTCATGGCGAACAAGAATATGCTCAACCTTGTCTTGACGAAAAATTGCATCATAAATATGCAACACGGCTCCCCCAGGGTAACCGAATATAATTTCAACACCTTCATCGTGCAGAGCACGAATCAGCATTTCACCACCGGATAACTGTTCCACTAGTTTGCCTCTACTTTATCCTTCCTGCCGGTCGCCCCAAATAAGGCTACGCCAATTGCACAACTGGCTACTCCAGCAAGCCGCGAATCCTTTTCCAAATCAAATGAATTTTGACAGTCGCCAAAACCCTAATAAAATCATCAGGATTCTTGCTTCTTGTCGGCCCCCCGCGTGATAACGTGATAGGGGCTTTGGGTGGATGTTGTCCTACGCCTAGAGCAGTCTGTGAGTATTTGCCTGGTAGCGACGAGTTCAGACCACAACAGAACGAGATGGGGGTGACCGAATCGCTCTGCTCAAGGAGTGCGATTCTGCCACTTATTCGAGCAAAGTCAAGCTCTTATGAAATTAAGACTTGTTACCCGTCTATTAAGCCACTTTCTTATCTAATTCCGATGCAGCTTTGGAAAATTTTATACCTCCGCCTATTGCAAGATCAATGATAACAGTGTCGCCCGGCGTATAAGCTCCTTTAAGAACTTCCTGGGCAAGTGGATTCTCAATCTTGTTCTGAATTACCCGCCTCAGCGGTCGGGCGCCATACATGGGGTCGTAGGCAATCTTAGCTATATAGTCCAATGCCCCATTGCTCACCTGGATAGCTAGCTCTCTCTGAGCAAGACGTTGATTAAGCTGGCTAAACTGAATTTCAGTAATTTCCCTGACCTGAGCTTGTTGTAAAGAATGAAACACTACTGGTTCATCAATACGGTTAACAAATTCGGGAGAGAAGTGTTTAACAACCGTATCCATAACTATTTTCTTAACTGAATCGTAACTAGTTTCATCAGCTGTATCTTGGTTCATTATCTCTTGAATACGATCTGAACCTAGATTCGAAGTCATTACGATTACGGTATTCCTGAAATCAACAGTTCGCCCGTGTCCATCCGTTAGCCTGCCATCTTCCATTACCTGCAATAGAATGTTTAACACATCGGGGTGTGCCTTCTCGACTTCGTCAAGTAACAACAACGAATAAGGTCGTCGTCTGACTGCTTCAGTAAGATAACCCCCTTCCTCGTATCCTACATAACCTGGAGGAGCCCCAATCAGACGAGCCACTGAATGCTGTTCCATGAACTCAGACATATCAATACGCAACATCGCATCCACGGTATCGAACAGAAATTCTGACAACGATTTGCATAATTCCGTCTTACCAACACCAGTGGGGCCAAGAAACATAAACACTCCATTGGGCCTATTGGGGTCTGACAAGCCAGATCGAGAACGACGCACTGCGTTAGAAACAGCTGATAAAGCTTCTTTCTGACCAACTACCCGTCGTTGGAGAATTTTCTCCATCTCTAACAATCGTTGTTTATCGGTCTGTAGCATCTTGTTTACGGGTATACCAGTGGAACGAGATACAACATCTGCGATCTCCTGATCAGTTACCCTATTACGTAGGAGCTGATTTTCAACGGTTTCTGCCTCAGCAGCCAGCTCAAGTTTCTTCTCAAGGCCGGGTATCACACCGTATTGAATCTCTGAAATACGAGCAAGATCTCCTGCGCGGCGAGCATATTCTATGTCATTACGGGCTTTTTCTAGGCTGCTCTTAACTGTTTGTGTACCGAGCAGTATCGCTTTTTCGGCTTTCCAAATTTCTTCGAGATCTGAGTATTCTCTTTCCAACCTTTTGATGTCTTTGGCGAGTTTCTCTTTATGCTTATTGGAAGCAGCATCTTCGTCTCTCTTTAAAGCTTCTTGTTCAATCTTTAACTGAATTAGGCGTCGTTCAAGCCTATCCATTTCTTCGGGTTTGGAATCGATTTCCATGCGAATAAGGCTGGCAGCTTCATCGATAAGATCAACGGCCTTATCAGGTAACTTTCGATCAGTAATATATCTTTGCGACAATTTAGCTGAGGCGATGATGGCTGAATCGGAAATATCTACACCATGATGAATCTCATAGCGTTCTTTCAAACCCCGCAGAATTGCAATAGTGTCTTCTTCGGAGGGCTCTTCCACCAGGACTTTTTGAAAGCGTCGTTCTAGAGCAGCGTCCTTCTCAATGTACTGCCGAAATTCATCCAGGGTCGTGGCTCCTACACAGTGTAAGTCCCCTCGGGCCAAAGCCGGTTTCAACATATTGCCGGCATCCATAGCGCCTTCCGCCTTTCCCGCTCCTACCATGGTGTGTAATTCATCGATGAAGAGAATTATGGACCCCTCTCGTTTCGACAACTCGTTGAGAACGGCCTTTAAGCGTTCTTCGAATTCACCACGGAACTTTGCCCCAGCAATCAACGCTCCCATATCCAAAGAGAGTATCTTTTTACCCTTTAATCCCTCAGGGACCTCGCCATTAACGATACGTTGAGCAAGCCCTTCTACAATAGCGGTTTTTCCAACGCCGGGTTCACCAATTAGTACTGGGTTGTTCTTAGTACGGCGCTGCAGAACCTGGATGGCTCGTCTAATTTCTACATCGCGCCCGATAACGGGATCTAATTCACTATTTTCAGCGCGTTCGGTAAGATCTATACAAAATTTTGCCAGCGCCTGCCAAGAATCCTCTGCTGCTGAGTCACTAACGTTTTCACCTCCCCTCAGATTTCCTATCGCGTTCTCGAGGGCTTCTGATGATACGCCAAACCCATTCAAAATTTTCCCAATAACCCCCTTATCCCCCATAGCTACCAGCAAGATGGTCTCGCTCGATATAAACGAATCACCTTTCTGTTGGGCAAGCTTATCTGCCTGATTAAGCAACTTACCTAGACCAGGGGATGCTGAAATTTCACCTTCATTATCAGATAGTTGTGGAAAATCATTCACGACTTTTTGCAACTGTGAGCGCAACTCGCCCACATTAAATCCCGTTTGTGATAACAATGTGAAGACCGAACCCCCGTTCTGGTCAATCAGAGCCAAGAGCAAATGGGCCGGTTCGATTGAGGCGTGCTCTTTCCCCAAGGCTAAGGACTGCGCATCCGCTAACGCGGATTGAAGCTTACTTGTTAATTTATCGATTCGCATAGTGTGACCATGAGCTTAGCCAATGAACTGGAAACTGTTCCTGCACTAGTTAATTACTTAGTTTCGAGACTATTTATTGGGTCTAGTTAGCAATTTTTCAATATGTTGCAACACTTCTTGATTAGAGCCAATAAATCGAGGTATGTCCCGTTTTCTATTAGGAGATAAGCTAACTCGAGCCTACTTTAAGTGACAATAATTGAGAAATAGCCCTAGTATGGTCAGAGGTAGTCCCACAACAACCACCAACGATGTTGGCGCCTTTTTCGATCCAATCAGCGACAAATTCACAATAACGGTCAGGCGAGAGATCCTCTCGGAGAGTTAAGCTACCGTCATTTTCTTTGCTCCCATCTAATAACCATTCAGTGGGAACATGCGTAAAGGCATTGGCATAGCCTCCACAATACTTAAAGTCTCCCGAGGCGATTATAGACATGGCATCGGATATTCGCTCTGGCAGGCAGCAATTTGCCAAAAGTCCATCAAGTGCTAATGGCGCCAGGCTCTCAATTGCTGCTTGAATATTTTCGCCACTTCGCAGATATCCCGCTTTTTCATCATGCAGAGTCAAGCCAGCGAAGACCGGTTTTCCTGATTCAATCGCAGCGGTTACCGCAGCAATAGCTTCTTCGATTGTGGACATGGTTTCGCAGAGGAACAAGTCCACGTAATCATCAAGCGCTTCAACTTGCTCACGATAAAGAGGTCCGAGGAGCTCTCGGCTAAGAACGCGGTCAGGCCGATAACTGCCATTCTGCGGAGGCAAACTTCCTGCAATTAGTGCTTGCGATCCTGTTTCTGAATTAGCTCTTTTAGCCAATTGACCAGCGATCTGATTCAATTCCTTGTACTTGGATTCAATACCCTCTTTCGCTAACTCTCCGCGAATAACACCATAGCTATTAGTAGTAATAATATCTGCGCCAGCGTCAATGTTTTCCTTATGTATTTCTACCACAATTTCCGGCGCAACAAGCAGTGCGTTGGCAGACCAAATGGTTGGTGGAATTTTGACACCTTTCATCGACAAGGTCTTACCCATACCTGCATCAAGTAACTTAACATGGTCTGACTGCATATTTTTAGACTACGATGTATTTTTATTGAAGAACGAACACCTAAAGGTATGCCAATAATACTGCAGTGCCTTTTGGCTAGCAGCCTTTTGTATCGGTTTACATTGGCATAACATAGCTCAAATTTCACCTATGGTAGTAATTATGGCCAAACCACCTAGCTTTGCATTTGACACCCTGAGCCTGCATGCCGGCCAGCGGCCCGATCCAACCACAGGATCGAGAGCTACACCGATTTACCAATCCGCCTCCTTTGTTTTCAGAGATACCGATTATGCCGCGGGCTTATTTAATATCGAACGTGCCGGCCATGTCTACTCGCGACTTTCCAATCCAACCAACTCAGTACTTGAGGAACGCATAGCTGCGTTGGACAATGGGGTGGGAGCTATAGCTACAGCCAGCGGTCAAGCAGCAATGCACCTAGCCGTAGCCACTATCGTTGGCCAAGGCGACCATATTATTGCCTCACGCAGTATTTATGGAGGGACACATAACCTTCTAGCATATACCCTGCCCCGATTTGGTATCGAAACAACTTTCGTTGATCCAAGAGATCCCAGAGCCTTTGTCGCGGCAATAAGGAAGAACACACGTTTGATATTTGGTGAAGTGCTTGGTAATCCCGGCCTAGAAGTTCTCAATATTCCGGCCATCGCGGAGGTGGCACACCAGAATGGAGTACCTTTGCTGATAGACGCAACATTTGCAACACCCTATCTTTGCAGACCCATTGATTTAGGTGCTGACCTTGTAATGCATTCGGCAACCAAGTTTCTTTCGGGCCATGGCGTTGTCATCGGCGGCCTACTCGTAGATGGAGGAACTTTCGATTGGGAAATGTCAGGGAAGTTTCCAACTCTTACCCAGCCCTATTTGGGTTTTCACAACCTAAATTTTGCGGAAGAATTTGGCCCAGCTGCCTTCATTACAAGAGCTCGTAAAGAAGGCCTGAGAGATTTTGGTGCCTGTATGAGTCCAACGACAGCATTCCAAATACTGCAAGGGGTCGAGACCCTGCCTCTACGCATGCAGAAGCACGTTGAAAATACGAGAGCCTTAGTTGAATTTCTCAAGGAACAGGAAGAGGTAGAGTGGTTAAACCACCCTATGCTTCCCGACCATCCAGATCACAAATTAGCCAAGACATTGCTACCGAAGGGGTGTGGTGCCGTGTTTAGCTTTAGTGTAAAAGGAGGCAGGAAAGCTGGGATCAAATTTATAGAAAATCTTGAATTATTTTCACACTTGGCAAATGTTGGTGATGCAAAATCACTCGTTATTCATCCGGCCAGTACTACTCATCACAGAATGGATAGCGAAGCCCTGAAATCCGCTGGTATATCTGAAGGACTGATAAGATTATCAGTGGGCCTCGAAGATTCAACAGATTTGAAGGCGGATCTTCGTAAGGGCCTACGCGCATCACAACGTTAAGTCAAACAGGAGTTTCTCGTGCAGTTTAAAGTTGATGATTTTAAAGTTTTTTGCAGTAACGGCTCAGGTGCACTGCGCGTTGGTCAATCTGCAGTTATCTTTATTCATGGGGCCGGGCTTGATCATACTACTTTTGCTCTGCCTGCTAGATACTTCGCCCGCCATCATTACAATGTTTACGCCCTTGATCTCCCCGGACATGGACGCTCCGCTGGTGCTCCGCTGACATCTATTACGGAAATGGCCAATTGGATACAACATGTCATCGATGAATTAGAAATCTTAAAACCTGCCATCATAGGTTACAGCATGGGGTCTCTGGTAGCTCTTCAATTCGCTGCATCCTTTCCAAACCAATTGCGCTCGCTGGTGCTCATGGGCACATCCATACCGATGCCTGTATCTGATCCTTTGCTAAATGCAGCTCAGAAAAATCATCATGATGCAATCGATATGAGTAATATCTGGAGTCATAGTCGGATAGCCCAACTCGGTGGTAATGAAAACCCTGGCGTTAGTATGTTGATGACCGGTCAAAGGCTACTTGAATCAGCGGAGAAAAACGTCCTTTTTACCGATCTGAACGCCTGTAATAAATTTACCGATAGCTTAGAACTAGCCAAGAAGGTGGAAGTTGAAACTTTGGTACTGATAGGCCAGCAGGATCAGATGACTGCGCCAGCCAAAGCATTGGAAGTGGCTAATGCTATTCCTACTTGTCGTGTGCAGACACTCAGCCCTTGTGGCCACGCAATGTTGTCCGAACAACCGAATGCTGTCTTAGACGCGCTCATCACTATCATTTAGCACTAAAAGATTATGACTCTGAAAATTCCCTAAGCATGCGGACTACCGAAATACCAAGGACGATATAAATTCCCAGCAGTGGCAATGAAACAACCAAAGAAGCAGTCTGCAGCTCACGCAGGCCTCCAACAAACAATAGACAGATCGGTAGCGCCCCAAGCGCTATAGCCCAAAACACTCGGTGCCATCTAGCCGGATGTTGATGTTCTTGCAAAGACCGAGTGGCGCCTGCGGCGATGGTGTAGGACGCTGAATCGTACGTTGTAGCCATGAATATCAGGCCGATCAACGCGATAAATACGAGCCAGAATTTCCCTAATGGAAGTAAAGCAATAATGCCGGCTATGGCAGATGAAGGACTGATATCGATGGCTTGTTTCATGACCGGATAGGTGCCTTCTAATTCAAGTGACAAAGCGTAATTTCCCAAAACCACAAAAAAAAGAGCACAGCCAAAGCTCCCCCATCCCAACATGCCAAATATTAGGGCACGGATAGTGCGGCCTTCAGAAATTTTGCATACGAACATGCCTATAAAAGGTCCCATCGCCAACCACCAAGCCCAGTAAAATATCGTCCAGCTTTCGACAAATTCACCTCGTTCCAGTGGATCGGTCCAAAACAACATTGTAGGAAAATTCTGAATAACATTGCCGACTGACACCAAACCCATTTCGAGGATAAATTTCGTTGGACCGGCAAGCAGAACAAAAACGATAAGCACCAGTGCTAGACAAGCATTGATATTGCTCAGCAATTTAATACCACGATCTAAGCCTCTATATACACTTAACGCAATAAGTGCCGTTGCCAGAAAGATAATCAAGGATTGTAACCCTATGCCATCTCTAATACCTGTTAGCTCTGTTGTTGCAGAGGCCACCAGAGAAGTTCCAAAACCTAGGCCAGTGGCAGCGGTACCGATTACACCTACTATAAATAGGAGATCAATCAATCGGCCAGGCCATTTATTAGTCTGGTTTTTTAAAACAGGTTCACAGGCTGCACTCAAACGTAGTGAAGGAACTTTTTTTACATGATAGGTACATGCCAGCGCCAGGGCCGGCAAACAATAAAAAGCCCAGCCTATAGGGCCCCAATGAAAAACCCCGTAACTAACTGCCCAAATGATTGCTTCCTGTGATTCAGGCTCAAGTCCGAAAGGTGGATTGGCATAGTAGAAGGTCCACTCTGTTGCCCCCCAATATATAAGAGACGCACCAATGCCAGCACAGAACAACATCGCCGCCCAACTGAAATGGGAATAAGCCAACTTGTTCGTGTTTCCAAGTACCACGTTACCATGTTTACTGACCGCGACCGACAAAAGAAAGATAAGCAATGTGATTGCTATGAGCACGTATAACACGCCTAATCGACTAGTTATATTTTGGTAAAGCCTGTCGATTGTTATTGCGCTCCAATCAGGAAAAATTACGATTGTCGCGACTACAAGCAACAGCAAGAAAGCTCCAAAACCAAACAGAAGCCAGTCTACATTCTCTCCGACTGAACTTTGTTCGATATGATTCATTTGTGTGTTCTTCTCATTCATAATGCGGGCCCATCTATGTATATCAAACAAGCCATACGTCCGGTTTTACCATCGCGTCGATAAGAAAAAAATCTATCCGCATCACAGTAAGTGCATGAATCGTGTGCTGTCACAGAAGTGATTCCAAGCTGAAAGAGTTTGTGCGTTGCTATTCCATATAGATCCGCCATATATTTTCTTTCGTTCCGTGCTATAGCAAAACAGTCAGCTAAAGCCCCTCCTTCAGAACCGATAACTTGCGTCCTTACCTCTTCACCAACCTCGAAATGACAAGGCCCTATGGATGGTCCCAACCAAGCCACCAGTTCGTTGGCTGGGCTCCGCATTTTATGGACAGTATTCTCTATTATCCCGGCCACCAAGCCACGCCAACCTGCGTGAACAATTGCGACTTCATTCCCTCGATTACTCGCCAAAAACACTGGCAAGCAGTCCGCTGTAAGCACGCAACAGGCAATCCCCTCGGTACGCGTAATTAATCCATCGACCAAAAGCGGTTCACCGGCTGCCTCAATCTCAGCAACAGCTGCCCCGTGAACTTGATTTAACCATTGCCATACTAACGTATTCGGAAACATCGCTTGCAAATGTTTCCTATTCTGAGCAATAGCTCGGCTTGAGTCTCCTACATGATCTGCCAAATTAAAACTTTCGAAAGGGGGCAGGCTAACTCCTCCCTCCCTTGTGGTAACCAGTGCCTTTACGTGCCGTGGCGCATTCCAGTCAGGAATTATTTGGTCGGGTCCGAGCATCTTCAGGCGAGTTCCAGTTTATGATCGGAAGTCAAGTGTTCTAATAACTGTTCCATGTCCTTTGGTCTGGGGTGTTCCCAAGCCAGCAATTTTCCTGATACCGGATGGCAAAATTTTAAACAGCAGGCATGCAACGCTTGTCGTTGAAAGATTCTTAGACACTCGGCAAGTGTAATTGAACAAGCACTCGGTAAACTCATGCGCCCCCCATAGAGTTGGTCACCAACCAGAGGATGATTGATATAAGCCAAATGTGCACGGATTTGATGTGTTCTTCCAGTTTCCAACTTCACCTTTACATGGGTATGAGAACGAAAGCGGGTAATAACACGATAATGAGTTATCGCTTCTTGTCCATTTTCCTGCACGGCTCGTTTTTTCCGATTTACTGGATGTCGACCAAGAGGAGCGTCCAAAGTGCCACCACCCGTTAGCACACCTTTAACTATGGCTTCATATTCACGCGAAACTGACCTATCCCGCAATTGCCTTACAAGATCTGTGTGGCTTACCTGTGACTTAGCAACAACCATCAAACCAGTTGTATCTTTATCGAGTCGATGTACGATACCAGCCCTGGGTAGTTCTGCTAACCGCGGGCAGCGATGCAGTAATCCATTTAACAACGTCCCAGTTCTATTGCCAGCGGCAGGATGAACAACCAAATTTGCAGGCTTATTCACGACCAACAAGTGTTCATCCTCAAATACAATATCAAGCGGTATTGCTTCGGCGGACCAAGCTTCTATTGCCACTAGTTCCGCCTCAACCCTCAAGATATCTCCCGTTTTAAGCCGGTCCTTCGGCTTAAAGCGCTTATCATTCACCAGAAGTGCGCCGGTTCTAATCCAGCCTTGAAGCTTTGCCCGAGAATAGTCTGGAAACAATCTTGCTGCGATTTGATCTAGTCGATTACCAGACAGATCTTCCGGCACTTCAGCCAACAGGGATATTTGAGTTGTCATTTGGGTATGATACTTCAATACAGTTTACTCAAACACTATATGTAATCTCATAGGAGTTTGGGGTTAAGCTAGTCTCTGTGGTTAAATAACACTCTTAAAGTGGTACCAAAGCCCATGAAAGCGTCAATTATGAAGTTCAGCATCTTCCAACTTCCGGTAGTAGCTATCCTACTGCTTCTGCTTAGTGGGTGTGGTTTGTTTGATGATGAAGAAGAAGACGAATTCGCTGGTCTTTCGACCGAAGAGCAGTTTTACCAGCGTGCTTTAGGTCAACTGAATGGACAGAACTTTCGCGGATCCATAACTACTTACCAGGCACTCGAATCACGTTTTCCATTCGGACGCTTTGCCGCGCAAGCCCAGATCGAAATTGTATACGCCTATTATCGCAACCAGGATATGGAAGCAGCCAGGGCTGCAGCCGATAGATTTATCCGACTGCACCCGGATAACGAAAACGTAGACTATGCCTATTACATGAAAGGACTAGCATCATTCGAAGACGGTAGCGGACTTTTCGCTCGATTCTTGCCTGTCGATCACACTAAACGAGATCCAGGCCGGGCGCAGGAATCATTCAGTGATTTTGCGCAATTACTGGCTCTGTACCCCGATAGCCCCTATGCGGCCGACGCCAGGTCTAGAATGGTTTACCTTAGGAATAATCTGGCCGCCTATGAGATTCATGTCGCTAATTATTACCTTGAACGCCTTGCTTACATTGCTGCTCTTAGAAGGGGCCAATATGTGGTAGAGAACTTCCAGGGAACACCAGCAGTGGCCGATGGCGTTGCAATCATGGTAGAAGCTTATCTACGAATGGGATTAAGCGATCTGGCAGATACTTCGCTAGCTCTTTTGAAGGAAAATTATCCGGACCACGCTTCTATCGATAACAACGATGATTTTATTATCCGTTCGGAAATCACTAATCCATCTTTGCTCTATACCGTGACCTTTGGCCTACTCGGAGATAACGCAATAGAACCACCTCTAGCCCCAACCGGCCGTCCTCGTATATCGGGTAGTGAGGAAATTATCAATGCTCAGACAGAACCCGAAGAAGCAGCCAGTCGTAGTTGGCTAAATATCATTTCTCTAGGTGTCCTGAACTAACATAACTAATTGAATTTAGAATTGTTTTTAATTCTTGTTTTTAAGTTAAAGGTAAATCAATCTTTCATTCGTACTTAAGGGGCGACGCTATATACATCAAAGCTACCTCAGGGAATTATAGCCTTACCAATCAAACCAATTGCTAAATAATTAATCACCCATTGGCCAGGAATTGGTAATTGGATAACGACGGTCGCGTCCAAAACCACGCTTGGTTAAGCGAACACCAATCGGACTTTGCCGTCGTTTGTATTCATTGAGATCAACCATGCGTACAATTTTCCGCACAATCACTTCATCGAAGCCTTCAGCAATAATTGCATCTGCACTACAATCATTTTCCACATAGAGTTCTAATATCTGATCAAGTATGTCGTAAGGCGGAAGATTGTCCTGATCTATTTGTCCTGGAGCCAATTCCGCTGAAGGCGCCCTCTCGATAACTTGCGTAGGGATAACCTCATCAGGTTCGGGGCCATAGCCTGTGTTTCTATAAGATGAGAGCTTGTAGACAAGAGTTTTCGAAACATCTTTGAGCGGATTAAACCCTCCTGCCATGTCACCATAGAGAGTCGTATAGCCGACCGCAATCTCACTTTTATTACCGGTAGTTAGAACCAGGGATCCCTTTTTATTAGAAATTGCCATCAGCACTACGCCCCTTGCCCTTGCCTGAATATTTTGTTCGCTGACATCTATTTCTGATCCCGCAAATTCCATCGCCAATGCGTCCATAAACGCCGAGTAAATTTCGTGTATAGCAATAACTTTGTAATTTACACCCAAAAGAGCTGCTTGCTGAGCTGCAGCATTAATACTTAATTGGGAGGTGTATTCAAAAGGCATCATTACAGCTTGTACTCTCTCCTTGCCAAGGGCATCGACGGCTATTGCTAGTGTTAGGGACGAATCGATCCCGCCAGACAACCCAAGCACCACACCTGGAAAATTATTTTTATTAACATAATCTCTAACACCTAACACCAAAGCATCGTATACCTGTTCTTCCAGGGAATGGTTAGAAGCAATATTTTGCTCTGGAATCTGGCAGCTACCATTCGCGCCCACGTTCACCTTCAAGAAATAATTTCCCTCGATGTAACTTGGCGCGAGAAATTGACAGGTGCCATCAGCATTGACGGCCATGGAACCTCCATCGAAGACTAATTCATCCTGCCCACCTACAAGATTGACATAGATGACTGGAACCCCCCCCTCAGTGGCTCTTTGCTGCAGTAACTGTTGGCGTTCTTCTAATTTATTTATGTGAAACGGTGAAGCGTTAATATTGATCAACAGCTGTGCCCCTGCCTCGCGAGCCTGAACAATAGGGGCCAATTCCCACAAATCTTCACAAATAGTAAATGCAACGCGAGTACCGTGGATCTGGAAAACACAACCATCGTTGCCCGGATTGAAATAACGCCGCTCATCGAACACCTGATAATTGGGAAGGCATTGCTTGTGATATGTAGCAAGACGCTCCCTGCCTTTGATTAATGCAAGAGTGTTATAAAGACTACAATTTACCTGTTCCGGAAACCCCACCACAATATAACCTGGCAAATCTGCCTCGAGTATCTTCTCCAGAGCTCTTTCAATGCGAGCCTGCAAACTAGGTCTGATTAATAAGTCTTCAGGAGGATACCCAGTCAACGTCAATTCAGGAAAGACAATTAAGTGCGCAGATTGATTATCGAACGCTTGTTTAGCAGACGTAATTATCCTCTCTGCGTTACCATCAATATCACCGACTAATAGATTCAGTTGCGCTAGTACCACATTTAAGCTGTCTGCCATAATAGCCTCAAACCCTCAGTTCCCAATTTTATATGCCTTGATCCTGATATTTTTTTAGTTAAATCTTGAAGCACTAATCAAGAGCGTTCCTCAGTGTCATTATCGCCGAATTTTCCTCAACTTGTCAGACTGATACACTTGGGTGCTTCCGCCGCGACCCGGAACAGAGATATCTTTTGGAACTCACATTTAGCTCAATCCTAATACTAACACTTACCGGATTCCTAGCGGGTGGTATCAATACACTGGCAGGGGGCGGTTCTAATTTTTGGTCAAAGTATGGTGGGTGCCGGGTTTGATATTAGCGCTGGGCTCCATTATTGGAACGCTCTTGACCATGAAGATTGCCGTTAAAGCTTCACAAAGTAGCATTAAGTGGTTCCTATTCCTAATGACATTGTGTGCCGTAATAGCGGGATTCATTTTTTAGTTGTTAATGAAGACGACCATAACATCTTCACTTCAATTAAATCTTAAGGGACGCTCATAATCAGTCATTACAGTAAATTTTTACGTGCCAGTTTTCTTTGCTTCCGGGGTAGTGTATTTTTACGGTGCACTCTTCTTTTTCTCAAGCTTTAATACCATTTATTGAACTTAAGGAAAATTTCCGAATCCAATAGAAAATTGCAAACGGGATAGAACTATTAAGGGACACTCCATGTCAAACAAACCTTTTATTATTGCAGCCATTCTCACTCTCTTGGCCTTAATGCCACTCTACTTGCTCAGCTCACAACAATTTCCACTAACCCTGGCAAACCTACCGATTGCTGTCCTCTCACTTTTCGTGCTGCTACTCATCTGTGCATTCTGGACTAGTGCGGTAGCGTCTGGCGACGAATCGAGCAGTAATAATCACGGCCTGAGTGATGACCGTGAGAGCGGCAACGTCAAATGGTTTAATACCAATAAGGGATTTGGATTTATTACACGAGACACTGGTGAAGATATATTTGTACATTTTCGCTCAATTCGAGGAAAAGGGCACCGTGCGCTACGTGAGGGGCAACGAGTAGATTTCATTGTTAGCGGTGGTGAAAAAGGATTACAGGCTGAGGATGTTGAAGTCATCCGATGATGACATCAGAGAATTAGCTGATACTGTACAATTTGAGCAAAAGGGCAACTTTAACCATTTGAATCCAATCCGCTTCTGTAGACGTATTAGAACCTCGTACGTTATAGTCGAATAAGACTAAATAGTTCAGTGTTACTGCAAACCACGGAAACACCAAATACCTACGTTAAATCAATGTTTTAGAGGAAGATACGCCATGTCAATAATGCATTTACTGCGAGTTCTGGGTGGAGTGATTGTCATTACCATGAGCTCCTTAGCCCTGGCTGTCGAAGAAGGCGAACTGGCACCGGATTTCAGCCTCCCATCAATTTACTCCAACAAACCGCAGATTTCCTTGCAAGAGCTGGCCGGCAAGACAGTGTACATTGACTTTTGGGCATCTTGGTGCGCTCCCTGTCTGCTCTCCTTACCACTCTATAACGATATGTACCACAAATATAAGGATCAGGGACTTGAAGTCATGGCGATTAGCGTTGACAACCCTATCGAAGATGGCCTTGAATTCTTGGAAGATACTCCATTGGATTTCCTCATACCTTCGGACCCGGACGGCGATACAGCTGAGTTATTTCAGGTGATCGGCATGCCGACTTCGTATCTGATCAGTCCAAATGGTGAAGTGAAACTAGTCCACATGGGATTCCGGAATGGGGATATGGAAATCATCGAAGCTGCAGTTCAGGAAGTCCTAGCCGGTAACTAGGTTAATGCGCCATTTCCGAGTTATGCTTACTGCAATCTGTGCAATTATCCTATTATCAGGGTGCGCCCGTGGGAGCGAGGCTATCTAGCAAGAAAAGAGATGGCTTGGGAAGCGGACGCTCTGGAAAGCATGCTAAATGGACAAATCTTCTTTAGCAAAGAAGCCTCTT
>Ga0209228_1000323_pt1 | contig 25188 bp, 22 predicted proteins | sample METZYME_3_150m_FD_187547 | JGI IMG/M metagenome (GOLD analysis project Ga0209228, IMG submission 187547) | Marine microbial communities from oxygen minimum zone in mesopelagic equatorial Pacific - METZYME_3_150m (SPAdes) (version 2) | ecosystem: Environmental > Aquatic > Marine > Oceanic...
CATAATTCACATGCGCGCGTTATATCGGACAACTCAGACCATGAAACTTTGCCATGCTCGAAATCGATAAAAGCAGCATCGAATCCAACGTGACCAAGAAAGTCGCATATTTCTGCGTTGTTCAGGCCATTAGCAATGACACCTATACCACCTTTATCGATCGTATTTTTGAGCTGGTTGGGGCTATATTCTCGTTCGCGTGCCATATGAGTTTCCTTGTGGAGGTTGTAGCACTTATATAAATGCCTGGGTTGATATCGTATTGTGTAGATGAAACGTACACTGCTTTGTTACAAATTGTTGGTCATTTTTATGCGATATTTTGGCAAGGAGATGTTTTGAAGTGGTTCGGGTAAAAAATGTCAAGATTCTCTAGAGCGAGAAAAGTTCATGGTCAGACGGTAGAAGGCAGACGCGCTGTTCTTGAATCCCTGCGCGTAAAACGTGATATCGAACGTTTGATCATGCTTGAGGATTCTGAATTGGGGGTACAGCTTCGTGAGATAGTTTTTTTAGCCAACGAAGCGGGCATTCGTATAGATGCTGTTTCCAGACGGGAACTCGAATCTCAATCCCAAACCAAAAAACATCAGGGTGTTATAGCAGTTGTCCCGGATCCCAGATATCACGAACCTGATGATTTATTATCTTCGGCTGCCCTCAAAGGTGAACATCCCTTGTTGGTGATGCTCGACGGGATTCAGGATCCTCATAATCTGGGAGCGATCGCTCGTACTGCCGAGGCTGCCGGCGTGCACGGTTTGATAATTCCTGAGCGAAGGGCGGTTGGTGTGACGCCTGGGGCTATGCGCGCTTCGGCTGGTGCGCTTGAACACATTAAGGTGTCCAGAGTGGGTAACCTCAACCGGGCGGTTGAGAATCTCAAAGAAAATGGCTTAACTATTGTCGGTCTCGATGCCGCAGGCGATTCTGAGTATACCGAGGTTGATTTTACGGGTCCCGTTCTGATAGTTGTAGGATCTGAAGGAAAAGGTCTTTCGCGACTGATGCGTGAGAATTGCGATCATGTTGCGTCAATTCCTATGGCTGGACAAATTTCTTCGTTGAACGTTTCGGTAAGTGCCGCGATTGTTCTATATGAAGCATTCAGCCAGCGCTCTAAAGCTAGTTAGGTAATTTGGCATCGTGAAAAAATTAAGACTATCCTGTCTTGAAATCCGGTATCACGTTTACTAACGGTTCACCCTTGGATAGCCGATCGATATTTGCTGCTACGGTTGCTGCTCGGCGATTGAGCGTACCGATTGTTGCGCCCGAGTGGTGGGGTGTCATGATTATGTTTTCTAGCTCCCAGAATGGATACTTCGAGGGTCGTGGTGAATCGTCGCTACTGACCGGATATTCATACCACGTGTCTATTGCTGCGCCGGCAATAGATTTACTTGCAAGAGCATTGAAGAGTGCTTTTTCATTTACGATGTGGCCTCGTGCGGGATTTATTAGATAGGCGTTTGGGCGCATCAAACTTAGTTCTCGTTCACCTATCAGGCTTTGTGTTGAGTCTATCAACGGTGTGGAAACCAGTACGAAGTCCGATTCGCGAAGCACCCAATCCATAGCTTCTATTCCAAAACCGTACTCGACGTCATCTGCTTGTGCTTCATTTAACGTTTCTGCTCTTCGTCCTGCCGCTATCACTCTCATTTCGTACGCGTTTGCAAGACGTGCTGTTCGCTTACCAATCGCACCGTAACCTATGACTCCGAAAGTGCGTCCGTACAATTCTCGATATGCACCGTGGCGTCCCGGCCATTGTGACCAATCTCCATTACGAAAAGATCTGTCACTTAGAAATAGTTCGTGATCTAATGCCAGTGCTACTGCCATAACCCATTCAGCGATTGGTGCTTCATGGTGGTACGCGTTGGCTACTATCACGTTTTCTGGTACGGCGTCTGGCTCTATTCGATCATAGCCTGCTGCTGGAATTAAAATTGCTTTTAATGATTTTGCAGCTTTACCCATAGCAACGTCGAAATCCGTGCCGATGTAGATATCTGCATCAGCTAATACCGAGGGTTCGGGTTTATTGTTGACATATTCAGTGACGATCCAGTCGACATCAACGGTCACGGGCCACCGGTCATTTATTTGTTCCCCTGGTGGGGCCGGCGAAATCACCACTTTAAGTGGACGTGGCGAATCAGTAGAGTTATTTGGCATAGACCGTTCCGATCCAATAGCAATAAACGAAATTAGGCTTGATTTGTAATCAGACTAAGATCGGAGAGATTATCACGATAGTGCAGGAAACATTGCTACTGTCATACACCTCAGGTCTATAATTCATCTTCGTTTCCACATTCAAATTTTGCACATTGAGAACAGTCGCGCCCATTGACAATCGAAATCACTGATCCTAACCGCAACGTGACTGGTAATTACCATTGGAAGGTGTTTTGGACTGTCGCAATAGCTCTGTTTGCGATGGTCATGGATTTTTCAATTGTTTTCCTTGCACTTTCGTCTATTGCTGATGAGTTTGATGTCACTTTACGGGCCGTCACATGGGTTGCAATTGCCAGCTCTTTGACTATGAGTGCATTCATGCTTCCGCTGGGACGTGTGTCGGATATCACCGGCCGTAAGCGTTTTCACATTGTGGGAATGATGCTTTTCGTAGCTGGAGCACTACTTGCATATTCGGCATCAAATCTTCAAATGCTTATCTTAGCTCGCGTGGTGATGTCAATTGGAAGTGCAATGGGGCAGGCTGTGGTGTTCGCAATAATTGTCGGTGTTTTTCCAAGTAGCGAGCGTGGGAAGGCTCTTGGGATGATAACCACAGCTGTTGCTATTGGCGCTGCCGCTGGTCCGATCGTGGCAGGCCCTGTTATTCAGGAATGGGGATGGCGATCAATATTTCTGGTAACAGCGTTGCCCACCGTTATGGGAATTGTTGCTGCTTTTGTTGTCCTAGAGGACTCAAAACTCGGATCTGAAACCCGATCACTTGATGCGCGGTTTGACTGGCTTGGGGGCATATTGTCAGCAGCAGCTTTATCTTTGTTGATTTTGACTATTTCGAATCCATTTGCGTTCGAATGGATATCACTACAGGTAATTGCAGGATTTTTGGGAAGCCTGGCATTGCTAGCGGCCCTAGTGTGGTGGGAATTGAGAATACCCGATCCCATGCTGAACCTCCGGTTTTTCAAAAATTCGACTTTTTCCTGGTCTACCTCTACGAGATTTCTAGGTTTTATCGGTGGTTCTGCAACCTTTTTCCTTATGCCTATATTTGTTCAAAGTTTTATGGGTTATGACCAGAGATCTGCTGGAATGATTATGTTCGTAGGTGCATTAGGTATGGGATTGGCATCACAGTTTTCTGGGCGATTGTCAGATAAATATGGATTCCGAAAATTTACGTTTATTGGTCTTGGGTTTTTGGTTATAACTAACGTATGGTTCTCATTTTTCGTTAAGGATTCATCACTAGTGATTGTCATGCTCGTTTTATTTCTTAATGGCCTGGGGATGGGACTTTGGATGGCTCCTAATATGAGTGCTACGCTTTCTACAGTGGGGCGCGGTGATTATGGATCGATGAGTGCATTTCTCAACCTCGTGCGTAATGTTGGCAGTGTGATTGGTCAGGCGTTGACAGCAGCCATAATCGCGGGAATCATGCTTAGTCGTGGTGCGGAGGTTCAGTTGGATCAGTTGTCTGACTCGGATAATCCTGCTGTTACTGATGCCTTTCTCGCCGGCTGGAGTTTAACTTTCAGAGTGCTCGCTATAGTCACAGTTATCGCGCTTTTGTGCGCTGTTAGGACTAGGGTGTTTGTTAGTGGCCGTGATGACAGTATTTAGTCCTAACGATCTTTTACGTATAAATATGACCTAGCGGTCATCAGGAGACAAAATGGGCCAGCTAGATGGAAAAGTAGCAATTGTTACTGGGGGTGGATCGGGTATCGGTAAGGGAATTGCAAAAGCCTTCGTCGACGAGGGTTGTTGTGTGGTCATTGCCGCTCGTGATGCTCAAAGGCTCGACGACGCGGTGAGCGACCTAAAGAATGCTCCAGGAACCGTTATTTCTATCCCCACCGATGTTACTAATGAAGATCAAATGGTTAGCCTTTTTTCTAAGACTATGGACCAGTTTGGTAGGTTGGATATTCTTGTGAATAATTCTGGGGCATTCGACGGAGGCCCAGTAGAAGATCTGACCATGGAACAATGGCAACGGGTGATGCAGGTTAATGTCACGGGCCCTTTTCTCGGCGCGCGAGAAGCCTTCAAGATCATGAAAAAACAAGGTGGTGGCAGGATTATAAATATCGGAAGTATTGCCGCGCAAAAACCTCGCCATAGTTCATCTCCCTACACAACGAGTAAACATGCAGTTTGGGGGCTGACCCAGTCATTGGCACTAGAAGGCCGTGATCACGGTATTGCGGTGAGTGCGCTTCATCCTGGAAATGTAATGGTTGAACGGCGCGGAGATGGTAAATCGGCGACGGGTCGCGATGAGGGTCCGGAACCGCTTATTTCAACAGAGGATATGGGGCGCACGGCTCTTTTGATGGCCACTCTCCCTGCGGATGCGAACATGCTTGAAGCAATTGTATTGCCCGTTAATCAACAATACCTGGGACGCGGTTAATCGATAATTTGATAGTGCCAAAAGAATTCGGGATTCGAGATATCAAGGCGTTAGATTTCCTTACGGTATCGTTAGACTTTCGGGATACGAACATTTTTACGGAGATCGATGATGCGTAATTTTCTGGCATTGGTGTTCACAGCTGGATTAGTAGTTTTACTTTTCCTAGTAGTGACGGCTAATCACGCCTTGAATACGATTTCGAAACCAGATGTAATTATCTCCGTTTTGAATGATGCAGAGGCATATGATTACTTGTACGACGAGATTATCGGCAATTTGGTGTATGACGTTGTCGAAAAAGGAGTTGAAATCAATTCCGGGATAGGTGATTCATCAAGTCCTACGATTCTTGAGTTTGATGATCCTGGGACTGCTGCCGCTGCCATCACGTTATTTGTAGAAACTCTGGTGCCGCGTGCATATCTCAGGGAAAAAATCGAGGAAGCCCTACAAGGAGTTGTGCCGTACGCCGCGGGCCAAACTGATGAATTCAAAATCGACTTGGAAGTTCAAGATCGCCTGCGCGACCTGCCTGATTCGGTACGTACCCTGGTTGCAGAACTGCGATTGGTTCAACAACTCACGGATGATCTTCTTGTACCTCAGATGTCGGAGTTCAACTCACAGATATCCGGAAGTGGCCTCGGTATTGAATTTAACCAAAAAGAGAACGAGGCAAATGCCCGGTTGATATTTGCACCGGAATGGGTTGAAGAGCAGTTATTCCAGACTGTTGATGAGTTAACTCCATATTTCGTAGGAGACTCGGATGGGTTTAGCGTCCTGATAAAACTGGAGGACCGCGTTGTAATTATTGGAGACATTCTTAAGGACAAAATTTCCAGTGACAACACGCTCTATAAACTCGTGTTTGCGAAGGTAATCGATCCGGCTATTCAGCGAACCGTTGATCAATCTACATCCGTTGGGTTCGGAGTTTCACTAACAGAGCAGGAAGTCACAGATGCGGTTGAATTAATAGCACCTCCTGAATGGGTTCGTGGCCATGGTGATGGTGTGATCGATGCGTTGGTGGAGTATTTACTGGGGCATGCGGATGATCTGAATTACTCTGTAGATATGACGGCCAGAAAGGCTGCAGCTGCTAAGGAGTTGCAGGCACTTGCACGTATAAAGTTGGTATCAACTCTCGAGGCGACACCTGCATGTACTTCATCTGCTGCAGCATTCGCGGCAACAAAGGCCGTTGTGTCCGGTAAGGTCCCGCCTTGTCTATCAGGGGGGCCGATGATTAACCTTGCGTTAGAGGCGTTTGTCCCGAAAATGGATCAACAGGTTGAGAGTTTTGTGATGGGGCAAATTCCAGGTGAAATTGCTTATTCACTGTCAGATTTTGCCGGACAGGGTGATGGGTTCGATCAGCAGCTTAATGACATCCGTAAAAAGGTGATTGAGGGCATCCGTTTTACTGAGGAAGATTTGGTGGGACTTATTGCTGGAGGAGACGACCCAGAAGCCCTGGACGGAGCAGAAGAAAAGCTTACGATGATGGCTGCGGGAGTGGTGATCACGGAGATGGATATCGTCAACAATCTGGGTCCTGATGAAATCCAACAAATAGATGATTTGCGCGGCCAAGCAAGGAATTGGTTGTCTTTGAAGTGGTTACTTTGGTTTGTTGTTTTGATTCCAATTGGGATTATCGCTTTTATTGGAGGTAGAGGATGGCCGGGTAGATTGAAATGGGCTGGTGGGGCGGTTGCGATTTCAGCCTTGATTGTTTACCTGGGGATATCGCTCATATGGTCAGTTGGGAAAAATCAATTGGCGATGGAAATTCCTGTGAGTCAGGAAATGAAAGTTGATTACCCGCGTTTATCTGATGAACTGGGAAGTGGTGCCCCGGCTGAACTAATCCAGAATGCGATAGGATCGTGGCAATCTGGATGGCGAAATCAAACGTTGCCGTGGATTATCTTTGGGCTGCTTTCGTTTACAGTTGGGACTGTATGGTCTCGGGTCTATAAGGAAACTGTGCAGGTAGCGGGTGTAGGGCCTGAAGTTGATGTGGTTTCTGAATCCGAATCGGGAAATGCTGATCAGTTGCCGTCAGAACCTGAAACGCAATCGCAAGATAGAAATGGTGTTTAGATCAAGTTAGATTTAACAGTAGCTACCACCATTTGTGCTGCTTTTTTTATCAAAAGTAGATCTAGGGTTTCAGGGGTATCGGTTGCTTGGTGGTAATGAGGATTTCGGAAGTTTGCTGTATCACTGATCATAACGGCCGGAATATTGGCCGACCAGAAGGGTGCGTGATCACTTCTCCTCGTGTGTTTGATTGCTGGCATCCATCTGGGAATTTTGAGTGGTAAGACAGGTAGCAAAATCTCTGGATGAGTTGCGGCATGTTCTAGATGATCTGATATTTCTTTTTCTTTCCCTTGTGAAAGTATCAACAAAGAATTCCCCGCAAAACCTTGATTTTTTAGAGTCCTATATGCCTCAGGAAACAAAAACCGAAATACACCAGGTAATCGCTGCTTTATAGTTTTTGAGCTGAAACCGATAGATTCGAAAATAATTGTCGATGATGGTAACTTTTCCATTGGCAAACTAGATACGAAATGAGTCGAGCCGTGCAACCCACCGGCATTTGGCTGTACCTCTTCCGCGTCAAATGCTACGAATGTAATATGCGTGAACATTTTTGATTCTTTAAGTACTCTTGCGCATTCAAGTAACGCTGCTATGCCACTAGCGTTATCATCCGCCCCAGGTGAGCCTGGGACCGTGTCGTAATGGGCACCAATGATTATGTTTCTCGTCGTAGAAACGCCCGAAGAATTGTGTAATGTGCCAATAATGTTCGTTCCCGTACGCTCCGGATTTTGTCCAGGGATATTAAAAACTTGATGGTTCACATCTAATCCGATTTGATCGAACTCAGAGCTAATCCATCTTGAAACTGCCGTGTGTCGATGTGGATTATCAACACTATTTCTCGGTGCTGAGGCGAGGTGTTCCACGATTCTTTTTATTTGTAGTTCAGATACTGATGGATTGCTCATGTAAGTCAGGTGGAAGCTAGCGGGTGTTAATACTCATCAAAACTATGTTCACAGGGTGGTCGGTAGCGCGTATACTCCGCCCGCCGACGTATTAAATGTTGTTAGAAAATGCCAGATGCGGCTGATTAGTAAGATTGATTATTTGGAGTTGTCATGTACATCCTGATGGTGCGACTGAAGGTTAAAGAAGATCGTATCGACGATTTCATTGCTGCGTCTATTGGTGATGCAAGAGGATCCGTGTTGAATGAACCCGGTTGTAGGCGATTCGATATTGTTCAGGCTGCAGATGATCCTACCTCTTTTGCTTTTTGCGAGGTTTATAACGACGAGGATGCGTTTGCGGCCCACACTACCTACCCGCATTTTAAAGAATGGGATGCGGCGGTTAAAGGTATGTTTGATGGAGATCCAGAAGTTTCGTTCTGCAAGCCAGTCTTCCCAAGAGGTGACGCTAATTGGGACTCGCACCGTGCCAGCATTGTGGAGGACCCTTACTTCGCGTCCAGCCTCCATGTCATACACGCTCCGAAATTCGTCCTGGAAGATCAAGTGGATGCATTCATAGATGCAGTGTCACTGGACGGGGTCGGGTCTACGCACGAAGAGCCAGGTTGCTTGCGGTTTGACGTGTACCAGAATGTTAAAGATCCAACTGAAATTTATCTTTATGAGGTTTATGCGAACCCCGATGCTTTTGAGTATCACAAAGGTACGCCGCACATTAAACAGTGGGTCGAGACGGTCAAGAATATGTACGACACCAGTCGTGACGGTGGCGGCAGAGTCGGCCGCAACGTGTGGCCACCGGACAACTGGGCTTGGAGTTCTGGGAAGCCCACTTGGTAGGTAGGTCGACATTCTAGGAACTTCTAATTCTGGGGCTATATGTTGAGACTGTAGAAGCGTTTAGCAGTGTTGCCGAATATATCCGTTTGGACTGCTGGCAGTTGGGTAGATAGTATTTCTTTGGCGACATCAATGATTCGACTATATTCGCCCGCTAACGTGCATACGGGCCAGTCGGAGCCGACCATGAGCCGATCTGATCCAAACATTCCCAGAATATGGTGTACATAAGGTCTGATATCATCCACTGTCCAGTTTTGGTGGTCGGCTTCGGTAACCATCCCGGAGATTTTGCAGTGTATTCCGTTGATGCTGGCGACTTTACGCATGTCTGAGAGCCAAGGTTCGATGATAGCGTCAGCGATCATGGGCTTGGCTATGTGGTCAACAACTGCCTCTAAGTCAGGGACTAGGTCCATAACAACCGGTATGAATGGAAGGTTCACAGGTTTTGCCAGGAAGTCGAAGGTAAGGTTCCGCCTGGCCAGTTCTTTTAACCCGTTAATCGCTCCCGAGTTTACGATCCATCCAGGGTCTTTTTCCCCTTCCCAGATATGTCGAACTCCTTTGAAGTAGGCGCTCTGCTGTAATTCATCCAGGGTGTTCCCAACTTTAGGATCTGTCAGATCAACCCATCCAACCACTCCTGCGATGAAATCATGTTTATCCGCTAACTTCAGCAGCCATCTTGCTTCATCGGGTGAAGAAACTGCTTGCACGATGACGGTGTGGGTAACTGAAGATGACTTCAGTAGTGGTTTTAAATCTTCAGGGCCGTAATCAGTTGCCAAAGGACTGCCCTCAGGCATCCATGAGTAGTCGAATCGTTCGATTTCCCAAAAATGATGGTGACTGTCTACGATCGGGTGATTAGTCAATATGCGTGCCCCTAAAATCCAATATTTAGTGCCGGTATCTGGGTTACCTATACGACGATCTTACCTATTTCAGGCTGCCCTTTAGTTGCTGTATTGTGCTTTCCTGCAAAATTTGCGTCGCCATACCAGAGTTCACCGTCCTTGATAGAAAGGCCGTGGATGTAAGCATCTTCAGGATCCATCGTTATTCGGTCTTTTTCGCCTCCGGTGTCGACGTCATACTTTACGATGACGTTGTCGGTCGTGTGTGCGCACCAGATCCCATCTTCTACTCTGGCCAGTCCATGCAGCCTTGGTAGTTGCACATGAAATTTGTGAACTATCTTGTATTTGTCTGACGGGTCAACGAGAAAGATAGCGAGGGGATTGAAAGCGGTGATCCATATTTTCCCATCGTCCCATTCGATTCCGTGAATGCCTCCACCATCCGGGGTGCGAAAACGATCTATTGCTTCTCCAGTCTGTAAATCTAGTTTGTAGACATACCCCAACCCAGTGTCGGTGGAGCGTTTGGGACGTGAGGCGGACTCTCCATTTGAAGCTGTCCACAAGAATCCACCACCGACCGTGATCCCTGATCCATTGGCCGTCGGCGTGTAGATGACTCGTAATACTTCGCCAATTTCGTTTACGACGTAAACGTTGTCTGTTTTTTGGTCCATTACGAACAAGCCTTCGTCTGTCCATTGCAGCCCATTCGGCATTTCACAAGGCGGATTTATTTGTTTGATAGCTTTCATTTTGATTCCCTGTGTGTTGTAAGCGTGGGTTTTGAAGATTATTTAGTGTGCTTAAGTTGCTGCACGTATAAAGACGTTACGCAATAATCTTTGCCTATAGCGTAAGAGTCAATACGGTCTTAGCTGCTGTATTTGTCAATACAGGTTACGAATTTGAATTATCAGGCTGACTCAAATCAGAGTTACAATTAGAAGAAGTGGTTGGATTGGCGATCGCTATTATTTTATTTTTTATACATTTCCCGCCTTCCCAATGCCAACCCACTATGGAAAATAAACGCCTAAATGGGCAGCTTTTGTGTTGCACGTTTGGTTATGAATTATAGATGGAGGTTTGATATGCCCTCAAAGTCTTCTAAATCGTCAGTAGTGCGTGAAAATGATCGCGTGATGGTGTTCATAGACGGAAGTAACCTGTATCACGTTTTGACTCAGAGTTGCGGAAGACATGATCTCCAGTTCGACAAATTCGCTATGAAATTAGCAAACGGGCGAGATCTTAAAAGAACTTACTACTACAACATTCGTCAGGAATCCGATACCAATCCTATTGTGGGTACGGAGCAACAGAAATTTCTTGATTCAATGTATGACACTCCGTACGTAGAAGTCCGACTTGGTATTTGGAAGCAGCGTGGTGAAATTATGGTGGAAAAAGGTGTAGACGTGATGTTGGCGACCGATCTTATAACCCATGCCTATAAAGACCATTATGACACTGCGATTGTTGTCAGTGGTGATGCGGACTTTTATCCCGCTTTGCAGGCGGTAAAAGATGTGGGGAAGCATATAGAAGTTGCGGCATTTGATATGAACATATCGGCAGAATCGGGCCGAGTTGCTGATGTGACAATCAAATTTAATAAGACGTATTTCACGGGACTTTGGATGACTCGCGCACAGGCTCGTTCTCGCGCTGCTGCATCGGCCAAACCAGAGGTTTCGGATGAAGCGGCCTCTCCAAATGGCGAGGATAAAGCTGCGACCAAAGCAGCAACAGTGCGACGTTCAGGTGGTCGTAGGACAACTACGTCAACTACTAAAACTCGTCGATTGCCTACGTCTCGAACCCGAAAACCCTCAACTAGGCGGGCGACTTCTTCGGCTGATAACTCAGTCGAGGAAAACGGTTCAAAAATGCGTCGGACACCTACACGTCGACGTGTGGGCGGAACGTCTTCGCAATCTGCAGGTAGGGCTGTTAATGGGCGGTCAACTCCCAGACCACCTGCTTTACGAAAAAATGTTGAGACTAAATCCGAGTCGCCTGAACCCGAAACTGCCAATAAAACAACCCCACGTCGTAGCTGGCGAGGTCGTTTAGGACTGACTGAGACGAAGGACGAATAGTCGTTAACTTTAACGGTTATTTTGAATGACTAGAATTACCAGTCTGCATTAATAATTCTGTCAGAATTCGACGTTATTCTTTTTTGTTGATCACCGTTTTTATCCATAGAGTAGAGATCAAATATGCCGTCCATACCAGAAAGAAAGAGTATGGATGAGCCGTTAGAATTCCAACGGGGAAGGGTATCGCTGACTCTGTTAGACGTGAGTTGGTTAACGGTTTTACCGTCAGGTGTGGCGGTGTAAATTTCGGCGTTGCCGGACGATTCACTTGCGAACACTATGTGCTTGCTGTTTGGCGCCCATTCAAAATTGGTTTCATCGAATTCATCTGCGTTTATGGTTAGAACATTTTCTGCATTATTGTCAGTTATGATCAGATCCGACGCACCTTGATCTGATTTTTGACTGAATGCGATCCAGCGTCCATCTGGTGACCAAACCGGATTAGTGTGTGATCCTGAGGTTATCGTTATCTCATCAACTCCGTTGGGGTTTCTCTTTCTGAGTCCATCAGAATCGCTATTTACCATGGCGTAAAGTAGCCACTGAGCATCTGGAGACCAGCCACCGATTCTCACATCTTCTTCTGTGGACGTCAGAGGTGTAATTTCGCCTGTTTCGATATCGATAATTGCAATCCAGCGGGAACGTGTTTCCGCGATTTCTACAGCAATTACTTTTGAATTCGGCGCCCAACGAAAAGCGCTAATGGTTTTACCAGGCCCTGATAATAGGCGTTTTGATTCTCCGTTCCAATCCATCAACCAGAGTTCATTTGAGCTATTTCTATCGGTGAGGAAGCCAATAACATCTCGCTTTGGCGACCACGCTGGCGAGTGATCTTTTCCCTGAGCACTGGTTAGGCGAGAGATTTCACCTGAGGCCCCACCCAGTTTGTAAATATCGATATTGCCTTCTCGGTCGGCTGAAAAAACAATTTCATCGGTGGGTGCTGTTGATTTACCATTTCCACAGGCTGCCATAGCAATTGTCATTGCAAATAAGAGTGATACGACACTAAACATTTTGGCGGTGGATGGCGATGGATATTTTTTGAAGAGTTTTTTCATTTCATACTGTGTCGTACGAGGATATTGTATGACCAACTCATGCGAATCTAAGCCTACCAACAGAGGAAAATGGATGTAGTCGACGGCTACTGCGAGTTTGAGAAATTTTCACGCGTTTTTGCATGTACAGTTATTACAATATTCCCAATATGTTGACGGCCCTGTTTCCGAATGCTAGCTTCCGGTGCACACTATAGTCGATTAATTTAGGATCATAAAATGCCATCATTACAAAGCTTGTTGGATCAGGTTGAATCGTCAACTAATGAGATAGTTGAATTAGAGCAGGCCTTGGTTAGAATCCCATCCGTAAATACCGGCTTCATGCCGACCGGTAACGAGACTGCCGTCGCTGAATTCACCCGAGATTGGATTGCCCAAGATGGTCTCGACTCAGAGATTCTTTCGAGGGATCCAGACCGCGGGAATATTATTTCCATTTATCCCGGTGATGATGATAAAACTCGGTTGATGTTGATGTCTCACACTGATGTCGTTCCAGTGGAAGATGAAACCAAGTGGAATTACGAACCTTTTGCAGCCGAAATATCAGGAGGGCGTATTTATGGTCGCGGGGCATCTGATTGTAAAGCTTTGCTCACATGTCAGTTGATGGCATTGGCAATTATGAAACGATCAGGCGTGAGACTCTCTCATGGGCTGCGATTGGTCAGTGGGGCTGACGAAGAACACGGGGGACGCTGGGGATTTGGCTGGCTTGCTGATACTCACCCTGAATCTTTGAGTTCTGAATTTGCCGTTAACGAGGGCGGTGGAACCCCAGTAGAGATAGGTAATTCGCTGACTTATCTTCTTGGTACCGGGGAAAAAGGTCGTATGGAACTGCATATTACATTGAGGGGAGAAAGTGCTCATGCCTCAGTGCCGTGGACGGGGGTGAACGCTAGTTATCGGCTTTCACGCGCATTAAATGCAATCGAAGAGTACCAGCCAGAGCTCGATACTTCTTTGGAAATTTTTGATCATCTGGGTTCTTTTGGTATTGAAGAAAAGCCTTCACCGAGGAATATTGATTACCTGGTTGCTGAGATTAACGAAACTTCTCCGAGGTTAGGCTCTTTGCTCAAGGCTTTGTCGCGTTTGGTTCTTACACCGACGATGGTTTCGGGCGGTATTAAGTCCAACAGTGTGCCCGAAGAGATTAAGTTAACCTGCGATATTCGTACCTTGCCGTTTCAGGATGAAACCTATGTTCGACGTCAACTTGATCAGGCCTTCGATGGAATCGAAGGCCTGGAGTATGATATCGATTACATGTCTGTGCCGAATTCTTCGGATTTTGAGACTGAGTTAACTGACTCGATTAGAAATGCTCAAAGGGCTGCTATTGGTCGTGATGATATTCGTTGGATTCCGGCAATCAGTAATGGTTTTACCGACTCTCGATTTACACGTGACTTAGGCATTATTACGTATGGCTTTACGGGGTCACATCCTGACGATGACCCGATGTTGGCTCGTGCTCATGGTACTGATGAATCTGTGGGGATAGCATCACTGATTAGTGGAACTCGCAGTATGCTGGCACTTGCCTACGACCTATGCGGTGGTCAATGAGCAGGGACAAAATTTACGTAGAAATGCTGAAGCTGAGATTACTAATTTTGCCGGTCAATGGAGCATGATTTTCAATAACTCAAGGATTTATGTTAGCGCGTGGTTGATCAATGAACGATAAGCAAGCACCGAACGTTCTTTTCATAATGGCCGATCAAATGAAGGCATCCGTTTTGAAGCTGTATTCGGATATAGGAATTGATGCCCCAGGACTTGAGCGTTTAGCTGCCGAAGGGGTTCGTTTTGAAAACGCTATCACGCCTCATCCTCTTTGCGTCCCAGCGCGAACATCGATTATGACTGGTCGCTACCCGCATTCAACGGGTTGTAGGCGCAATGAAACATTGATGCCAGAAAATCAACAGCATGCATTCAGAATCTGGAAGGAAAACGGGTTCGTCACTGGATTGATTGGTAAGAATCACTGTTTTATTGAGCCCAGTGATCTCAAATTATTTGATGTGCGTTGTGAGATTTCTCATGGCGGTCTGCCTCAAGGTACCTACAAAGGTGAAAACGTGGGCAACACCGGAATGGAATGGGTGGTTTCAGAAAAAGATATAAACTCAGCACACGAAGATCGCGCAACACTCCGTTCGAATGCACAAAGTCCTCGTATTGCTTATAAGGTTTCTGACAGGCCAGAAGAGCATTTTGGCACTTCGGTTATTGCCTCTCAGACTGAAGAGTTTCTTGACCGATATGTTGATGGGGTGTTTTCACAATCGAGTAATGAGTCAGAGCATTCGCCATTTGCCTTATTGGTTTCATTTCCCGATCCTCATGAACCTTTTGAAGCTCCCCGGCGTTATGTGGACATGTTCCCGCCAGAGGATGTTCAAATGCCTCCTCAACGTACGGAGGAATACACAGATGGCACTGCTCCAGAGCGAAACCGTGTTTTGGCTCGCATGATGCGTCAAACAGAAGATAGTGAAGCCCATCGACGAGGTGTGATCAGTGTTTATCAGGCAATGACTCGATTTGTCGATGATGGTATTTCGCGAATTCTCAATAAGTTAGATGCTCTGGATTTACGTGAGAACACAGTTGTAGTGTTCACAGCTGATCATGGAGATTTCATGGGTGAACATGGGATGGCAGTAAAAGGCGGGGTATTTTACGACGCCTTAGTTAAGGTGCCGATGATAGTTTCGTGGCCTCATGGTGGTGTCCCGCAAGGTGAGGTGGATGAGTCTATGGCAAATACTGTTGATATTCTGCCGACACTGCTCGAATTGCAGGGATTGGCTTCTTTTGCGGATATAGGTGCTGGTTGGGCTCGGAAATCAGAACGTCAATCTACGCCATTGAATGAATTGCAAACCCGATATATGCAGGGCCGACCTTTACCTACAGTGACCTCTTTCTCTGCACGCGATGCTGCTTTTTCTGAATATGGAGCGGGCGGACCTCCTGTAACCATGGCGCATTTAGAGCAATTTGCTGAGCCATTTGGGTACCACACGATCATTGAGACGCTGTGGGCAAGGGAAGCTGAAGGACGCCGCAAAATGGTTAGGACACACGATTGGAAATATGTGACTGATCCAATGGCGAGCGATGCGACTTTAACTTCTGGTACTGATGGTGGTCCGGGTGAAATCGACGAACTGTATGACCTTGTCAAAGATCCATGGGAACTGACGAACGTCGCTCATTTGCCCGAGAATAGTGCAGTCATTTCACATATGCGTTCTTTGCTCGCAGGATGGATGATCGAAACTGAGGATCCAACTCCAGTTGAGATACCGGATACGCTGGGGCGGGCAATGCCTCGTTGAGTTGTTCTGAATATACGATTCAGCAATGATTTACAGTCAGGCCGATTTAAACGCAATGGATTAGAAAGATTTTCTGCTCGATTATCCCGGTTCAACTGTGCTCAAGCCGGGATTGATGAATCAGACAGAAGTGGACGGCTGTCCACCGCTTGGGTCAACACTCTTTATCTACGTAGATGTATGGTGATTGATGGCCGATCCGTCTCTGAAATTCACCAATCGCTTTCGATATTCGGTAGGATTTTCATTATCTAATTTTTAAACAACGCGGTGAACCTGAACTCACGGCTTAATTTGAGGTCTACGTTGATCAAGCAAATTCGAACGATTTCCATCTTGCGGGTCCTTCTGCTCCTCACGATGCTAATGGCCGCTATGGCAATGGCCTGTGGTTCAGGTGATAGCAGCGGTACTGATGGCATGGTGATGGGCGGTACCGATGATTTTCCCAAGCGCATACGGACTATTGAGTCGATAACGATATTTACTGAGGACGACATGAAATCTGTCGGCTGGAAAGGTCAGCGCGACTTTGTTTTGGAGTATCCAGGAACATCACTGGCGAAGTGGGGTTTCATGAATCAAAAAGAAGTTGGCGTTCTTATTTATGCAAACGCAGAAGACGCTCAAACTCTTGGGGTTACAGCGGCTGATGCGCAGACCTTCAGGCGTGAAGGAGATGGTCAGGCTCCTGATGGTGACCTTATCGACAGAATCTCCTGTCGTGATAAGGCGGGTGCTTCAGCAGTGAAGACGAATACGGGCGTCACCTCGAAATCGTTTTCGGCGTCGTATCTTGATCCTGAAATCGGTGAGTCAGATGATATACAGGCTGTCGGTGGCAAGTGCTCGAACCGGTACCCGACATATAACGACTATACGGTTATCGGCAATCTGGTGCTCATGTGCGAAAGCGACGGACGTAATCTGACCGATCCTTCGACTAACTGTGCGAAGATCGAAGAGTGGCTCACCGCTTCTGAATAGAATTTTTAGGGTGAGGTTGCGGTATAGCGTCTAGAATCTGAAGTAGATGAATTCAGCTGATGTGTTGGCACGTAACAACAAGATTCCGATAAACGACGTGAGTGTGAGTACGGTAAATGACACTGTCCTGCTCACATCGTTTTGCATCCAGTATTTCTTGATCCTCGGCTGATCGATGATGGCGTGAAGCCAGAGCGGAGTGGAGTAGATCAGGGTTGTTGCGGCGAGAGCTGATGCCACTTGAAGCTCGTCACGTGATTCAAAAATGTTGTTAGCGATGAACGCCATGTCACTTTCACGAAATAGCAGCCAGCTGGCACTTATCAGTATGAATGTGAGGATTGTTGAAACAGATGTTGGAAATCTGAAATTTGCTGAGCCAATTGTGCGCCAGATCAAGATTAGCGCTGCGTGAAGCAGACCCCATAAAACGAAGTTCCAGGCAGCACCGTGCCAGAGCCCACCAAGGGCTAAGGTGAGGGTGATGTTGAATGCCGTTCGGCGTCGAGGGTGGCTACTGTGTTTATTTTGATTGCCACCGAGAGGTATGTATATGTAGTCACGCAACCAGCTTGAGAGCGTGATGTGCCAGCGCTGCCAGAAATCGGCAGGTGAAGATGCGAGCCAAGGGTGCCGGAAGTTGAGCGACAGTTCGATCCCGAACAGCCGCGCTGAGCCTCGAGCGATGTCGGTATAGCCGGAGAAATCGGCGAGGATCTGTACGCCGAAGGCAAGAACACCTACCCAGAGCATGGCTGATCCGGGTTGGTTGGTCGAAAAGATGTTATCGACGATCATTCCAACGTTGTCGGCGATAACCAGCTTCTTGAATAGCCCCCACACAAGTAGAGAAATGCCGGATGTGGTTTGGTCGACACTGAACTTTCGTGCTCGTTCAAACTGGGGTAACAGTGTTGATGCCCGCTCTATTGGTCCTGCAATCAGTTGCGGAAAGAAACCGATGAACAGCGCCGTGTCCAGGAAATCGCGTCGTGCATGGGTCCGTTTCATATAAACGTCGATAACGTAGCCGAGGGATTGGAACGTGTAGAACGAAATACCGATTGGAAGGATGATTTTCAGGGTTGAATCGAAGCCGATTAGCCCGATTGAGTCGAGTATCTCGGCAGCGTTGTCGACAAAGAAGCCGGCGTATTTGAAAAACGCTAGTGTGGCCAGTGAAGCCGTGACAGCAATGAATAGATACAGCCGAGAGTTTTGAGGATTGTTTTCGATTCGCCTTGCTGCGAAGTAACTCACCAATGTGTAGCCGCCGAGGATGGGTGCCATACGGGGATCGACGTAGGCGTAGAAAACGTAACTCGCACCGAGCAACAGCAGGTTTTGTAGACGGCGCTGTAGGAACCAGTAGATGCAGAAGACCAGTAGAAGTAGTACGGCATATTCGAACGATTGGAAGGTCACGGGCCCGTGACCTCGTTTGCTATCAACCATTCAGCGAAGAGCTCTGTGTAGTACGATCGGAATCGATGTTTCAGGTGATATCCATCGTAGTACATCGCAGCGTCTATCCCGAGGTTCCCGGTCAAATCCATGTATTTGATATCTTGGCTTGTGAGGTAATCTCCGAGTTCAGATGAGTACTTGGCCAGATCATCAGGCTCGTTTGGGGAACCGTCGTGATTCGGCCTTGCGGCGGTACGTATCAGTACTAGGTCCACGTCGATCTCCATAGCTGTCTGTATCAAAACGGGTAGGTATGAGTTCCGCAATTTGGACTCGAAGGTTCCGTGGAACTTCGGTTGTTGAATAATTGCAGCCTGTTCCCGCTTATTGGCCAGAGCGGATAATTGATCGACTTCAAGTTGGATCTCTTCTGGATCCATTCCAACAACTCGAGCTCCAGTAAAGTTGATGAAGTTCTGTCGGAATGCATAACCGGATACGGGGTAAATTACAGCTAATTTCTCGGTGAACCACTTTGCAAAATTTTGATCAGTTGTTCTCACGGAACGTTCAAGAGGCCTGTCTGGGTTTGTGAGGCGTCCGATAAGACCCGGATCTTTGTTGCCGGTAAATGAAATTTGGCGAGTGATTAAATCATCATGGAAGAAAATGAATACGGTATCGGGTTTATTTGTTATCGCACCGACAATGTTTCTTAGTTGCAGGTACCAAACACCTGGCCCTGTGCCGTCAATTGCCAGTGATATCGATTTATGACCTGTGATCTGTGATATATATTCGGGATCGATACGGCTATAGAGCAATGAATTTCCCAAAAAAATTATTTCAGGGTTGGCGATGTTCAGTTCATCTATCGGTGATCGATCGAATTCCTCGGCTGTGCTTGAACGCCCGAGAACTGCCGGGATAACCAACACCACAATTATCATTGCTGCCAACAGCACCACAGACCGAGGGGTAACCCTTTCCGTTCCTGTGTTTCCGTTTGTTTTAAGGCTCATGTAACCCATGGATCGAGAGTTTATTACCTGTGGGATATTGCTTGTCTCGAAGGTATTATGCACTGGAGAATCATGAGCGAACGGGAGACCAATCATCGGGAACACGAAAAATATCCAAGTTGTCGAAACGTGGCGCAGGGCTGTCAACAGCCGGGACCTTGATGGTGTCGTCATGTCATATGCACCTGAGGCGCACGTTTGGAGTCCACGTCTAGAACTAGTCTTTGGGCCTGACGGTATTCGCGGCCGAGATGTGATTAGGAAGCAGCAGCAAGTGTTCTTCGACACATGGCCAGACGGAGTAGTTACTCGTGACGAGGTAATTGCAACGGGTAATCGTGTGGTTTTACTCGGTCAAATGGGTGGTACACACTCGATCCCCTACACCGTCCCTGGAGGTGAAACATATCCGCCCACAGGCAACGACGCTAAGGCGGAGCTGGTAGCTGTCTTCACGGTTCGAAATGGGTTGATCGTTGAGAACTTGGAGTATTACGACTACCTGAGTCTGGCGCAAAAGATTGGGCTGATTTTCCCTTAGGACAACGGCATAAGTAGCCGAGATGGCATTTTTGAATAATGAAGAACCGAAACTGATCATGATCGTGGCGTGTTCCAGATAAGCGGATCAAAGGGTCGCCGATAGACGCCCCCCGCTAATACGAATAGGTAGGTAGAACGTGAAGGCAAACTCAATTAAGGTCGGAGTGGAACGCGGTGAATTGCAAATTGGTACCTGGATCAACATGCTTCGTAATCCAGCGGCTTTGGTGATGTTTAAGGAGGTGGGTTTGGACTTTGTTAGGCTCGATATGGAGCATTCATCACCATCTATTGAAACCGTTTCTGATTTTGCTGTTATGGGACGGGCGTTAGATATGCCCGTTATGGTTAGGCCCCCTTTGGCAAACCGTGAATGGATAACCCGGCTCTTGGATATTGGGATTTACAACATTCACTGCCCTCAGGTTGACACGCCTGAACATGCAGCAGAAATAGTTTCTGCTTCCCGTTACGCTCCGCGTGGGGCGCGAGGCATGGGTAGTGCCACGCCAGGAAATGATTACGATGTTTCTATGCCGGTGATGGATCGACTTAAATTCACCAATGATCAGGTTTTTATCACGGTGATGTTTGAATCTGCACAATCGCTTGAGAATCTCGATGAAATCGCTTCGATGGATGGCATAGATGCATTGACTCTAGGGCCTCAGGATCTTGCGCAGGATTTAGGTGTGTTTGGAACACCTACTCAGGATCGAGTATTGGATGAAACGCGAAGTCGAATTGTCGAAGCTGCAAACAAGTACGGTAAGACCTGCGCTATGCTGGTTGGATCGTCGGAAGAGGCGCGTAAATGGCATAACCTCGGCGTGATGGTGGTGAATTATTCGAGTGAGGTTAACGTACTGATGGACGGGTATAAATCGGCAGTTAATGAGATACGCAGAGCATGAAAATATTCATTTAATGCCTTCAAAATACCGATAAAGTCACTTACAGTGCTGCGGCAGTAAATCCAGGGGAATAAATCTAGATTTACTCAATCTATTGATAATCATGGCTAAATAATTTTGTCTTGTCTTATGCAAACAGAAATGCTTTTTGCATTTTTGATGTTAATCATGCCATCTGATAACACATTCATGAGCAAACGATCGAGTGGGTGAATCGTTAGCACTCCTGAACGCCATTATTTGGGCACTCACTGGAGTCGTAACTAAAGGCGTAGGCAGGAATGTTAAGCCGATCCATATCGTAACTACTCAGGTGTGGGTCGGATTTTTGTTCCTAATGGCGATTGGATTAGTAACAGGGCATCTGCATGACTTGGCTCATGTCCAACTGCGTTCGGCACTGTATTTAGCTGGTGGAGCGCTTGTAAACACTGTGGGATCACTCGTGTTCTGGCAGGCTATTTCTCGTAGTACGGTGAGTAAGGTTTATCCAACCACGCAGAGCATCTTTATCAGTATTTCAGTTTTAGCGGGCTGGCTCTTCCTTGGTGATTCTCCACAAATCGGTGTGGTTGGCGGAGCGATTCTTATCATTGGCGGGGTGATCTTACTCAACAGAAAACGCGACGGTGTAGTGCAAAAAAACACCGACCTGTTATTACCGTCGGAAAATGGATCCAGCGGTGACTATATTGGTATTGGACTCGCAGGACTGACTTCGATTTTATGGGCAGTTGGATTCCTTTCTACTGTCGTGGGACTGCAAGATACACCGCCAGTACTGGCCGCAACTATCCGAAATTTTGTTCCGGCGATTTTGTTTATCCCTATCGCCTTTGTGATCCCATCGAGTCGAGTTTCACGGGTGTTTAAACGGAACGGCACTCGGCTCATATTGGGGGCAGTTTTGTTTGTGGCGAGTTCGTTAACGTTCGTATTAGCCCTTGATAATGCCCCACCTGGCGTAGTGGTGGTATTGATTAACACTTCTCCCATGTGGGCTGTCGTTCTAGCGATGGTCTTACTTAAAGAACGTCTCGATCGTTATGCACTTGCGGGTGCAGCCCTCAGCGTGGCCGGCATTTTTGTAACTCTGGCTTTTCGGTAGTGGATTATCACGTCAAAGATTATGAGTGGGGTTGTTTAGCCATTTCCGACCAAAATCCGATAGACGTTTTTATTTGGTTTTAACATCTGTTCAAAACCATCTTGTATTCCGCGATTCAGAGGAACTAAGTCGGATATTAGAGGTTTCACATTAACCGCGCCCCGTGCAATTAGATCAACAGCTTTTTGGTATCCGCCTGTGGAAGTTGCTGATGATGCGATCACGGTTTTTTCACCCTGATGTGCTCGCCCGAAATTCAAGGTTTGGTCCTGATGGCTGAATCCGACTATGACTGCTCGGCCTCCTTTTCGTACCCATTGCGCTGCATTCAGCGCGGTGCCAGGCGCACCCGCTGTCTCGATTATGACGTCGGGACCGTGACCGTTTGTGAGCTCAGGTAATGCCTGTGCTGGATCGGTTTTAGTGGGGTTTAATACCTCTGTTGCCCCGACTTCCGTGGCGATAGCCAGTGATTGTTCTCGTGGATCTATAGCAATCACCGTAGCGCCTGAGGCTCTTAACACCTGGAGAGTGGCGAGTCCGACGACTCCGCAACCAATAATCGCTGCACTCGAGCCCATAGAGATATCCGTGTGCTCAACAGCATGTACAGCTACGCTTGTCGGTTCGGCAAGAGGGGCTTCTTCGTTTGTTACATTATCTGGTAGTGGTATGCACAGGTCAGCTGGCCAAACTCCGTACTCAGCCAGTCCTCCATCATCTGTGAATCCGAAATTTCGCCCGTTATCACACAGTTGTGATGTGCCTTTACGACAGAAGAAGCAGACTCCACACGTGCGAACGTTTTCTACGGCAACCCTTGTTCCAACCTGAATACTTGATACACCTTCTCCGAGTGCTTCAATGATGCCTGCTGCTTCGTGTCCCAGGATCCTGGGTTCGCTGTTTTTGATGAACATCCCATGCTGCCACATTTCAATATCTGTCTGGCAGATCGATGAGTAGGTTATTCGGAGCAATACCTCGCCAGGACCTGGTTTGGGTGTGCGGTGATTCGGGTTGAAGCGCAAATCTTGTTTGCCATGTAGGACGATTGCTTGCATTTGAATGATGCTTTGTTGAATGAATGTTTAATTGGTTAATTTAAAGTGGTTATGTCGCACATGATATGTTGGGAGGCTTATCCATTGACATGTTGAATTGCAGCTAAGCCTAACTTTAGGACGTCTTCAGGTGGCGTTCGTAATTCTCCTTTTGGTGTTTTGAATGGAATCTCTGATTGCAGATCTGTGCTTGATGCCCAAAGCCACGAAGAAGATTTATCGCCTTGACGTGAAAGTTCACCCGTCGGTGAGGAGATATCGCTGGTAAGTCGCGTGAAGTAAATGTGATCGATATGTTGATGCTCACCGTATTCGGAATCTACTACATCTTCGATCATGATGCTGTGCGGGGCATAGATTTGTTCAAGATTACTTACCTTTAGCGGTTTTTGGGTTGGCACGATCTCAACATCAAAGCCAGTCTCTTCTTTGATTTCACGAAGCGTAGTCTGCACAGGGTCTTCGTTGGGATCGATATGTCCACCTGGGGGTAGCCATTCCTGAACCTTTTTATGCCAATGTAGTAGCGTGGCATCTCCGTTAACTACAAAACCGGTTGCCGTGAAATGTCGGATTTTAGGAGTTGGCAAGTTAGATACCTATTGCAATAGTTTGGACTGTAAAGATTGTAGGCGCGAGTAGGGCCACCGGATCAGAATAGCCATTATGGCATTTGCTGATCGGGTGGCCCTACTCTTGAGGTGCCCTACTTGTAGGGCGCCCTACATCAACGTAGGACACCTCGTTTGGTACTAGACATTAAAACAGACCACCTCCTTCTTGGAATCGTAACTCCGGGTAGTAAAGTTTTTCTACCCACGATCGCTCAGTCAGAGTCAAGACCGATGTTCGAATTATACGTAAATGTTTTAAAGTCGGGGATATTTGACTGCTACTGAAACAGTATTGCTCGACAAGATTTTTAGCAAATGCCTTACTCGGCGCTAGTGATTTCTTATGATGTGATTGGTCTATTCGATTTCAACCGGCACACTTTGATGGAAACCTGACTAAAGGAGAGCACGTTATTTAAAACCAAGTTGCTTTATCTACTTCATTTCGTAAGGGTTTACCTGTGGAAAAATTGCGGAAATTTTCCAAGACGATTTCATATCGGCGTTCAGTAAGATGGCGACCACCTTGTGCCGCGATATGTGGGGTAAGTATCGTGTTAGGCGCGTCCCAAAGTGGGTGATCACTAGGCAGTGGTTCGATTTCATACACGTCTAAGGCTGCACCGGCTATAGTTTCTGACCTTAAAGCGGAGTTAAGATCGTCCAGCTTTGTCGTCATTCCACGACCGATGTTAATGAAAAGGGCGGTGTTTTTCATCAAACTGAATTTATGGGAGTCCATTAATCCTTCTGTCTCCGGGGTATGTGGGATCGTCAAGACTACAAAGTCGGCTTTTGGTAGTTGATCTTCAATAGATTGGGGACCAAACATATCGTCTACCCATTCCGGTTTTTCTTCTCGTCGAGCATCTATTCCGATAACCTGCATACCAATTGCTTTGCACAGGCGTGCCGTTTCGCTACCGATACCCCCGATTCCAATGATCAGCACTGTTGATTCAGGCAGAAAAATCTCGTGGTGCGGTGCATCGAGCGGGCGCCATTCACGCTTCTGTTGAAAATCTCTATACAAATGTGAGTGTTTTGTGAAGCTGAGGATATATGTGAGTATTTGAACTGATATGTGGTCGTTATATATTTCTCGGAAATTAGTGACCTTGGTTTGGTGTGCGATGAGTTCATCGAAGTAATAACCAGCATCAGGTGCTGCCGCTGGGGCTTGGAGCCACCTTAGATTCGGAGCGCATGCGATCAGTTCAGGAGTCATAGTGCCGAAAGCTGCATCTGCATCCGCCAGCTCAAGTCTGGCTTCCGCTTCTGTTTCAGGAGCTACGATGTCCCAACCAGGGGCACTGTCGAGAAGTCTCGGAATCCATTCTGCAAAAAGATCTGATTGCGGAGGCAGAAATACAAACTTGTTTATCATGGCATGGTCCTATTTTTATGAATTAGCAATTTGGAACTGCCACAAGCGTTCTGGATGGGCATCACGGTAAATTTTAGCATCGTTAAAGAGTTCGGGATTTGTCGGTATAAACTTGGAAATACCCGTGTATGGTGGACTTGGAATTACATTAATGAAAATCGGTGATTTCGAAATAGATTTGCCTGATCCTCCTCTTCAGGATCCGCATTGCATTGCGATTTT
>Ga0209228_1000324_pt1 | contig 25156 bp, 27 predicted proteins | sample METZYME_3_150m_FD_187547 | JGI IMG/M metagenome (GOLD analysis project Ga0209228, IMG submission 187547) | Marine microbial communities from oxygen minimum zone in mesopelagic equatorial Pacific - METZYME_3_150m (SPAdes) (version 2) | ecosystem: Environmental > Aquatic > Marine > Oceanic...
CAGCGACAGGACCGCGCCGTACTGGATGTACGTTACAACATGGCCCCCTTCTCAACAACCGACCGGATGCGACCCGGTTTCAACCGCCGTAGCAGAGAAATCAGCAAAGTCACTGCAGATGCGCTTGAGAGCGTAGTGTTGCTGGAAATGTATCCCCGATGTAAGGTTCGAGTCGAAATCGAAATTCTATGCGCCGAGGCAGGTACTCGCTGTGTAGGCTTGACAGCTGCATCAGTGGCTCTGGCCCATGCAGGTATCCCTATGACGGACATGGTGGTCTCTGTTGCTTCTGGCAAAATCCACGATGTAGTCGTCTGCGATTTGAATAAGGAAGAGGACAATTACGGTGAGGCTGACCTGCCGATGGGAATACTGCCTAACTCAGGCGAACTCGTGTTCCTGCAGATGGACGGAGACCTCTCGCCTGATGAGTTCAAGCAGGCTTGGGATTACAACATGAAAGCCGCAACGGCGGTTCACGAAATTATGGTCGAGGCACTCAAGGGGGATGATTCCTGATGGCTATTCCACTAGTTCCGAAGTTACTACGTGCTCATCTCGCCGAACTCGCTGAGAACGACGAAAGACATGACGGACGCAGTCGATGGGAGGCCCGAGACACAGAACTCGAAATCGGAGTTCTTCCTCGTGCTGAGGGTTCGGCCAAAGTTAGAATCGGAAACACCATCGTATATGCTGGCGTCAAGTTCCAAGTAATGACTCCATATCCGGATCGCCCCAACCAAGGAGGTCTGATGTGCAGTGCTGAGGTCAGGCCAGTCGCTGGACCTAACTGGGAGCCCGGACCCCCAAGCCCGGAGTCAATCGAACTCGGGCGGGTGGTCGACAGAGGAATCCGTGAATCGGGGTGCATCGATGTCGACGACTTGTGCATCATCCCAGGCGAGAAGGTATGGCAGGTGATTCTCGATTTGTTCGCTATTTCCGATGACGGTAATCTGTTCGATGCCTTCGCACTGGCGGGCATCGCTGCGATGAGGACCGCAGTAATTCCTGAAAAGCGTTTTGAGATTGGTGCCGAAGACCGACCGTTAAATGTCTCCAAGACGCCTATCATGTGCTCCTATCAGAAGGTCGGTGGCAGATTCATTTACGATGCCGATTCTAAGGAGGAGCTCGGAGGCGACGAGCGTATCCATATCACATTGGGTGATGACGGACATGTACATTCTTTGCAGAAGGGTCTAAGGGGTATATTCACGGAAGACGAATTCGCTGAAATCATGGAGCAGGCGCAATCAAGATGCAAAGAACTCCGTGAAATGGTGAACGAGGCAGAAGAGGCTGGCTGATATGGCGAAGAGGACACAGAAGGCAGGCGCGACCGCGCGATTCGGCTCACGCTATGGTGTGAGCGTGCGTCGCAGGGCGGGCTCTGCTCTGAAGAAGAAGTCCCGTCATTATACCTGTCCTTCATGTCAGTATCAGAAAGTTCGCCGTAGGGCAGCTGGAATATGGGAGTGTAGAAAGTGTGACCACACATTCACCGGAGGGGTCTGGGAACCATTCACCCGAGCCACGGAATCCAATAATCGAATAATCCGACGCTCCCTAGAGGGCGCTACTGCTACCGATATGACGGTCATCGCACAACAGGCCGCATTGGACTATGAGCGAAAACTCACCGAGGCTGAAATGGATGACTCCGAGGAAGAGTGAGCCTGCAAGGCTGATATTCAGACTGAAGCATAGCGATGCGGACGCTCTCTCGGCGTCACTGTATACTGAGGCTGAGTTTTCCAGAGACGGAGACAACATCGAGGTTGTGGAATCCGCATATAGCATCGTCGATCTCCGTGCAAGGTGGAACACTCTAATGCGTGGGTTGATTGCATCTGAGCAAGCCCTGAGGTTCGGTAGGGAGTGAGGGTATGGCGGACGAACCAATCTCTCCTCAACAGATGCAATCTGTCATTCAGGAACTTCAATCGACTCGTTCCCAAGTACAGGCCATCGCTTCTCAGATAAACGAGATTTCGCTGACGTTGAATGCCTTGTCGTCACAGGACAAGGACCGTCCAGTATTCAGAGCAGTGGGCAACTTGCTTCTAGAAGTCGATGACCGCGATGCTCTACTCGCTGAGCTAGGAGAGTCCCATGCCTCATTCGAGTCACACCTCGAGAAACTCATGGAGAGGGAGAGTGACCTAGTCTCCCAGTACGAGGAGATGATCGAGTCCTTTGAGAATCAGTGAGGTCAGCAGATGACTGAAGGCCTACCTGGGACGGAAAACACACCTCTCAAAAGCGACATTCGCAAACTCCAACAGATGCTCCTAGACGACCAGACTTCGTCGGCAATTGATCTATCGAGTAGTTTGCTGGCGCGGTCGAGGTCCAAGGATGAGAGAGACCCCCTTTCTGAAGCCAGAATAAGGATGGAGAGGGCCCTGATGGGAGCGGTCATGCCTTCCATAGTGGGTGCAGAGTTGCGTTGGTGTGTCGACAGATTGAACGCATTGCAGCAAGGATCTCACTTGCACGGCATAGCACTCCTCAACTTAGCTGCATGGCATCGAAACCAGGGCGAGTCTATGATGGCCCTTGCCACCCATGCGGAGATATCCCCTTCCAGCGGCCATCCTGATGAGATCCGTGGCCTGTCCCGCTTGGAAACAGGTAGGATAATGATAGGATTGGATGATCTTGATCCTGCAATGAGGCATCTATGGGTGGCTAAGGAGTGCCTTTCGCAAACAGGTCTTGAGGCAGAGACTCTAGCATCTTCTTTGGAGTGGTTGGACCTGGCTTTGGAAGAGATTGACAGGAATTCTCCTAGGATGAGTGAGAGGGTATCCCAAGCGGCTCCTAGGGAGCAGGGAGGCTCAACATGGGTCCCTGCAAACCCAGAGGACATCAGGGAAATCGTCGAGTCACTGATTCCGATACTGTTGGCCGATGTCTCGGGCAGGGATCGAATCGACATTGGATTGATTTTGGATGCTTCCGCAGCTCTTGGCGAGGAGTCTTGGCTTCAATTGGTTTCAGAAAGGATATCAGAAATTCAGGACCCAAGCCTGCTTGAAGCACTCCAATCATGAGCAAGTAACCTTCGGATTTCCTCAGATCCCCAATACAGATCTTCGGGGATTTCAACACACCATCCCGCTTCTTCTATGGTCGGGTCGTCCGATGGCCAACCGTCCGGCACAGGTTCTTCTTCAACCTCGATTAGGACGGCGATACCGCCATCCAGCAACGAGTCATCAATCGCTTTAGCGGTGCCGAGCAAACCAGTCTCTTCAAACAACTCGCGTAGTGCTGTAACGTCAAAGGTCTCCCCGTCGAGTACGTTACCCCCGGGGAGCTCCCACCCCCGTTCACTGTGTCTGACCATCAGCCAGCATGGTGTTTCGATACGATGTTTGGGCACGGCCCATGCTATCGCCCAATCACTAGAGTCTCTCATCGCTGATATCCATCCTAATCTCTTCGACTAAATCTAGTGCTCCTTCAATCCCTTCAGCAGCCATTCTCCTAGCAAGGAAGAAGGCTTCAGAAGAACGGCCTTCGGAGCGGAGGCGGGCGACTTCTCCGAAAACGTCCGTAGTACTGGAAATATCCGAAACCACATCGATTCGGACATCTTCCGAGGGGACCATCGACAGTTTTTGCATCCTTTTGAGGAACTCAACTCTCTGGGTTACTTCAGGAGCTTTCCAAGGGGAGGGGGCGCGACCGTCCATTTTGGCTTCCATCCTCTCTCTGAACTGATCTCTGACCTGAATCTCCGGGAAGTTGCTTTGGGCTTGGTCGTAGCAAAGCCAGGCCTGGTCATGCTCACCCCGTCTTTCGTGCATTCTGCCTAATTCGGTCCAAGCCTCGTGGTTAGAAGGCCTCTGGGCCAACAGCACCCTAGCGAGCTTGAGGTAATCCTCCTCCCTACCCGAGTCCCTTAGGCGCTCGAGGCGACGAGAGAACAGGATGTTTGCTCTATAATCAGTCATGTCGAGCAATCCGACTCTTTCGATGAAAGATAGGATGGAGGACTCATCATTAGAAACGCCACCCCACCAATCATCAGGATCTAGTGGATCGGCAATCAATGTAGCTTCTAGAATCCCCTCGCCAGATTCCGACATGTCGACACCTTCTAACTGGGTGAGGTATACAGGATCCCGACCCAATACAGAGAACAAATCATTCAGAACAGCATGGATGCCCACACCATCCCCAACATTCAATTTGATTTTCACTAGAACTCTCCAGTTGTCTGGATTGGTAAAGTCGTGGAGGACTGCTTGTCGGGCACTCTGCTCGGCCCATAGGAGGTTGGAGGAATCTGTTTCCGAGAGCGAAAGGAACTTCTCGGCTTGGCTTCTATGGCGATTTCCCAGGCTACGCCTTGGGTGCTGAAGTTTGGTAGCGATGTCCTTGATAGGATTGGTCATGTCTACCTCACAGTACCGACTCAAACGGGGTCTTGTCGATACCAAGCGGTAGAGTGGCATCCATACCAATCTTACTGGTAGCACCATCTTGACCCCTACTAGGATCAAGACTCGAACCCTTCTGGTCAGAGAGGATGACGGTATCAACATCAGGCTGCCATCTAGTCATCAGCGCCCACTCGACCCTAGCGGAATTAGCTATGTCTATGTCATTGTCTACCACCACCACTTGCTTCATCGAGCGGTGCCCGTCCAAGGCTGCATGGATAGCACGTACCCCGTCACCCTCATTTTTTGGTATGATTTGAACAACTGAAGACAACCATCCACATCCCCCATCGGTTAGGAATACATCCGTGCATGGGACTACTTCAGAGACGGCCGCCTTAATTGTGGGCGCTCGTGGCAACCCCATGAGTGTGCGATGCTCCGCACCTGCAGAAATAAGTGCATGAAAGACTGGATTGTTGCGATGGAACACCGCATCGTACTCGATGACTGGCTCCTCCCTCACTCCATCAACCGTACCCGTGATGTCCACATAGGGACCCTCCTCATCGACATCAAGGGTAATCCGCGCCTCCATGGCATACTCGGCATCAGCAGGTACTGGTATCCCATTACTCAAGCGTACTAATCTGAGGGGTTGTCCATGGAGCTTCTCATGAAGGGCAGATGCCACTGTGAGTTCATCGAGGTCTTCGTTGAATGACATGGCGGCGGCCAGTAGCACTGTCGCATCCGCGCCATTGACAACCGCTATGTTGACCTCATCACCGTTCATTCTAGCAGTTTCGTACATAGTGCGTAGATGCCTGGGGACGAGGCGAGCTACCGTATGAGTAGCATCACGAAGCAACTGTCTATGGTATGACATGTTTCTTATGCCGTTGTACTCAGCGATGATGACCGAGGCAGACTGATATCTGCCTCTATCCTCAGGATAATGCCAGGGGATCGGCAATGCCCGGAGGTCGACCTCGCTTTGACGGTTCTCTAGGACTTCGGCATTTGTTGAATCTACAATCATAGGCTCTGAGGGGTTAGCCATGCCCCATGCTAGGGTGTCTATGAGCTCTCCCGGGGAGATGTCGAAAACATCACAGAGCCTGTCCCTGACGAGGACATTGAGAGCCGCACTGTGCCCGGGTGCTTCCACGACATTGTTGAATACGATGGGACCCCCACCAGACGACTCCGATCTGTCTCGCATCTCAAACTCTACACTGACCTCGGCACCGTCCCGAGGCGTTCCAGCGAGTAAATCTCGGAATGCCATGATGTCGTCCCGAGGCCTAATCTGTTTCAATGTTAGCAAGGCTGGAGTACTCTTGGTCGTTACTCACCTATGGTGAGTCCGTCACGCTCTTATACCATTGGTGGGTCGGCGGGGCGTCATTCTGTGGTGAATACTTGGGTCGTGGATTATTCTCTGGGCCGAAGATGAAGAATGACCGCAAAAAATACCGATGGAACGAGCGTAAGTTCCGAGACCGTGAATTCAAGCGGAGGCATGGTGGGGCTCTCAAACACGATCCATTGGGCGGCAGTACTCAGGCAAAGGGCATCGTAATCGAAAAGGTCGGTTTCGAAGCCAAGCAGCCTAATTCGGGAATCCGTAAGGCCGTCAAAATCAGTTTGATAAGAACTGGCAACAAACTCACAGCATTTGCACCGGGGGACGGCGCCATTTCATTCATCGATGAGCATGACGAAGTGCTCGTCGAAGGAATCGGCGGCAGCATGGGTCGTTCCTACGGCGACCTTCCCGGTGTCCGGTTTAAGGTAATCAAGGTCAATGGGGTCTCCCTTGATGAAATGGTCCGTGGAAGGAAGGAGAAACCGATCCGGTGAGGTGTAACGATGACCGAAGAATCTCCAACAGAGCAAGCCGATCCGGTGTCTGGCATAGGAACTATGGTTTTCGGCAAGTGGGATGCGACAGAAGTCACCTGCCCCGATCCAGGCTTGGCGCCCTACATCAACCTCACAACCATCGGAACCCCGCATTCTGGCGGTCGGCACGCCAACGCGTGGTTCGGCAAATCGAAACTCTCTGTAATTGAGAGATTCATCAACAATCTGATGCGCACCGGGAAGTTCTCCGGCAAGAAGCAACATTGTGCGAAGGCGTTCGAGAGGTCCCTTGATAACATAGCAACCCGCACCGGCCAAAACCCCCTGCAGAAACTCATTGACGCCATTGTTGAGGCCGCTCCATGCGAGGAGACCACTAGAATCAAGCTCGGCGCAGTGAGCCAACCCAAGGCTGTCGACTCTTCCCCCAGCCGTCGTCTTGATGTAGCTCTCCGAAATCTCGCTATTGGCTGTACTTCCGCCACAGCAAAGAGCCGCCGCACTCTAACTGAAGGCATTGTCGCAGAGCTATCCAAAGCCGCTGAGGGAGATGTCAATTCGTACTCAGTGGGAAAGAGGGAAGAAATCGAAAGAATCGCCGCTTCTGCCCGGTGATATGCACTTCGATACCATCTGAAATGTTCGTACTGACGGAGGTGGTGCGAGTCTTACAAGCGGCTTTATGAACCGTTGTAAGGTCGCGTTCATTCAGAGGTCTAGTCATGGGTCGTAAGGAAGACAACATCAAACGTGCGACCGAGGTCATGCATGACCGGAAGCGTATCAGAAACCTCGCTATCGCAGCTCACATTGACCACGGGAAGACCACCCTCTCAGACAATCTGATTGCTGGTGCTGGAATGATGTCCGAGGAGCTCGCTGGGAAGTCTAGAGTGCTGGATTTTGATGACCAGGAGAGCGCACGGGGTATCACGATCAATGCCGCGAGTGCCTCGATGGTGCACAGTGTCGGTGGAAATGACTACCTCATCAACCTCATCGACACGCCCGGCCATGTTGACTTCGGTGGCGATGTCACAAGAGCCATGCGTGCCGTGGACGGATGCATCATCCTGACCTGTGCTGTGGAGGGTGCAATGCCACAGACAGAGACGGTAGTGAGACAGGCGCTAAAGGAGAAGGTAAGGCCCGTACTCTTCATCAACAAAGTGGACCGGCTAATCAATGAGCTCCAAGTTACACCTGAGGACATGATGAGCAGATTCGAAGAACAGATATCGAAGGTCAACACACTAATCAGGCAATTCGCACCCACTGAGCACAGAAACGACTGGCAAGTCAATGTTCAAGCTGGAACGGTTGCATTCGGATCCGCGTACCATAATTGGGGGATTACCGTGCCCTACATGCAGAAGTCAGGAGTCAACTTCACTCAAATTTTCGATTATTGTAATAACGAGCAGCAGAAGGAGCTGGCCAAAAAAGCGCCCGTACACGAGGTTCTTCTGGACATGTCTGTTGAGGAGCTTCCTTCACCGCTTGAAGCTCAGAAATACAGAATCCCCAACATATGGAATGGCGATCTTGAATCGGAAGCAGGCGTCGCGATGCTTGGTTGCGATCCTAACGGCCCCCTATCGTTGATGATAACCAAAATCTGGATGGACCCTCACGCTGGAGAGGTCGCTGTCGGCAGGATATACTCTGGCACAATAACGCAAGGACAGACAGTGTGGGCCTTAGGTGCTGGGAAAGCAGAGAGGGTTCAGCAGGTCAGCATGATGGTCGGAAGCGATAGGATCCAAGTTCCTGAAGTATCATCAGGAAACATCGTCGCACTTACAGGGGTACGTAGCGCTGCGGCAGGAGTGACGGTCACACCCGAGCAGGACGCTACACCTTTCGAAGCGATTAGGCACTATTCCGAGCCTGTTGTAACCGTCGCAGTTGAACCCAAGTCCATGAAGGACCTGCCCAAGTTTATCGGTGCTCTGCACGGCCTAGCCAAGGCGGATGCGTCGCTGGAGGTCTCTACCAACCAGGAGACCGGCGAGGCACTTCTAGCAGGAATGGGGGAACTCCACCTTGAGATTACTGTTTACAGGCTTGAAGAGGAACAGGGAATCAAGGTGTCAGTCAGTGACCCTATCGTGGTTTACAGAGAGTCAATATCCTTGGACAACAAGGGAAGGGCTTTCGAAGGGAAGTCCCCCAACCGTCACAACCGATTCTACATCGAGACCGAACCACTGCCTGATGATGTCACACAGGCCATGAGAGAGGGCGTCTTCGGGGACGGTGCTGTCCGAAACCAGGACGCCAAGGAAGTCGGAAACAAATTTGCCGAGTTTGGCATGGACAAGAATCTGATGAGAAAGGTATACGCGATTCACGGAACCAATGTATTAGTCAATGATACCAAAGGAATACAGAATCTGCATGAGACACGGGAGTTGATAATTGAGGGCTTCAATGATGTGTGCAAAAAGGGCCCTGTTGCTGAGGAACCATTGATGGGAGTTATGGTACGACTGGTCGACGCAAAGCTCCACGAGGACGCCATTCACAGAGGCCCGGCACAGACTATTCCCGCCGTGCGCAATGCGATTAAGGGTGCACTACTGCGTTCCAAATCAGTCATTTTCGAGCCGATGCAGAATATTCGTATAGATGCGCCAAACGATGTCATCGGTGGCGTCACCCGGGAAGTGACCACCCGCCGGGGAGTCATAGAGGACATGCCTGTCGAAGGCGGCACGGCCAGTGTAATCGGCAAAATGCCGGTCGCTGAGTCCTTCGGATTCTCTAACGACATCCGTGCTGCCACCCAAGGTCGCGCGATTTGGAATACCGAGAACTCTGGATATGTCCACCTTCCTATCAACCTCTTTGACAAGGTGACTTCGGAAATCAGGGAGCGGAAAGGCCTGAAGGCCGAAATACCCGGTGAAGCACATTACATGGATTGATCAGTTGATTCGGATCAATTGGAAGTCGGTGAGCTCCCTCAGTATCTGGACGGCGGGACTATCATCGAGCAAGTCAAGACATTGGTGGGCAAGTGAATGATGATGCATGGCGCGTTCCTTTGCATAAGCTATCGAACCACTACTGCGTAATTCGTCAACAGCGACTGCCAAATCATCATCATCACAGTCTCCAGCCCCGTACACTTGTCTGAACAGAGGAAGTTCGCCCCCGCTATCTAACGCATGGATAGCAATCAATGTCTTCTTGCCTTGTAATATATCTGAACCTGCAGGTTTGCCCAAGGTCTCGGTGTCTCCGGTGATGTCGATAAGGTCATCCATCAACTGAAAGCACAGCCCCAAATTCAGACCCCACTTAGCCATGTTCTCAACAATTTCTTGTGAGGCGCCAGCAAGGATGGCTCCAGTTTCAGCGCAAGTTTCGAACATCGCACTGGTCTTACCTGTTATCATGGAAATATATTCATCCTCGGTAACAACTTCACGGGACTCAAAGGCGATATCCTCTTGTTGACCCTCAGCAACATTCCTGACCATCTCACCGATAGTTCTGACCAGGTAGGTCAGTTTGTCCGATTCAATATTCGGGGATTCTGCTAGAATCTCAAAACCCACAGCTAGCATAGCATCTCCTGCGTTAATTGCCGTGGAATCATCAAATGCGACGTGAACGGCATCCAAACCCCTTCTGATTGGATCTTGATCCATAAGATCATCGTGGACTAAGGTGAAGTTGTGAATAATCTCAATGGATGCACCCAAGGTGTAGTGGCCATCATGGGCTTCACCCACAGCTTCTCCGACTAATCTTGGAAGTGTGGCCCTGAGCCTTTTCCCCCCTCCAGTGAAGAGGTGGGTCATAGCGTCATGGAGCCTTTGTTGCTGCATTTTCCCGAGGCTTTTCATAATGACCAGCTCAACCTTTTCTCTGTGGATGCCGAGGGCATCCAACAAGGCCTGTCCGGGAGTAGCCGACCTCTTGTCGATGGCCAATTCACCACATCTCACTATTTCTGTTTTTGATGACTCGACACTAGTATATGTGTCGGGCCAGTGAGATGATAGGAATGTATCCCATATCATCTTGAACCATGGGGCGATAATTTCTCCTTCCCATTCTCCGTAGCCGGCCATCATATCCTCAATTTGTTCTGCCGATAGCCACCTCGTCTCAGATATCTCGTTAGGGTTGGGGACGATATCTATATCAGCGCGCACGAACAGAACATGGTCGATTTCATGCTCGACCCAATTATCATCCCATCTACATCTATACTCGAATGTCCCAATATGGGAAAACTGCCATTTTGAAGTGACTGAAATAGCTATGCCGAGCTCCTGCTCAAGCTTTCTACAGGCCGCCTTGATGACTCCTTGAATGGGTTCGGAATTCTCACCCGGGATATCCAAAGGGTGACTGCAGCAGGAATTGGCCCAGACACCAGGAAACGTAATCTTCTCTATAGACCTTTTTTGGACCAACATCTGTCCTCTGGAATTGAGTAGAATAACGCTGAATGCTCGATGTCTATTTCCCTCCCCAAAGTGGCACTCAACTTTGCTCATTGAGCCAGTAGCTTGATCGTTGGAGTCAACAAGTATGCATCGTTCGTCCATCATCTCGGCTTGTGATTGATCGTGACCTTCGAGCATGTCGGGCAAGTCTGCATCAGTCATGCTATCGAACTGGCGAGAAAACCCTTGCATATAATCGAAATGCTGTGTTTAACAGCAATCCCGGCATTAGGAAGAGCGTTCCTTGACGACTTTGGTGCCAACAGCAACACCACGAGCGACGACATCGAGCATTCGATTGGGTTTTCGACCGTTCAGCAGCCAAACACTATCGACAGAATTCGCAATCATAGAGGCACACCGGGCTTTGAGCTGAATCCCCCCGGTCACATCGATATCGGTTGCGTGGGTGCCAACGAGCCCATCGGACGGCGCCCACTGTTCGATTAATCTAGCACCCGATTGTCCTGGGGGCCTGTCCATAATCCCATCAACATCTCCAAGCAGAAACAAGCAAGCACATACATCAGGTAGTTCAATGCCAAGCCTGACCATGATATGATCACCGGACAATATACCGAACTTGGAACTGTCGGCGACATCGACGACATCACCGAAAGTCACTGGAATGGGTTCCGAGGGACCCCTAACAAAGGCGGACATGTCACCTTCGAATGTGAAACCCACACCGTTTGCCCAGTACCTAGGGGGTAATGATTCGGTCATGAGTCCTTGTGATTCCAAGGCCTCGACAACGTGACGATTCAATTCGAGCATGTCAAAACGAACTCTGTCCATTGCTTCGGCTTGTTCGTGCCCAATGTCTTGTTGGTATCCATCAGCAAGACGCCATTTTTTGGATTCAATGTGCCCGAATGAACCTGCCCCGTGTACCAATATTACTGAATGACCCATATCTACCAGTTCCTTGATTACTGATGCTACGGGGCTGATGTGAGATTTTTGCACATGCTTGTATTCGGTTTTGTCTGTAATCAAGCCGCCGCCCAATTTGACTATAACTCGAGACATGCAACACCCCAACTATTGCCAAGAGGTGCATGACTTAGGCTCTACCGTACTTTCATGACCTGCGGGCCCCTGTGCGACATATGTCGGACACTGATGCAATCGAGCAATACCAGAGGTGGCTACAGGCAAGATTAGCCATCGCTGAGCAGATTGATGATCCATCTGAGAAACTACGGGCAATCTTGCAAATCGAATCGGCCATCCATCTTTCTATACAGTACCGTGAATTGGTGGACTTGACACCTGAAGACATCCCTCCCCCATTCGTAGAGGTTGATTCGCCCATCAGGATAATATCAGATGAAGAATCAGTGACTTCAACAGTGATTCATGATACTACCAGTTGCACTAAATGCGACGCTGAAATGACTGAAGATCTAGAGTTTTGTCCGGCGTGTGGCGAATATCGCTGATTACTCTTCTTCATCCCAATGGACTCTAGCCAACTCATACTCTGGGTGGTCGTTAGCAACTATACTGAGGTATTTTCCTGGGACACTATCAGCGAGATAGACGGTAATGCCAGCATGCCATATTGTCTCACCAGCGGCCACCAACCTCGCCGTATCGACCTCAAGAAGGGTGGGGAGGGCATGATGCACATGTCCCGCCTCAGCAGCTGAACGTATGTTCGCAGACAGATGAACATGGGAGCGCCCACTGGGGCTAATACCTACTTCAATCAGATTCTCGCTTTCATCCGGAGAACATGGGTAATAGAGGGCATCGGGTATATTCTCAGTGGGTAGATCCAATTCAATCTCGACAGTATGACCGTAAGTTGCGCGAATGACATTGGCACGGACTTCGTACCTCCCTTTGGGATCGGTCTCGGAAATAGCTCGTATGTGATGGGGTCTGAGCCAGTGATTTCGCTTCTCGTTGGTGGCCTTGAATTGTTTGATGATGTCTTTGACATCAATCCAACCATTGATGTCCATCTCGAGGTCGAATTTCTCAGGTGCATGCCTGAGGACTAGTGCCAACCGTCTTGCCATGCTGTCCCTCTCGCCCGTTCGCATGATGAACCTCCCCTCGGAGTTACAGGCTGGACATAACTGGTCATCAGCGTAGTAACCGTGATTCGAACACTCCCTGATCATTGTATCGCTCCGGCGAGATATTATCCTCTCATGAACCCCTCGGTTATGTTGGTGTTGTGTGAAGGATGAGTGTAGTGAATGGTTATTCGTGTGTCCTTCGTCGTTGCTCCGTGAAAGCCGTCATAGTTGATTGGGCGCGCTCGCCGTTTCATAGGGCCCACAAGGGGGATTTATCCACGGTGCGACCGGACGACTTAGCCGGGCAAGTCGCTAAGGCACTCATCGACAGGAACGAAATCGACCCCGCTGAGTTTGATGATTTGTTGTTGGGTTGCGGTTACCCCGAAGCCGAGCAGGGATACAATATGGGGAGGCTTGTGACCTTCCTGATTGGTATGCCAAACACTGTTCCAGGAGTTACATACAACAGACTTTGCGGCTCTTCAATGCAGGCAATTTTGTCGGCCTCTGCCAACATCGAGTCGGGATGGGGTGATTGTTTTTTGTGCGTTGGAATTGAATCGATGAGCAGGGTGAAGCGTCGCGGCTTTAATTGGAGTCCACACCCAGGTCTCGAGGATGGTTGGCCTGAGGCATATGTGCCCATGGGACAAACCGCTGAAAACATAGCGAGTCGTTGGTCCATACCCCGCACTTTGCAAGAGCAATACTCCCTCACTTCCCATCAAAAGGCCGCGTCTGCCAGAGCTTCCGGCTCATTCGATGATGAGTTAATCCCCATCTCTCATGACGGCATCACCATATCTGAGGATGGATGCATCAGGCCGGACACCACCCTAGAGTCAATGGCTACACTTTCCCCTGTGTTCTCAGACGGAGGTTCGGTGACTGCAGCAACATCCTCCCCTCTAACTGATGGTGCGGCGGCTGTAATTGTTTGTAGTGAAGATTTTGCCGCATCTCGGGGTTTGCGGCCAATGGCTCGAATAGTCTCGGGTGCAGTAACTGGCTGTCCCCCGGGTTTGATGGGCATCGGTCCGGTTGAGGCTACTAGGCAGGTATTGGAGAGGGCTTCATGGGAGTTGAGTTCTGTTGATCTATTCGAACTCAATGAAGCATTTTCATCACAGAGCATGGCAGTCATTGATGAACTGGAATTGGAGCCCGCCAAAGTCAACATCGACGGCGGTGCTATTGCCATCGGCCATCCATTGGGTGCTTCGGGCGCGAGGATTACCGGCAAGGCCGCTAGCTTGCTATCAAGAACAAGCTCCAACCGGGCCATTGCAACTATGTGCATAGGGGGCGGGATGGGCATAGCAATAGCATTGGAAAGTATGTAATCACTCTTCTTCCCTAGATACTAGATTTGAGTTGCAGTTTGGGCACCGATCACCCGAAGTCATTTTGTTAGGATATACTGCGAGTATGCTCGAGCAGCTCGGGCAAGTAGCCAACACCTCTCTATCGTCTACTGACGGTTGTGAACCTCTGCTCGAAAAGACCCCCTCGTACCACTGAATATAGGCAGGGCTCCTCATTGTGGGCACTCTCCTCAGTGCACTCACACCTAAGAGTAAGAACAAAACCCCCTGTAGAAACCAAATGTCACTGGCGCCGAACGAATCTGAAACTATCATTAGGCCGAACAACAAGAATGCAGATCCAAACAAGGATAACGAGTATATGCCTAGATTAATTCCATATTCTGTGCGTTTGTGAAGTGTGTATGTAGTCAAGGCCCCCAATGGAACTAGGATAGCTCCTACAATCAATGTAAATATCTTCTCGGGTCCGTTCCACGTGGAAAGCAAAGACAGTATGATTATCATGATAAAGACAGTATCTATGGCAATGAATCGGATGAGGTGACGATGGAGTTGCTCCATCTGACTGCGTGGCACGAACGCCCGATTAATCGCTTCAAAGATGACCTTTCCGCCGGCGACGCACTCATGAAGCCCCTCGCACTCGCATAGATGTGGCCAAGGATACTGATGTAGTCGTCAAAGGCGACAGCTTACAAGGTCGTAACATACTATTCGCTGTTACAGGAGGCATCGCAGCCGTAGAATCTATCCGTCTGGCAAGGGAACTCCGTCGGCATGGTGCAAATTTGACTATAATGATGACTAGAGAGGCCGAGAAAATCATTACTCCCCTGGCTTTGTCATGGGCTGCTAGCACCGAAGTAAAATCTACCTGGGATTATGAAATGTCCCAGTTGGAGAAACACGATGCAGTATTAGTTGCCCCCGCTACTAGAAATACAATATCAAAACACATCCACGGAATTATGGACTCTCCTGTTTTGATGTCCCTCTCCGCCGCAAGAGGTAACGGAACCCCTATCTTATTCGTACCATCTATGCATTCAGACTTGTTTGATGACAGCGTCACCAACGATTTGCTGGTTGCCCTACGCAATGAGGGAAGTGCAGTGATGGTATCTGAAATTGAAGAGGGGCGCAGGAAGCAGCCTGACTCGATATCTATTGTTGCTAACATCTGTAATTTGGTTAACAAGGAGCTCCCGAACAGGAAGATCGTAGCGATAACCCTAGGTGCTAACCGAGCCCCAATCGATGATGTCAGGGCCATACAAAACGCATCATCCGGCTTGACAGGTTGGACCATCGCTGAGTACCTGCACCGAATGGGTCACCATGTTATCTGTATAGCCGGAAAAACTTCTGCGCATCCAAACTTCACACTACCAGATATTAGGCGTGCTGGCTCACCCGATGCGATGCTTTCCACGGCCAAGACAGTGGCCTCAGGTCAACCCCGACCCGATGCTTGGATACATTCTGCAGCAGTGCTTGATTACTTCACTGAGCCATTGGCCGGGAAAAAGGCCAGTGGGGCTCAGGAATGGAAATTAATTTTGATTCCTGGGGTTAAGCACATAGCAGAACTATCGCCACTGGTAGATGGAGCCCTACGCATAGGATTCAAACTTGAGTCAGATGTTTCAGAGGAGATATTGGTACAGAAGGCCAAGGAACAAATAGAGCAATATGGCGTTGATGCTGTAGTAGCAAACCTCAAGGACGAAATTCATGATCCAGACACTCTGAGGGGAAGGTTCGTTCATTCCAATGGAACTGTTGACGACATACATGACGACACCGAACTATGTCAAATGATAGAGTCACTATTGCACAACTCCTGACCCCGTGCCTGCGTCACATTCAAGCGGGGCAGATGAAGGGCATTCAACATGGCGAGTCCGGGTAAGGCGAAGAGGGGCATCCCCCCTAAGTCCGACTTCAACAATTGGTACCCCTCCATAGTCGAAATCGCTGACCTCGTAGACAAGAGGTATCCAATCAAGGGCATGGATGTCTGGAAGCCCTATGGTTGGAAAGCAATGTCCCTTATTGATGGCCTGACTCGTCTCCAAATGAGCCGGACTGGGCATGAAGAGTACAATTTCCCGTTGCTTGTTCCAGAAGATCTTCTGGACAAGGAGAACCAACTAGTTTCACACCTCAAAGCCGCGCGCGATGCTGGAGTGGAACCTTCCGAGTTGAGGATCAAAGAGGAGGATGCAGGCTTCAAGAAAGAGGTGTATTGGGTCGATCGGGGAGGCGATAATGAACTGGAGGTCCCGATGTTCCTGAGGCCCACTTCAGAAACCCCGATGTATACCATGTTCTCTCTATGGGTCCGTAGTCATGCTGACTTGCCATTGAAGACTTTTCAAATTGTAAACACTTTCAGATATGAAACCAAACAAACCCGTTCTTTCATTCGAGTTCGGGAAATTCATTTTTTCGAGGCCCACACTGTTCATGAGGATGAGCAGGGGGCCACCGATCAAATTGCTGAAGATGCAGATATCGTGCAACGCTTGCTTCACGAACTATGCTTCCCTGCTATAATTTCCAAGCGTCCAGTCTGGGACACTTTTCCTGGAGCCTGGCACTCAACTGCAGCAGATGTGATTATGCCCAATGGAAGGACATTGCAAGTAGCCACATACCACCATTATCGAGATCAGTGGGCTAGAGCATTCGAACTCACCTACGAAGACAGCAATGGAGACACCCAATTCTGCCATCAGACCACATTTGGTATGTCTGAGAGGATTTTAGGTGCGGTCGTGGGTATGCATGGTGACGACAACGGACTAATCATGCCCCCTTCAATTGCACCTATCCAAGTCATCCTAATGCCTATCGCTGCTCATGCAGACGACAATGTGATACCCAGGGTTGAGGCCCTTGCCACACATCTCGAACAATCCGGATTCCGTATCCACATCGATGACCGTGATTTGCGTCCAGGCGCAAAGCACTATGATTGGGAAATCAAAGGAGTCCCCATCCGCCTAGAGATAGGCCCCCGCGATCTGGCTTCTAGCCAATGTACACTTTCCTTGAGAACCGGCGGTAAGACTGAGGTACCGCTCGAGGGGATTTCCTCTTCAATCACACAATGTTTGGAGTCTGTATCCGAAGAGCTCAGAGCCCGTTCTCACGCACAGGCATCTGAGCTTATCCGTACCTTCCCAGGTCTTACTCAGACAGCGGGTGGATGGGAACTAAATGGGCCATTGAAAGATGATGTCATCTACGAATTGGCGTTTGATGGCAATGACGCTGACGCCGAAGTCCTAGAGAAGATCACCGGACTGACTTTGCTCGGTGATTGCATCCCGCCTTATACCGAATCGATTCCCTGTACAGTAACTGGAAAACCCACGACACGCAGACAGCACCTAGCACGAATGTTTTGATTACTGCTTCTTGCTGAGTAACCCAAACAGAGTCGTCATCCCAAATAGCATTAGCAGCGCGCCGTCAAGCAAGTCACCGCTACCCGCCGCGACCCAAGAGTCAATCGATTCGTAATTCGACACCTCATTCCAGAGCAATTTGGTATTGTCCTCGCACAGTGGTGGAACTGAAGAAATGGTAGCAAGACTGGAGGCCGTGGTGGAGTTGCCTACACATCCATTAGAAGAAGCATCGTCAGATACTTTCACACCTTCTTCATATAATGAAGTAATGTAGCACCAAGGCGGTATTGTAACCGCACGATGTTCAGTATGGGCCATAGAGCTTTGTTGCAAATTGGATGTCCAATTGAAATAACCCTCATCGACCAATTCACTGGAACCATTTTGTGAAATTGACCACTGGATACTATAGTTTGTAGATGTATTGAGATTAGTGGCTGTCCATGTGATATATAGAGAACCATTCTGTTCATTTGCTGTTACAGTGAAACCCAATGGGTCAGGTTCAAGGTCGTCTACGCAGAGATCGAAATATTGACCGATGCCGATTGCTACATTCATACCGACCAATGAAACTCCTATCAGTCCTACTAGGAATACTAGTTTTCTCCGACTTGGTCCCTGTTGCCCTCCAACAATACCCCCGACACTATCATCAATCTCAGGGAGTTCTAAATCCATATCACGACCATTCTGAGATGACTGGATGACATTCTCAGCTGGACGTTCGGGGGTCGAGATGCCCATCTCCTCAAGTGCTTCTCGGCCATAGATGCGTTCTGCGAGAGCATACAGCTCATCATCACCCTCTAATTCGGATGGATCCATGCTACCGTCAAGGAGGCCCTTAACCCGCTCTGAATCACTCATTGTGGTGACCTCGGGTTCAATCATTCATGAATCAAACGCCACATGGTACCCAAAAACATGTTATTTGCGGCTTATTGCAGCGTGGGCGGCATTTTGTATATGCTTGGAGGACAATCCCATATTGGACATCAAATCGCTCGGGGAGCCGCTTTCCCCGAACCGATCATTTACCCCTACCATCTCTATTGGCACCGAGACTCCGGCAGATAGGTGCTCGGCTACTGCCCCTCCAAGACCACCAATGATTGAGTGATCCTCTACAGTGACGATACATCCACACTCAGAAGCTAAACGATCAATCAAACTGCCGTCAATTGGTTTCAATGTGTGCATATCGACTACAGTAGCGGAAATGCCGTCGAGAATCAAATTATCAGCGGCGGCAAGACTCTCAGAGACCATTACACCGCAAGCCAATATGCACACATCTTTGCCTTCTCTGATTACGCTCCCTTTCCCTATGGACAGTTCTGTTACTGATGAATCATCGTAAACCCTAGTAGTCTTATTTCGTGCTGTGCGCATGTACGAAGGCTCCGAGTGGTCCAGCAATTGGACGGTTAATTCTTCAGCAGAAACATCGTCACAGGGATGTAATACAGTCATACCTGGTATAGTACGATAAATCGCTAGATCCTCTATCGACTGAGCACTGCTACCATCTGTCCCAGTATGTATCCCTCCATGACTTCCACATACATGAACCGTTAAACCGGCTCTGGCAATACCATTTCTAACCTGTTCAAAAGCGCGCTCCGTGAAAATTGCAAACGTGCTGGCAAAGGGAATCTTGCCTGATGAAGCCATTCCGGCTGCTACTAGCATCATGTTTTGCTCAGCTATACCCAAAGAAATAGTTCGTTCTGGATTCTGAGTGCGGAAGTGGCATGACTTGGTAGATTTTCCGAGATCCGCTTCAAGCACTACCACACGGGAATCTTCTGCCAGCCTCAGTAGCCCGTCTCCGTATCCGTCTCTAGATGCGCCACCGACGGAGGGGGCGGTCATTTCAATTCCTCCATAGCAACAACAAACTCTTCATCAGTAGGAGCTTTACCATGAAAAGAGGGGTTATTTTCCATGAATGATACCCCTTTCCCCTTCACTGTGTGGGCGATTATCGCGCAGGGCCCATCGTTGATTTCGGCAGCCCACTCCAGAGCATCTACAATTTCGGACATGCGATGCCCATCAATCTCCTTAACTGCCCAACCAAACGAAACGAGTTTTGCCGCAATATCTCCAATCTCCATCTGAACCTCGAGGAAATCATCGTTCTGAATACGATTACGATCTATCACGGCCTTGAGATTTCCGACGGAATGGTAATTGGCGGCCATTGCAGCCTCCCATACCTGTCCTTCCTGCATCTCTCCATCACCAAGCATGACCCAAATCTCACGTTCGCTTCCGTCCATACGCGCAGCCAGTGCGCAACCCAGCCCAAACGATAGCCCCATCCCCAGGCTCCCAGCAGAGAAATCAACGCCATCGGTCCACTTCATGTCAATATGTCCCTGACAAACTGAGCCCATGGTTCTGAATCCCATTAGGTCATCATGATTTAGGTAGCCTACTTGATGTAAGATAGAATACATGGCGGGACTGGCATGCCCTTTACTCATGATGAATCTATCACGGTCACTCCAGTCTGGATTTTCTGGATCGATTCTCAGTCTCGTCCCATACAGCCCTACAATCAGATCAATAGCAGACAGTGAGCCGCCAGGGTGTCCCGCACCAGCCTTATGCACCATTTCGATAATGCTAAGGCGGCACTTTCGTGACAGCTCCTGAAGCTGAGACACATCGAGTCCCATACCTCCAGTACCTTTGTTCACATACATACCCACCAAGTTTGGCTATTGATGCTTTCCGGAACCCACGATTCTCGTGTCAGATCAATACTCAGACGGGTTCAAATCCACCTGCTACTACAGCAGACCGTTAGTAGAGGACGGGAGTATATGGCAGATAGTGAACTCGCCGGGCACTGGAATTGGCGTGAGCGGCTTTCTGCTATGCCCGTTCCGTTATGCATCTCATCCGACCCTTTCCTATCTACCTGTTTAGAAACTCTTGCTGAGGGGTCACGCATCTCAGTTGAAGACGGCGTGCTTCTGTTTGAGCATGAATCATTGCCTTCAGTATGTGCATTAGCAAACATGGTAAAATGCGCTAGATTTGGTAACTATGTATATTTCAATGAAAATCTCCATGTCAACACTACAAACATATGTGTGCTAGCCTGTCGGTTTTGTGCTTTTCGTAAAGGTCCTCGACACTCCGAAGCATACGCGCTTTCCGTTGAAGATTTCATACATCGAATCGAATCGTTTTCAGACAAGATTGATGAGGTACATTCAGTAGGTGGATTGCATCCTGAATGGACAATAGATCATTACATTGACCTTTTCGAAGGTGTCCGGAAACGATACCCCCATGTCCATTTGAAAGCCCTTACGGCCGTGGAGGTCAAACATATTGCAAATCGTTCCGGGCTTTCAGTGAGAGCCACACTCAAGGCATTGAATGACTCTGGTTTGGATTCATTGCCTGGCGGCGGGGCCGAAATTCTCGTTGATTCTGTAAGGGATCGTATATGCAGGGGGAAGGAGTCTTCAAATGAGTATCTTCAGATTCACGGTATAGCACATTCGCTAGGCATTCAAACAAATTGCACTATGTTGTTCGGCACAGTCGAGACAACGGCTCAGAGAGTAATACATTTGGACAGGTTGAGGAAGCAACAAGATTTGAGCGGGGGATTCCAGTGTTTCGTGCCATATCCCTTCCTACCAGATATGACTAGGATTCCTGAAGCTCAGTTGGCCACGTCGACAGAAGTGATTAGAGTCATTGCAGTATCTAGGTTAATGTTGGACAATATCCCTCATATCAAAGCTTACAGAATGAATATTGGCGATCATACTGCCGCCATCTCTTTGAGGACCGGTGCGGATGATATCGATGGCACCGTTGGACACGAGGAGATTATGCACGAAGCTGGCAGTTCTACCAATTTGGATACCTCCGCCCATGAACTAGCCCGACTGATAGAACAAACCGAATCGATTCCAGTAAAACGAAATTCGATATATTCAACATTTTCCATATTCGATGGAGACAATCATGAGGAAATTCGAACACTTCCAATTGCCGGTCAAGCATAGGTGTTTTTATGCCCTGGGATGAAGTACTCGGAAGGGTTTCATTCACGAATTGCGATCCCATATTTCACGGCCTCGAGGATAAATGGGTAATCCTTCCCGCCCCACCCTCTTGGCTTACAGGACATGTTCTTCGGCAGGATTGTCTGACTGCACCCATCCCAACAGCAGACTATGCCGAACACTCTGAGGAGTTAGACCTGATTCCTGGTTTGGGGATTGTGAGTGCAGGAAATGTGGGCTCAGTACTCCTATTCGGGTCCCGGTCCTTGGAAACAATGAGGGATATCGCACTCCCGTCAGACTCATCTACATCCCAAGCACTCCTTCGTTGGATAATGAAGAGCAGAGGATTGGATTGTAAGTATATTGAATTAGGACCAGATATCGATGGTATGCTATCAAATTGTGATGGTGCTTTATTAATCGGCGATAGAGCTCTTGCAACGGCTAGAGCTCACCCCGAGTTGGTCAAGCTAGATCTTGGTTACGAATGGACGGCGCAAACCGGACTTCCAATGGTCTTCGGAGTATTTGCAACACGGAAGGACACGCCCATAGAGAGTCTGAGAAAGGCCCATTCCGATATGCATGACCAGTACAAAATGTTCCTCTCTAACGATGACTGTAAATTGAAGGTCATCAGGTCATCAGCTAAGAAATTGGGATTTTCTGAGAGTAGAGTTACCCAATATTTCGACAATGAAGTCAGTAATTATCTAGATGCTGAGGCAATTAAGGGGCTGGAGATGTTCCTGACCGATGTCTGCGGAATGAAGGGAACTCCTACATGGACCCAACTTTGAATTCTGGATATTCAAAACTCTTACTGGCGACCCACTCAAGCAGGTCCAAAGCTACTTCACACGATTCAGATATCACGACTTCAGGGTCATCACGAAATTTCTCCAAGGTTTCCACGGCTGATGGATGCCCTATGGCACCCAATGCCTCGGCAGCTTCGTGACGTACCATAGAATCCTCATCCATATCGCACAACCTGTCTGTTAGGTAAGGCACGGCAACGGGATTCTGCATCTGACCCATCACATAAGCGATTTCGTGTTTCAGTAATGCTGAATCAGAATCAAATGCGGCTGCAAGAGCTTCGACCGCGTCATCTCCCCCGATGTTCCTGAGAGCGAATAGAGCACGCATTCGAATAAACATTCTTTCATTCTCATCGATAATTGTATGACGAAGCTCTACAATGTCTTGCTCTATGCTCGGCGGGGCTGGATCGACAGAATCGAATTCGCTAACATCGGGTTTCTTAACCATCAACTACAACCTCTGCACCGATGAATTTCAAATTACTGCAATCTAGATCATTTGTTATCAAACCTATATCTTGCCCCTCCTTCAAGAACATTCGAATCGCCCTCCGTCCATCTACGCCGTAGTCAACAGTCCTCTGATTAACATACATCCGGACGAAGTTCTTGTTGGTCTCTTCGTCAATGCCTCTCCCCCAGCTTTGAGCAAAATTTAGTGCATCTTGAGGATTATTGAGGGAATGTAAGATGGCCCGCCTAACATCTACAGTGAGTTGTTCGCACATCATATCTCCAAGATTTTTCCTGACCACATTACCACCGAGAGGTAGGGGCAACCCCGTCTTTTCATTCCACCAGACGCCTAAATCGAGCACCATGTATACACCCTCATCCGCCCAAGTCAACTGTCCTTCATGAATGATTAGTCCAACATCGTATTCACCTTTCAAAACTCTAGGGATTATCTGGTCAAATGGAACGACCTCGGTCTGAACATCGCCGCATGCTATCCTCAGGGCGAGATATGCACTGGTGCCCAGGCCCGGTATTGCAATCACCTTTTCTTTCGCTTCTTCAATACTGAGGGGCGAGTTCGAAATCAGCATGGGTCCATACCCTTCTCCCATCGAACCTCCGCAGTTCATCAGGTAATATTTGTCTGCAATCGACGGGAATGAGTGTATACTAACGGCTGAAATTTCGTACTTTCCCTCAAGAGCGTATTGATTCAAAGTCTCGATGTCGTGGAGCATGTGTTTGTAGTTTCGACCCGGTGTTTCAAAAGAGCCGCAGGACAAGGCATGGAACATGAATGCATCATCGGGATCGGGGGAATGCCCAATTCGTATACTCAAGTCGCCGTCTTGCATGTACCAGCGTACGGAAGATGGTTGAAAACGACTCCGTGACGGAATCTACAGTTGGGCAACAGTCAATAATTACCAGTTCTCGCACCTGAGTGTGCCCGATCCATCCAAACTGTCTACCGCCACGGGTCAACTAGGGCCTGTTTGCGCAATATCTGGGAAAGCCCTCACATTCGCTGAGGCGATAGTTCTGGACAATGGATATGTTAGTTGGGAGGCGTATATCGAGTTCACTGGAGCAGACTCCGCCACAGACGGCAGAGAAATCACACAACTCGACCTAGATTGATTCCACATATTCATTTGCCTCCACATATTCAGGCATCTATGACTGAGGGTTGGAGCCGTTTCGCGTTGCGTTTCGGAGAATACTACCAATCTCTTTCTGTTGATGACTTGTGGGTCCCGCCTAGATTTCGTTCACGTGAATGGATGTTCATCCCTTGGGGTGGAAAACCACCGGATAGGCACCGCGGATTCTCTGACAAGAGTGAATTCTTACACTATCTCCACCACAAAGCACCGCATTCATGCTTCCACAGTACAGCGTACTACAATGACCCGTCTGAAAGGAAGATGGCCGACAAAGGTTGGTTGGGTGCTGATTTGATATTCGATTTGGACGGGGATCACCTCCCTGGCGTATCGGATACCGATTTCCCAATGATGATTGAATTAGTACAGGAGCAAGCATGGCGCCTTTGGTCTGAATTTTTAGAGCCTGAATTCGGTTTTCGTGAGCAATATGTGCAGATAACCTTCTCTGGCCACAGAGGATTCCACATACATGTAAGGGATCCCTCATACCTACATCTGGACTCCAATGCTAGAAGACAATTGGTGAATTATATCAGAGGGGAGGGCGTCAATGTACGGGATGTGTTTTCTGGCTATGAATCCGGATGGAAATCTAGAGTGCAATTAGGGGTTGACCATGTTCTTCAAAAACTTAGGGCAGTATCGGATGGTTCCGATGAAAAGACGAGGATATTGACTGAGTTTCATGAAATCATGAAACAGCGAATCCGTCATCCGGATTGCTCTGTGAAATCATGTAGCAAGGCCAAGCTTGAGGATTTAGCCAATCTATCCCTAGACGAGGGGAGAATCCAGCGATTAAAGGGGGACAGTAGCCTTCAGGTATTCCCGGGCGACAGCACCTCGATATTCTGGGAACTGGTGAAAGGCGCCCCACTACCTGTCGGAGAGACCGATGAAGCCGTCACTGTTGATGTCAAGAGGGTGATAAGATGGATAGGTAGCCTCCATGGGAAATGCGGCCTGAGAGTCACTGAGTTGCCCTTGAACAGGCTGGACCCCGATTCTTCCAACGCCTTCAATCCACTCAACGAGGCTGTAGCCTTCACAGGAAGTAATACAATGAATGTAGAATTGACCAGTGACGATATCGTTGCACGTATTTCTGACTTTGAGGTAGAAGGTAGCACCGGGGAT